>Ga0208411_1002517_pt1 | contig 11080 bp, 5 predicted proteins | sample ETN01SmetaG_4_FD_185793 | JGI IMG/M metagenome (GOLD analysis project Ga0208411, IMG submission 185793) | Marine microbial and viral communities from oxygen minimum zone, Eastern Pacific Ocean - ETNP2014F12-01SV261 (SPAdes) (version 2) | ecosystem: Environmental > Aquatic > Marine > Oceanic ...
GGTGATGAAAGTGGCAAACAGGACTCCCCAGGCGAGGCTGATTCCCATGGGAACCACAAACTGGGCTTGAGTGCTTTTTTCAAACATGGTGGGAAGGATGCCACCGAAGGTGGTTAAGCTGGTTAAGAGGATGGGACGGAACCGGGCTCCGCCCGCTCGACTGACCGCTTCAGTTAAGGGCATGCCTTCATCCCGTTTCATATTAATATAATGCACCATCACCAAACTGTCGTTCACCACCACCCCTGCCATGGCCAGCATGCCAAAGGCACTCATTACGCTAAAATGCATGTCCATTATAATATGCCCCAGAAGTGCGCCCATGAGACTGAATGGAATGATCGCCATCACAATTAAGGGTTGAGTGTAGCTCTTAAAAGGGATCGCCAGCATGGCGTAAATACCCAGCAGAACAATAACGCTCCCGATTTTTAGTGCCGCCATGGATTCCTTGCGTTCCCGTCCTTCGCCATCAAAACTATAGCTCATACCCGGTTGAGCGGCCGCCAGTTTGGCTACTTTGGGTTCGAGATCTTCCCGGACCTTTTCCATGTCCAGTGCTGCATTGTCCTTATCCGCATCGGCCAGAACATACAGGGTACGTGCCAGATCGCTGCGTCGGATATACGGGTAGCTGTCTGTCATTTCCAATTCAGCAACCGCTGTTAGGGGAGTGGTGCCTCCTTCAGGAAGGCGAATTTGCATGTTTTCCAGGCTGGCCATGCTCTCGCGTTCTTCAACCGGGTAACGCACCATGACCCGCACTTCATTCTGGCCCCGCTGAATGCGCTGGGCTTCGTGGCCAAAGAATCCTCCCTGCACCTGGCGTCCGATCATGGCGCGGGTGATACCGCGCTGCATGGCATCCTTGTTTAACTTGGGTCGAACCTCTTCCTTGGTGCGTTCGAATGTGTCGTGGATATCGAATAACCCTTCGTACTGTTCGAGTTCCGCTTTGATTTTGTCAGAAACTATCGAGAGTGCCTCAGTGGTTTTTTCGGAAGTATCCTGTGCAGGCATCGCCAGCTTGATGGCAATCGGATCCCGGGTGCGACCTATTACCGCTTTAGTCGTGATTTCCTGTGCTCCCTGGATGATGCCGATATTGCCGCGCCATTCCTTTACCAGTTCCCGGGTCTTTATTTCGTGGAATTTTTTGTCCTGAAAATAGATGCGGTCCTCAGGTGCCATAAGTTGCAGTTGGACCTCGCCAAGGTTGGCGATACCGGAGGAGGCAGGACCCCGGACCCCGGCAATATTTTGGCCGCCGATGGTGGTGATAATATCGCCGATGACACTTTGATCTACAGTTTGGCCGGTAATGGGATCATCATATTTTCCTGTGTAGGTTTTTTTTAGTACGTACGCTTCATCAATCATTTTCTGAAGCTTTCCTTCTGTTACCTCATAGGCGGTACCTTGGGGCATCACCAGACGGGCGGTGGCGTATTCACTGTCGATGGGCGGAAAAAAGGTCATCTTCAATCGGCCGCTGTATGAGTAAAAACAGATAATTAACGCTGCCCCGGTAAAAATGCAGAGGGTGACATAACGATTGGCCGAGGCCGTATCGAGCACGGGTCGGTATAATGTTTCGATAAACCACTCCAGGCCATCGGCGCAACTGCGTTGCATGCGGGCAAATAAGCTCAAGCGATCGCGAGGAGGTTTGCCGGTCGAAAGATGGCTCAAGTGGGCCGGCAGAATCAGTTTGGATTCGACCAGTGAAAACAAGAGACAGGGAATAACTACAAACGGAATTTGGGCAAAAAATTGTCCTCGTCGTCCCTCAACCATCAGTAGAGGAACAAAGGCAATGGCGGTGGTTAATACTCCGAAGATGACGGGGGTAGCGACCTCCTGTGCTCCCTTTATGGCTCCATCGAGTCCTGTGCCTCCCCGTTGTTGATAGGCGTGGATTCGTTCGCCGGTAACAATGGCGTCATCCACCAAAATGCCCAGCACCAGAATAAACCCGTACAGAGTCAGGAGATTGATGGTGACCCCGAGGTAAGGCATGAGCGCAAAGGCTCCCATGAAGGCAACGGGGACTCCCAAGCAGACCCAAAAGGCAACCGCAGGTCTTAGAAATAAACCCAAAAGAATGATGATTGAGGCCAGTCCCATGAAGGCCGAATCATTCAATGTGACCAGCCGTTTATTGATGATATCGGCGCGGTTATTCCAGATGTCCACATTTACTCCCTCAGGCAGGGAGGGTTTAAGTTGTGTGTCCAGATATCCTTGTACGATGCCCTCAATTTTGAGGGCGTTCTGGTCACCAGTCCGTGCGATGTGCACCACTGCACAGCGTTTGCCGTTATAGCGCATGACAACCTGCTCCTCCTCGAAGGCATCGGTGACGTTGGCGATTTCTCCAAGGGTTAAATGGGACCCATCGGGGCGTGCCTTGAGGATAATTTTCTCGAAGTCGGCCTTGTCAAACGCCCGACCCTCGGTGCGCACCAGAACTTCCCCGTTTCGGGCCTTGATGACTCCGCCGGGCAAGTCGACGGCTGAACTGCGAACCGCTTCAGCAACCTGTTGCAGTGTGAGCCCATGCTCCTGAAGCACGGTTTCAGAGACTTCAATATTAATCTCGTAATTACGCAGGCCGCGCATTTCCACTCGCGAGATTCCCTCCAGTCGACCGACTTCATCACGAATCCGTTCGCCCAGTTTGCGCAGATCATACTCACTCATTTTTCCATAGATGATGAGGGTGACCACTTCGTGCAGGTGCTCCTCGACCCGCACAACCGGCGGCTCAATGCCATCAGGCAGGCTGTTAAGGCTATCGACCCGACTCTTAACGTCCTCCAGTAATACCCGCGGGTCGTAGTCGGTCTCTGCTTCAATCTCGATGGTGCAACGGCCTTCGCGTGCTGAACTCTTGATTTCCTCGATGCCCGGAAGATCGGCGACAATGTTTTCCAAGGGGATAACAATGGATTCCTCCATCTGCTCAGGCGTGGCGCCCCGGTAAGTGACCCGAACCTCGACTTCATCAGGGGTGAACATGGGGAAGACCTCAACCGGAAGGCGGTTAAAGATTCCATTGACCCCCATCAGGACGATGAAAATCATCAGGAGATTGGCTGCCACGCTATTGCGGGCAAACCAGGCTATCATCCCATTGATCATGCTGCAGGTTTGCCCTTCTTACTGCCTGACCCTTTACCCTTTTTTCCTTTCATGGGGCCATTTTTGCCGCCGCCTTTTCCGGGGCGTTGGCCTTTGGGGGCAGGCGGGGCTTTGCCGTCTACGGCGATGGTTAGCTGTTGTCCATCGGTGGCGTATTCAATGGGGGTTGTAATCAGGATATCACCAGCTTTCAGTGAACGGGTAATCATTACTTTTTCATCACGCCAAAGGATCTCAATTTTTTGGCGAATTAGAGTGGTCTTGTCTCCTTTTTTGATGGCCAAAGCCACCTCGTCTCCTCTGCGCACGGTGTGCCGCGGGAGAATGAAAATATTATTCAGGGTTTTGCCGGTAATATCTGCCCTCACAAATAAACCGGCACGGAGGGCGGGTTTGCGGCCGTAGGGTTCAGGAACTTGAGCGATCAGGAACAGTTGCTGGCTGGTTGCATCATAGCGACCTTCGGCTCGATCAATTTTGCCTGGCCAGTTGTAGGCGTCGACCCCGATTTGGGCGGTGAGGGTTACAGGGGGAGATTCAATCTTGGGTTGATTAATGAGGGCTTGCGTGTCGTTGGTGCTGACCAATTGTTCGGGTACATCCAGGTAGGATAAACGGTGGTTGGATATCGGCAGGCGAACCTCGGCATAATCGGTGGCGATGGCGGTGGCCAGTATGGTGTTGGCATTAACAACCTGCCCGATGTCGACCCGCTTTTCTGTGATTCTTCCGTGGTATTGTGGGGCAATGATCACGGTGCGTTTTGAATTACGCTTGGCCTGAGCCGCCTCGCTTTCAGCGACCTTGATCTGCGCAAGCAGTTCCGCCTCCAGCTGGGCCGGGCGCCGCAGGTTTTCCTTGGATTCAATTAACTTGGCCTCGGCGACTTTAATCTTGGCTTTCAGGTCGTTTTCCATTTGCTGAGGCTTCTCAGCCAAATCATTGATTGCCTTTTGCAGGGTGGCTTGTTTGGCCTGTTCATTGGCCTTGGCCTCGGTTACCTGGGGTTCTCGTTTGGCCAGGGAACTTGCCCCTTCCAGTTTGTTGATCCGTTTTAAGTTGGCAATGGCCGCATCGCGTTCAGCATTTTTTAGCACGAGATTGGCCTGGGCCTGCTTGAGGTTGGCCTGGGCAACCGTTACGGCGTTGGTGTAGCTTGAGCGTTCAAGCTTTTCGAGTTTCAGGGCAACCTGTGCCTGTTCCAGATTGGCTTGGGCAACCGTTACGGCATTGGTGAGTGAGGCACGGTCAATCTTTTCCAGGGCCAGTTTTGCCTTCAACTGGTTGATGGATCCTTCTGTTTTTGTAATGGCGTTGAGATAATCTATATTGTCGAGGGTCAGGAGTTTTTGGCCGGGTTTAAAGAACCCGCCTTCCTTGAAGATGGGTTCGATTGAAATAATGCGTCCGGACACTTCGGGATTGATGCTGGTTACGGCCCGAGCCTGAACTCTGCCCTGGCTGGGTAAATGGATGGTAAAGTTGGTGGGATGTAATGTAACACCGCTTACCAAGGGAATTTTAGGGGGGGGAGTCCGTTTTTCTGTCTCCTCCTGGTTCAACCAAAAATATCTGGCTGCCCAGGAGCTTGTTCCGAGAATAACTACACACAATAAAAAGCCCGTTATGTATCTTGCCCTCTTGGAGTCGGCTTCGGATTTGGAGGTATTATGGTCTTCGCTCATTCTTTTTCAGAATTGGACTCAGGTTGGGTGAATTCACCTCCGAGTGCCAGATATAGATCAATTCGGTTTTGCAGTCTTAAATTTTGCAGGTCTATCAGGGACCGTTTGGCATCAAATACGCGCCGTTGGGATTCGAGGACAGTTACCAGGCCCGCAAGTCCTGCCAGATAATCGTCCTGCGCAAGTTTTTCCGCTTCATTTGCTTCTTTAGCCGCATTACTCAGGGCTGTTACCTGTTTGACCAGATAAGTTTCGGCGGCCAGCGCGGTTTCCACTTCGGCAAAGGCCTGCAGAGTGGTTTGTACATATTGATACTTAGCCTGTTCGCGCTGTGCCTTGGCCCGTTGCACCTGGGACTTGATCTTGCCTGCGTCAAAAATTGGCTTGGTGAGATTGGCGGCCAGATTCCAGATGTTGTTGTTGATATCCAAAACATTTTCCAGCTCATCACTGGAAGTGCCGTAACTGGCGGTGAGGCTGAACTTTGGTAGTCGATCCTTATTGGCTGAATCCACACGCGTATGCGCGGCCAGATAAGCGCGTTGAGCGGCCAGGACGTCCGGACGGCGCTCAATCAATTGGGAGGGAAGCCCGGCCGGTACGGCGTTGGTAAGGGAAGGGAGGCCGCTGTTGAGTGCCAACTCACTCTTGGGATAACGTCCGAGCAGAATCTCCAGTGATCGGCGGGCCGAATCCCGTTCGCGCATGCGCAACTGGAGAGTGTTCTGGGCATTATGAACGCTGGTACGCATGAGATGCACATCCAGTGCCTTGGTGAGGCCGCGTTGTAGGCCTTCCTCCAGAACCGCCAGATTATTGGTGTAACTGTTGAGTGTCTGTCTGGCCAATTGTGACTGCAACTCTGTTTCAGCCAGATTAAACCAACCCTTGGCAGCGTTCGCAGCGAGGCTCAGGCGCGCGGCTTGCAGGTTTGCAGCAGCCTGCTCAGCATCGAGTCTTGCGGCGAACCGGGTGTCCTTCAGGCGTCCCCAGACATCGAGTTCCCATGCCAAGTCAAGCGAGGGAGTATAGCGTTCATTGCGTGAGGAGGTGATTCTAAATCCTCCAGTACTATTACGCTTGGTGCGAGAGGCAGCCGCCTTGGCACTGAGGGTGGGTAGCAGTGCGGCTCCGGCGATTTTCAGGTTAGCCTGCGCGGCTTCGAACTTGGCGGCGGTGACGCGCAAATCGGGATTATTGGAGAGCGCCTCACGTACCAGAGCATCCAGGGTACGGTCATTAAAATCACTCAACCAACCGGCCCCGGCCGGAGCATTGGTGGTGCCGGCAGTGAACTGTTTGGGCCAAGCCAACCCGGCGAAGGCCAAGGGCGCTTCTGTGGGTCTTGAAGCACAACCTCCAAGCCATGCGACAAATGCAATCAATAATGGGTAAACCAATTGTTTCACCAGTCAAATTTTCTGTGTGAAGAGAGGCTCATGCAGCGAAAAGACTAGTAACTTAAAAAGGCCAAAAAGTTGAGCCAAAAGACACTAATTTTATGGCCAGTTATTTTTCCATGGCTGTGAGTTTGCCAAGAATCTCGTTCCAGCCATTGCGCCAGTCAAAGGAAGGGTCATTGAACCAGCCGATTTGTTGTGCATGGTCAGCAGGCCAGATGAGGGTTTCTTCACCCCACTGTGCCGATTGGCTGGAGACCAGTCCGTCATTTGGGCCTTCAACTTCTGAAACAATGTCATGACACATGCGGAGTGCCCGTAGTGTGTGTTCCCGTTTCGGTTCACCCGCAACCGAAAGATATTTAATCCCTTTTGCATCCGGGGTTTTCTCGTTGAAAGCGGCGCATTCGGTCGTTCGCAGATCCATGAAAGCCTGTGTGTCCATGGTGCTCCATTCGAGCATTTTGAATACCCCAATTTTTTGAGTTTTGGAAATGGTCCAATCGGCAACGGGAGATCCGCGATGTGGTGTGGCAATGGTGGTGAGGGAGCGTACCTGTTTAGCCATATCCAAGTGAGAAATCATGTATCTGGAGTCCAACCCGCCCTGACTGTGGGCGATGATGTGCACGGGCTGATCGGTTGCCTCCAGGATCTGGCCCTTTAAATTAGCTGCACGCGTTTTGACCGAACCGATTCCCTCAACCTGCGGGATAATGACCTGGTATCCGTTTTCTTCCAGCCATTCGGGAATTCCCTTAAAGTAATCCGCCAGTCTCAGGCCTTGAATGAAAGCCTGGGCTAATCCCAGCATACCGTGGGCAAGAACAATCGGAGTTTTCATGTGCCGGTTCTTTTTTAGCATAAAAATACCGAATTTAAACAGAATTAGGGTCGTCTAAAACACCCTTTAAAGAAGGGGAATATGGCCTTATACTTTTTTCAATGAATGGGATGAAATTGAACTGCTCTGGGATGGGACGGCGGGATTTTCTGCAGGTCGGTCTTGGAGGCATGGCCGGTCTGGGTTTTTCAGATTTATTACGTGCGCGTGAGGCCAACCAAAACAAGCCTGCCAAGCCCCTGAACTGCATCCTGGTATGGCAGGATGGCGGCCCATCCCATTATGAGAGTTTTGACCCCAAGCCCGATGCTCCCAAGGAGATCCGGGGAGAGTTTGGTAGCATGAAGACGAGTGTGCCCGGGGTGCATTTTTGCGATAAGGTGCCCAATCTAGCCAAGGTCATGGATAAAATGACCATTGTGCGCTCCATCAGTCATAAGGATCCGAACCATGGTGGAGGCAACCATTATATGATGACCGGTCGCCCTACACCCGTCCCGGTCAATTGTGGAGCTTTTGTGACGTTTCATCCTTCCTTCGGCTCGATGGTCAGTTACGAACGAGGCATACATAAAGGACTGCCGCCCTACATGTCGCTGGGGAGAATGACCCGCTCGGGCGGTCCAAATTTTTTAGGGGCACAACATGCTCCATTTGTCATTGGGGCTGATCCCAGCAGTTCCGGTTTCAGGGTTCGTGATGTGGTTCTCCCCAAGGGAATCAGCGAAGGGCGGGCGAACGATCGTCGTGGGTTGCGGGCGCAACTGGATAATCTGCTGCGTATTACTGACAAGGCGGCCAAGGATCCAGCTGTTGATTTTGATAGGTTTAATGCACAGGGTGTGGACCTTGTTACCTCCAAGGAAGCTCAGGCGGCCTTTGACATTTCCAAGGAGGATGAAAAGGTGCGCGAAAAGTATGGCAAAAATAGTCTGGGACAGAGGATGCTGTTGGCGCGCCGCTTGGTGGAGGTGGGAGTATCTTTTGTGACTGTTTACTATGGGGGATGGGATCACCACTCCGACATTTTCAAGAAGATCAAAGGCGAATTTAACTCCAAGTGGGATGTGGGTCTTTCAGCATTGATTAGTGATCTTGATCAGCGCGGGATGCTGGATAACACATTGGTGATCAGTCTGGGTGAATTTGGGCGCACTCCAAAGGTAAATTCCAGGGGAGGCAGGGATCATTGGCCTGGGGCAATGAGTGTCCTTTTTGCCGGAGGCGGAGTTCCAAAAGGGCAGGTTGTGGGGGCGACCGATGCCAAGGGTTATTACGGAGCTGAGAATGTTTACAGCCCGGAAGATTTTGCCTCCAGTCTCTATCTTAAAATGGGGATTGATCCAGAGCATGTACTCTACACCGAAACCGATCAACCGGTGCAATTGGTCGATGGGGGCCAGCGAATCAAGGAACTCTTTGCCTGATATGCGCGCGTTATTTGCGACGCTGTTTATTCTCTCGACGTCGATCCAGGCTGCTGCCCCGCAGGTGGATTGGCTTTTTCCCATCGGTGCCCAACGAGGCAGTGAAGCTTTGGCGCAAATCGGCGGCAAATATAACTGGCCACTCAAGGTGTGGAGTGAGGCCGATGGCATCAAGTTTGTGCCTGAGAAGAAGGGCTTCTATCGAATCAAAGTGGGCAAGGATGTAACCCCCGGGCCGTATCTTGTGCGCTTTTATGATGCTAATGGTTCGGCGCCCCCACGGGTTTTCTTTGTCAGTAAAGCGGTTGATGTGCCTGAGAAGGAGCCTAATAACGAAATGCTCAAGCCGCAAAAGGTGGCGAGTTTACCTGCAGTCATCCAGGGCAAATTCGGCACAGGAGGGGATGTGGACTCCTATCAGTTCAGTCTCAAAAAAGGCCAGACTCTGGTCGCCCAAATGGATGCCTATACTGCGGGAGTATCGATGGATGCACTCATGCTTTTGCGGGATACACGCGGCGTGAAACTGGCCTTTAACCATGATGCACACTCGCTGGATCCGCGTTTGATATGGAAGTGTCCTCGCGATGGCGATTATGTCCTGCAGATGGCGTGCTTTAAGTTTCCGGCCAATAGCACCTCCAGTTTTGGAGGGGCAGCAGGGTTAACGTACCGGGTTACAGTAACAAATGGTCCCTGGGTCAGGCATGCGTGGCCAGCATCGGTACGAGAAGGGGTTTCCTCGAAAATTAAACTGGTTGGCTGGAACCTAAAAAACGATGAGGTGCCGGTAAATGATCCCGGTGGAGACGTGTTGGTGCTGTCAACTGAAGCGGCCAATGGTCCTTTACGTATTCCCGTTTTAAACGGGGTCCAGAAGGTTGAAAAGGAGCCCAACGATAATAATGAAACTGCAAATTTGATCAGCTTCCCTGCGACTGTTTCTGGGCGCATTGATAACTCGGGTGATGTGGATCGTTATGCCTTTGAGGTGAAGAAAGGGGAACGTTATCGTTTTGATATGTCCTCTTTTGAGAACGGGTTTCTTTTGGATGGGCAATTGGCGTTGGAGGATTCCAGTGGCAAGGAACTGTCAGTCAATGATGACTCCAATAAGAAACGTGATCCACTACTCAATTGGACTGCTCCTGCCGATGGTCGTTATTGCGTCCGGGTGCGGAGCCTGTTGGGCAAGGGGGGGCTGGAGTATTTTTACCGCCTTCATTTCATTAAGCCTGAACCCGGGTTCACCGCCACGGTGGCTGCTCCCCAGTTTGCCGTGAACGTTGGCGCAACCAATGAAGTGAAAGTGACGGTGAATTATCTCGATGGGTACAAGGGCAAGCTTACCGTAGCTGCGAATAGTCTGCCAAAAGGGGTCAGTGCCAATTCGGTAGTCGTTGAAAAGAAAGGAGTTGCCGCCTTGAAGTTTGTCGTCTCCAAGGATGCGCCTCTTTTTAGCGGATCGTTGTCACTCTCGGTATCGGCCGAAGAAGGAGGTGCACGCAAGGAAGTTATCTGTGCATTGACCAGTTCGGGCGTCAATAACGGGGTTCCTCAAGGCTTTCCTGAGTATGTTATCCCTGAGACACGCCATCTTTGGTTTACGATTCTTCCCCCTAAAAAGGTCGAGAAAAAAGATGACAAAACGGTGAAGAAGTAAGTCTTTTTCACGCTGGCACATTGCCTGCCGGTGACTTATTTTTGTTGCATGGAGATCATCGTTAAACGAGGCGAGGAGCAATTTGGTCCATTCTCGCCCGAGCAACTCAAGGAACATCTGAAGGATGGGACAGTCATGCCCGAGGATTGGGCTTGGCACGATGGTCTTGCCGACTGGGTTCCTGCTCAAACCCTGATTGCTGATGTTCCAGTGTCTGCTCCGATGCCCGATCCCATCTCCAGTTCATCAGCTAAGTCGACATCTTCACCAACCCTGCCGAAGGCTGGTGGGAGAAAAAAAGCAATTCTCGCAGGGGCAGCAATTCTTATTCTCGGCGGGGGACTGGTTGCCGCCTTTTTGCTGGGAGTTTTTGGAGGAGAGGAAGAGCCTGTAGCGAGTGAGCCAGATGCAGGTAAATCATCAAAGCAAGCGAGCAGTAGTGGAGGTGCAGGTACAGGAGGCAGTGATGGAGGAAGTTCGGAGGGTACAGGTGGGCCGGATAATACGCCTCCACCAGTTGATCCGCCAGTGACTGCACCAGTTGATCCGCCAGTTGCGGTTGATTCCTCAACCTCTTTTAATGCGGTGACCCAGAAACTTGATGCGGGGGGTAGTTTCTATTTCTACCTGAGTACTGCTCAAGCTCAGCAATGGGTACAAACCGTCTTCACTGAGGGCGGTAATCTGGTGAAGGAAATGGGTGGTGGAGGAACTCCTCCCAGTGAGGGTGATCCCGCAGAGGCGTTGATTGGGGGCATGGGTGCGATGATTGCACAATCTGTCGGGCCCGGTATCGATTTGGGTCAGGCAGTTTATGCCGGTCTAGGTTTGGATAGCATTGATGGGGTGGGGGCCAGCACAAAGGATTTGGGAGGGGGTTTAAAGCGGAACGTCTCGGTGGTGCACCACGATCCCGC
>Ga0208411_1002518_pt1 | contig 11071 bp, 10 predicted proteins | sample ETN01SmetaG_4_FD_185793 | JGI IMG/M metagenome (GOLD analysis project Ga0208411, IMG submission 185793) | Marine microbial and viral communities from oxygen minimum zone, Eastern Pacific Ocean - ETNP2014F12-01SV261 (SPAdes) (version 2) | ecosystem: Environmental > Aquatic > Marine > Oceanic ...
AGAGCATGTCAATGGTTGGTATTTATCTCAGCTTCCACTTTTTTACGATGTCCTACTTTAACAACACCATCTTCCTGGTCTGCACAAACTCTCCTGCCTGTATTTGGTAGAGGTAGGCTCCAGCACTGACAGGCTGGCCCTTTGAGCCAGTTCCATCCCACTGCACTGATCTGGTTCCAGAAACATTATTATCATTAACTAATACTTTAATTTGCTTCCCTAACATATTGTATATACTGATATTTACAAATATATTATTAGGAAGTTGATAGTGCAGGGTTGTGGTGGGATTGAATGGGTTGGGGATGTTCTGGTGGAGAATAAAATCACTGGGAATTGCAGCTCGTTTTGTCAATAATAATTCTGATACAGAACCATGAATAACAACCGGGCCTTCACACATGATAAACTCGTTTCCACTTTCTGTGTTGACAAGTACCCACTCCGTTTCCTCCTCAATCGTGCGTGTACCTACACAATTGATCGTTAAAGGATAATGATCATTCTGAATTTGTATTTCACCACCATTGTAAGAGTATTTCAAATCACCGGAAAAACGGACATCAAAGGCCCCCGCAGGGGGTACCGGTGGCAGGCCGTATCTTAGTGGATCCATATCGAATTCAGGCCCTCCTAACAGCAGGGTGGTTTGGTATCCCTTACTGTTTGAAAATACAAGTTCATTTCCGACCGGATTGTCCACACTTATATCACTGTAAACTTTTGTTGATTGTCTTGTACCGGACAGGAAGACTATTCCATCTGAATTTGCCCGGACCCAAAGTCCCAGTCCCGGAACTAAATAATCGGTCTGAAAATAGCTTCCATTAAAACCATAAAATGTATTTTCAATGAGGATTCCGTCTGGATCGAAGATGTCAGTAGTATTGGACGTACCGGAAATGCCGGACATGAGGTTCCACCCTTCACTCACAGCAAAAGATGTTTCACCAAAAATAGTACCCTCAACAAAAGCAGAGCCCTCATCCGGAAACCTGAGCCAATAACCAACACCCGGAACCAGATACTCTGTCAGAGTGTATCCATCTGAAAAGGAAAAAAGTGTTTCCCCGATTGCATCAGGAAATACAGTACTGTATGAGGCATCCGCCACATCCAAAGGCAGCCCCACCAGATTCCAGTCTTCCACATAAAATATTTCAACCAGCTGTGGTCCGGTGTTCTGATGAAAATAAAAAGCTCCCAAATCTGTCACTGTACTGTCCGGATCAAATGGTGAGTCAGGATCTCCGGAATCTATGCAGGGCGAGCCCGGCTGGAGGTTATAATCACCACTCTCCACACCTGCAAAAATCGGATCTAATCCAAAATTACCTTCACCCCAGACAACGTTCCCCATATCGCTAGTCTCAATGGCGTCTATTCCACCCTGTATATCTGAATAAGAAACAGTGATAGTTCCCCAATTTTCATAATTATGAAAATAAATCTCATCATCCAACTGATCATTCCACAGAATGGAGTTAATAAGTGAAACATTTGTATGAAAAAGATAGATACTCCCGGTTTCATCTCCTGATAAATTATTTCCAATGGTGATGTGATTCATGACAGCATCGCAACCGGTAAAAGCAATGGCTCCGCCGCCAACACTTGACGAATTATTATGGATGAGCACTTTATCCATGACAGGTGCAGAATCCTGAAAAAGCATTCCCCCACCCCCCGCATCAAAAGCGCCATATGTCCAGTTATCTTCTAATGAAACGTTTCTGATATTACCATTATTATTCAGTCCAAATATGCCGCCTCCACCCGCTGCAGAGTTTCCGTAAATAACAACATTTTCAACGAGAGAATTGGATAAGTACAGCGCAAGACCACCCCCAACACCTATCGTACCGGTGTGGTTATCGTATATTATTAAATCCTTCAGAGTGGGATCTGCCTCGTGGCAAAATATTCCGCCTCCATATCTCGGTGCCAGGAGAAATGTCCCAGTTCCATTGACAATAGAAAAACCTCTTAACTCAGAAGAGAGATCTTCATTATTTTCAAAGAGTACAACACTTCCACTCTGGTTTCCATCTATTACTGTCTGAGAAATATATGAAGTATCTCCAGTGGTAATGAACAATGATCCCACCACAATGTTTTTTCCGCTGAAGTTTATATTTTCAAGATAAACTCCAGGATGTACCAGGACAGTATCACCATCTGTGGCATAACTGATGGCGGACTGAATATCCGGAAAATCATCCGGTACATGAAACACAGATGATTGCGGATCAGACTCCGACTCTATTTTCATGAGAAATACATTGAACTGTTGAATGACTCCGGTCATACCCGTAACAATAAAACCGCCATCATTGGTACTTTGTATTGAAAACGCAATATCCCAGGTTTCCCAGCCAGGACCAGCACTGTATACCTGTGTCCAAAGTGAATCTCCCTGGGCATCTGTTTTAACGATCCATGCATCAAATCCTCCTTCATCTGTGGTTAGCACACCGGCAAAAGCAAGACCACCGTCAGATGTCTCCACTATTGAAGAGGCTGCGTCAGCCTGAGAATGACCAAAAGTCTTTTCCCACAAAAGATTCCCGTTTTCATCAACTCCGATCAAATATACATCATCATTTCCATTGCCATAGGATTCCGTCTGTCCTGCAATAATGTAACCTCCCAAGGATGACTCAACAACGGAAAGACTGAGGTCAGGCTCTCCCCCTCCAAAAGTATTGGACCACTGCATTTCTCCCTGTGAATTTGTTTTTACTAGAAACACATCATCACTTCCTGAACCAAAGGAATCTGTTGAGCCGGTAATAATTATACCTCCATCGGATGTGAACTGCGCCCACTGGGCATCTTCATCCGACGGTCCGCCATATGTTTCGTACCACACTAGATCTCCGTCTAGATCAATCTTCAGCAAAAGAATGTCACCTCCTCCCTCACCATAAGAGAATGTTTCCCCGGTGATGATGTAGCCCTCACCTGGTATCTCTCCTATCCACTGACTGTCATCATAATCCACTCCCCCATATGTACCTGTCCACAAGGTATCACCATCTGCATCGGTTTTGATAACATAAATATCACTATCTCCCGCACCAAAGGATGTGGTTCTTCCAGAAGTGATGAAACCTCCATCGGATGTTTGCTGAACCGCCCGTGCCTCATCCCATCCGGCACCTCCATATGACTGAGACCAAAGCAAATCTCCGTTCTCGGTCGTCCGTATGAGATAAACATCATAAAGCCCTGAGCTGAAAGACATGGTGAGTCCTCCAACAATATAGCCGCCATCTGCTGTTTCTCTGACACAGTGTCCCTCATCCCAGTTGTTTCCTCCATAGGTATGGGTCCAGGCGATTTCTGGCTGGGCAATGATTGACCGGAAATTGAATATAAACAGTGAAATAAATGAAATAAATCGGAGTGTTTTGGGTAGTTCCATAAAAGAAAATTAACCCTAATTATAGGAAAATAAAAAACCCCGAATAAACGGGGCTTTTATTAGAAATAAAATAAGATGTTATTGTTTCAAACGATAGACACATCCTTCAATAGTTTTTAGAAATTTTATGACTTGAGATTTAGTATTAAATAGGTCTTCAACCGGTTCAAAGGAATCAATTGGATACATTTCTGTATCATATTCTCTCAATAAATTGGATTCTAATTTCACCACCATATCCCTCAAAACCATCTTGGGAATATTCTTGTTCCGTAAAAAATTGATCTGCAGATTTATATTACCATCAGAATTGATGTGAAAGAGAGGCAATAATCCCATATCTGACATACAGCGAAAGGTCATTGTCCCGTGGTCCTCACCTCTACCCCAAGATAGATTTTCAGAATGTTTCTCGGAAAAATCAATGATTTTCCTGGTTGTTTTGACCACTTCACGACTGCATTTTTCTTCCAGGTCACTTATAAAACTTTGTTTACTCCATTTTGACATAAATTATAATAACCCCCATAAAATTTTATGAATCAACCAAAAATGCACGGCAGAGTTTACAACATTTTCATTTTTTCTTTCTAATGAAAATAGCCCCCATTAAAAATGGAGGCTATTTATTATAAGAATTTGGGGTGACCGAAATGACTACATCATTCCGCCCATTCCGCCCATTCCGCCCATGTCACCACCCGGAGGCATTGGCGGCATTGAGGATTCTTTTTCTGGAATCTCTGTCACTGCCGCTTCTGTGGTCAAAAGTAAGCCCGAGATGGATGCCGCGTTTTCAATCGCAACACGAGTTACTTTGGTCGGGTCAATAATACCAGATTTGAACATATTGACATAACCTTCACTCCGTGCATCAAATCCATAGTCCTCTTTCCCATTGCGAACTTCCTGTACCACAATGGATGCTTCTAGTCCAGCATTATTCACAATTTGTCTAATGGGTTCTTCCAGAGCACGACGAACAATGTTCACTCCAACTTTTTGGTTATCGCTCACATCCAGTTTGTCCAGCGCAGAAACAGATCGTAACAGAGCAACACCGCCACCAGCTACAATTCCCTCTTCCACAGCTGCACGAGTTGCATGTAGTGCGTCTTCCACACGAGCTTTCTTTTCTTTCATTTCCACTTCCGTGGGAGCACCAACATTTAATACAGCAACTCCGCCTGAAAGTTTGGCTAACCGTTCCTGCAGTTTCTCTTTGTCATAATCAGAAGTGGATTTTTCGATTTGGACATTGATCTCGTTGATACGTGCTTTGATATTTTCCTTTTCACCATTTCCATCAACAATCGTGGTATTATCTTTATCAGAGACTACCCGTTTGCAAGATCCCAGATAATCCAACGTCGCATTTTCCAGTTTGTATCCGGCATCTTCAGAGATGACGGTTCCACCAGTCAATACAGCAATATCTTCTAACATTGCTTTTCTGCGATCGCCAAATCCAGGAGCTTTAATCGCCAGCACCTTGAACGTTCCCCGCAATTTATTCACCACTAAGGTTGCCAAAGCTTCACCTTCAACATCTTCAGCAAGTATCACAACGGGTTTACCGGTTTGAACGACTTTTTCAAGCAGTGGAAGCAGGTCCTTCATATTGCTGATCTTCTTGTCATGGATCAAAATATAGGGATCGTCCATTTCAGCATCCATGGATTCGGAGTTTGTTACAAAATAGGGGGATAAATATCCACGATCAAATTGCATTCCCTCAACCGTTTCAAGGTATGTTTCCGCTGTTTTGCTTTCTTCAACGGTGATTACACCATCTTTTCCGACCTTTTCCATTGCCTCAGCAATTTTATCACCTATCTCTTTGTCTCCATTTGCTGAAATACATGCAACCTGGGCAATCTGTGTTGAATCGGGAAGGTCTTTACTCTGTTTGCGCAATTGATCGACAACTGTGATCGTAGCTGCATCAATCCCTCGTTTAATTGACATGGGATTTGCACCAGCAGCAACATTTTTTAATCCCTCACTAATGATGGATTGTGCCAATACGGTAGCGGTTGTTGTTCCGTCACCGGCAATGTCAGAGGTTTTTGATGCAACCTCTTTTACCATCTGAGCACCCACATTTTGCAATTTGTCCTCTAATTCAATTTCTTTGGCAACTGTCACACCATCCTTGGTGATGGTGGGAGCACCAAATTTCTTTTCAATCACTACATTCCGTCCCTTGGGGCCCAGTGTGACTTTTACAGCATTTGCTAGAGTATCAACACCTTTTTTTAGGGCATTCCGGGCAACGGAATCATAGGAAATTTCTTTCGCCATTTCTTTGTTCTCCTTTTAAATTATTGCGAGTATGTCGCTTTCACGCATGATCATGTAATCTTTGCCATCAATGGTAATATCCGAACCGGAATATTTCCCAAACAGTACCTTGTCCTTTGTTTTTACGGTCAATTTAACAAGTGTACCCGCATCAGATGTTTTACCGGGTCCTACAGCAACGACTGTCCCCTGCTGGGGTTTCTCCTGTGCCGTATCAGGCAGAATGATACCACCGGAAGATACTTCCTCCGCCGGGGCAGCTTCTACCACAACACGATCAGACAGTGGTTTTATACTTAAAGCCATTTAATTTCTCTCCTTAATATTAACTAATGTATTGTATTTCTGCTAAATGCAGCGCAGAAGTTATACTACAAAGTTAATAGATAAAAGAAATATTAGCACTTTCATTGCGAGTGTGCTAGAATAGAGGTAATGTTTTATAATTTAGAGAGATTAATCTCCCGTACTTCCAAAGCCCCCCGTCCCCCGGCTGGTATCAGATAACTGATCCACTAATGAAAAATGTATGGGTGAACCATTCATTGCAACCAATTGAAAGAGACGCTGTTTAGGTTTAACCGTAAAAGGTTTCGATTTTATATTATCCACAACAGCAATGATCTCTCCCCGGTAACCGGGATCAATCAATCCAATGGAATTTGAGAGGCGCAGCGGTGTCTTCGAAATACTTGAGCGCGGCATAAGCAGATACGGTAAATTTTCTTTGCTCTCACAGGCGATCTGAAGATGTATCTTTGCAGTTTTACCGGGGTCAATAACCTGCTCATGAACAACAAACAGGTCCAAACCCGCATCACCATCGTGAAAAGCACCATGGTTTTCATACAGAGATTTGACCTCTAGAGAAAATGGTTTGATTCTCAGTATCATCCGGTTATTAACAGGGCATATAAGTTTCCAAAAAAATAAGAAAACTTTCAGTGAAATATCTTTCTTTCATTATGGAAATTTATTAATAGACAAATGCATGCATATGATAAAGTTATCAAGAACAAAAGTTAAATATCTTTAGGAATATCGACATAAATGATTTTACCATGAATCTAAATTAATTAAACCACAACTATCTATCCACACTGATATATTAGGTAGCTTCACTCAAATGGCGGGAGATAATCAAGTTACTCTCCCCCCAATCAGCAATAGCCCGCGGACCATTATAATTTGACCATAGGTATCAGCGCTGCTTAAAACGCGCCCCAAGTTCAGGGACAAGAAATAGTATTTGTCACCATAAGATAGGGGATGATCAAATATAGAATTGAATCACGAATTAAATAAAACACAAAAAATGCCAGCACAACAGTCCAGCCTTTTTTTCTTATTAATAGTTTGTACCCCCCCTCGCGACGAATATCACCCCATTCTTTAATAAAATTTGGTTTATAAAATGACATGTTTATCCTCTAAATGATACTCATACTTTTTTGAACTGTTCAAACATTATATTTGTTCCTCTTTGTATCGCCTGATCAATTCTTTCAATGAATCCATGGCATCTGATTCTTTCACTTTCCCTAAATTTTCACCCTTGTAATAGAGATGCCCTGCGTTATTTCCGAATGCAATTCCCAGGTCTGTTTGTTTTGCTTCCCCAGGACCATTTACCGCGCAGCCCATGAGAGCGATAGATATGGGGGTCTCCACATTTTTTAACTCTTCTTCCATGTCTTTAGCAATTTTAACCAGATCTACCTCAAGTCTTCCGCATGTGGGACAGGCAATAATTGTAGCACCACGTGATGCAAGTCCCAAAGATTTCAAGATCTCATATCCCACATGTACCTCCTCCACAGGATCATCGGTTAGACTAACACGAATTGTATCGCCGATACCTTCCAACAATAGGGCACCTATCCCGAGAGCAGACTTAATGGATCCTGAGCGAGTTGGCCCTGCCTCAGTTACTCCAAGGTGGAGAGGATAGTCAAACTGTTCAACAAACAGTCTATAGGAGGCAACCATGAGATTTACATTGGAAGCTTTTAAGGATACAATAATATCATCAAAATTATGTTCACTGCAAATCCTGATATGTCTGGCTGCACTCTCGACCATAGCCTCCGGAGTGGGGTACCCATATTTTTCGATGATATTCTCTTCTAGGCTGCCAGCATTCACTCCGATCCGGATGGGAAGATTGGCACCTTTGACCTTTGTAAGTACTTCTTTTACCCGTTCCTCTCCACCGATATTACCGGGGTTGATCCGTATTTTATCGGCCCCTGCATCCACAGCAGCCAGTGCCATCCGATAATTAAAATGTATGTCTGCCACTAATGGAACCGACATACGTTTCTTTATTTCAGAAAGAACTTTGGCAGCTTTTTTATCGGGAACAGTAATTCTGATAATCTGGCATCCAGATTCCTCAAGCCTTTCGACCTCTTTCAGCGTTGCACTCAGGTCATGAGTTTTTGTGGTTGTCATGGATTGAACAGGGATGGGTTCACCCCCACCGATGGGGACATCCCCTACCATGACTTTTCTGGTCAATCTTCGATTAATTGTCTCATCCATATTGAGAATTTACATCAGGTTATTTTGAGTTTATCTCACATATATAAAATGAGATCTTATGTCCAATCAATTCTACTTATATCTGTGCTTTAAATAAGTTGTTGCCTCATCAATAGCTGAGGAATAATTATCTAATTTTACACATTTTTTATATAAAAATATCGCTTTTTCTCTCTCATGCTTTATGTCGTACAACTTACCCTTTAACAGCAAGGCATGAGATAGGATGATGTCCAATTCCGCATGATATTCATCAATGGAAAGGTCAACGTAGTGTAATGCTTTTTCAAACTCAGAATTGTGGAAATAATATTGTGATTTTTCATAGTCCAGATAACTTTTGTACCATTCCCTCTGAATTGGGGTTAAGAATTCCAGCTCACGTTCCAATTTGGAAAACAGATTTAGCACTCTATCCTTTTTCCCAGATTTGATCATGCTCTCAAGATACATGATAGTGAAAAAATAATTCTTTGGAAAATCCCGATGTAAATCGTCACTGTGTCTCAGTGCCGTTTTTATATCATTTTCCACCCATAACGATAAAAAAGTAATTATTTTCTTTGCTTCCACGTTGGCAAATTCTCCTTCAGAAACTGCTAACTCTATTTTTTCCAATCCTGCCTGTCTTGTTGCTTCTAGACCAATTAATTTTGCTGTCCACTGAACAAGTCCGGGGTTTAACCCAGAAAAATATTCTACAATTCCAATAGGCAATTTTGCATCCATCAGATCTGGATATTCCCTCTCAATTCTCCGGATAATTTGAAATCCTCTGTAAGCATTCACCAGTGTTGACACCCACTCTTTTTTTCCCAAATTGATTCGGGCCTTAAGTCCGATTGCTGACCCTAGATAGAGATCGTATTCCGGAATATCATTATGAGCATCACTCAAATGCTCTAGAATAGGGATGATCTCATTCAAATCACCTTCTAAAAGATCATAAGATTCGATGACCGGGTTGTGCGCTTCACTGTCCAACATTCGTGCAGCAGCCCACGTAAAATGAGCTCGGGGATTCTCAGGAAAATTCTTACGTGCCTGGGCTAAAATCTCCACCGCCTCTGCTGTTTGATAGTTATAAAACAACTCCACGCCTTTCATCACTTCCTTATCGCCAGGAAAATGTACGCCCAATACCATTACGTGGATTAATAAATAATGTATAATCTTGCGCATCAATTGATCCATGCGAGAAATTATGCCCAACCCTCGAAAATTAACCATTCAAGGAGAAATTTTCTTTTTCCCCTTCAGAAAAATTCAGTTTAGAAAAAATCCTTATTTACCTGGAACACGGCAGCAGGCATCCAATTTATTATACGCTTCAATGTTCGCTTTTGTATCATTGGCATCATATCCGACTGAAGATATTGCATTTTCTATTGTTTCTAGATCGAGCACTGTGGCATCATAGGAAACATAGCCTACTTTTTTCTCCATGCTCACATCTACTTTGACAATTCCGTCTAGGCCATTCAGACTATCATTTATTTTTTTTATACACATCCCACATTGAATGGTATTGAGCTTTATTTCAGCTTTTACAGCATCACCGCAACTTGTAGCTGCAGTCAGAATAATGATGGAACACAGAATTGATGATAGAATTTTCATTTTAACTCCATTAATTTATTTATTTAGTACCGTAAATTTACTTTTACTATTGCATTATTTAATCAATTGAATCAATGATCTAAACCGGTCTCCTACTGCAATTCTCTGTTCCTCAAACAATAACAATTCAAAGGTGGTCAATTGCCCTCCCTTTTCAGATATCCGTTGTAACCCAATATCATGATTTAGCTTTTTTCTGGATGTCACTGCATCTGCAACGACCTGAACATCTTTTCCAATTGAGAGTAGGTCTATGGCTGTTTGGTATACACAGACATGCGTTTCAATGCCACAGAGTATCACTTCATCTGGATCGTAATTGTTCAATATGGAAATATATGGATCTGAATCTCCACAGCTGAAAACATTCTTGGTTATGGGAGATTGGCCTTTCATAATATTTTTTATTTCCGGAACAGTGGGACCTAACTTATCCGGTAATTGCTCCATCCAGATAATAGGTATATCCAAAAGCTGTGCTCCTTTCACCAGTATGACAAGATTCTCCACAAATTGAGTGTTGTTCTCCATGAGAGGGACCAGCTTTTCCTGAACATCGATCAAGGTCAGAATTTTTCTCATAGTTCTAATCTATTCAGATATTTTTTGGTTAAAAACACTGTCCCAGTTATCAACAGTTTCTCCTGTATTCACAATAGAAATACGATCAAAATTAATATGATCTGGTAGTGAAATTCCTGCTGTGATCTTCTTTTGTTTTACATCTGAAACAATTTTATACATAAGGCTCAAATGAGGATCAAAGTGGTATGGTCCCCGTTTAATAAAGATGTTAGCTATTTTTTTCTGTAAATCAACTATAAATTTATCTTTTATTAGTTGAATGAATAAAGATTTAAAGAGAGTTTTTTCACTCATGAGTTTAGAAACATTCAAACTGACAGAGCTGATCTCATTACAAAATGTTTTTATATCGTCAAATGAAAATATCGGATCCAACACTATCTTTCCAACCAAGGTACAGTGAGGCACAAATGTTGGTGAATTGTTCTCCTGAGCCAATCGATTGATCAATTCCTGAAATTGCCCAAAGTGTTTTTCTTCAGGGATGAGCCAGACAGAGAAAGGCATTTTACCTAATCCAGGCGGACCTGATCCATTTGATCAAAAATATCTGACAACTTCTTTTTAGATATTTTTAATGAACCGGGAAAG
>Ga0208411_1002521_pt1 | contig 11068 bp, 11 predicted proteins | sample ETN01SmetaG_4_FD_185793 | JGI IMG/M metagenome (GOLD analysis project Ga0208411, IMG submission 185793) | Marine microbial and viral communities from oxygen minimum zone, Eastern Pacific Ocean - ETNP2014F12-01SV261 (SPAdes) (version 2) | ecosystem: Environmental > Aquatic > Marine > Oceanic ...
GGCTAGCTTGACTAATTATGGCGCAGTTTCCCGTATTCTTGAAACAATAACTGACTGCGAACTTCAGCTACGTGGAGCTTCCTCCAAGAAGATTTTAGTCGAGGTGAGTTTGATGAAGGCAATTAATGCGGCAGGCGCAATGAGTCTGAATGATGTGCTCGATAAGCTGCAGGAGATTCGTGGCCAAGACGGTGATGTAGTGGTTGAAGAGCCTGTTTCTGCCCCAAAAAAGATTCCCGCTAAGCTGAAAGATTTGGAGCCGAAGCAAGACCTGGTAGAAAACAAGGCTTCTGTTGAACAGCAATCCTCTGAGGTTAAGTCAGAACCACCTGTGGTTTGTGATTTAAAGTTACTTTGGGTTGATATGATGAACTCGTTGGGAGTTTTTTCCCGTGCGTATTTCCAGGAGGCTCATTTGCAGTCGGTTGATGAAGGCGTGGCGAAGATAGGTTTTCCTGAAGCGTTTGCTCCACAGATGGAATTGGCCGACACGAAGGAGACAAACAAGGCTTTAATTGCGGCTTTAAGCAAAGGGGGCCAATCGGTTCGGGCAGTTAGTTATGTGATAGCCGATCGTCCCGATGACTGGGCCCCACTGGAGGTTGGAGGATCACCTGATGCAGAGATTGAAAAGAAAGGGGATGCCTCATCCAAACCACCGGAAGGGCCGGTTGATATGGAGGAATTCAAAAATGATCCCTTGATTAAGAAAGCGTTGGAAGTTTTTAAGGGGCAGATCGTGGATGTGCGCACCTAAGGAGATTTTAATTTATGGCAAGTATTAATAAATTGATGAAACAGGCCATGCGTGCCCAGCAGCAGGCACAGGAAGTGGAGGCAGCCCTTGCTGAGCGCACTGTTGAGGCGAGTAGTGGAGGAGGGGCAGTGAAAGTGGTGGCAACCTGTAAAGGCGTAATTAAATCACTCAAAATTGATCCGGAGACATTGGATCCAGAGGATGTGGAGTCGCTGGAAGACATGGTTTTGCTCGCGGTTAATAATGCTGTGGAGGAAGGACAAAAGATTCAGGCTGAGGAGATGGGCAAGGTGACTTCCGGTTTTGGGTTGCCGGGAATGGGGTGAGTATATGGCGTCCTTGCCGGATCCGATTGTAAGATTGATTTCCTCGCTGGGCCAGTTGCCGGGAATAGGCCCCCGTTCTGCGGAAAGATTAGCACTCTTTTTGGTTCAGAGTGAGTCGGGTCAGGTGAAGCAATTGGCTGAATCTCTTCTGGAGGCCCGGGAGCGAATTGGGTTTTGTAAAATATGCGGTTCGTTGACCGAATCGCAGCCTTGTGGATTATGCAGTGACAGTCGACGGGATGCACAGACGCTATGCGTGGTGGAAACGGCGGTGGACGTGATCAATGTCGATAAATCGGGAGCTTTCAAGGGACTGTTTCATGTTTTGGGGGGAAAAATTTCCCCGTTAAATGGTGTGGAACCGGAAGATCTTCGCATCACCGAACTCGAATCACGTTTGGAAGGGGTGCAGGAGATCATTCTCGCTTTGGGGACTGATGTTGAAGGCGAAGCCACCAGCAACTATTTGGCGCAGCGATTGAAGGATAAAGGCGTTACTATAAGCCGAATTGCTCATGGATTGCCAGCGGGCAGTGGGTTGGAGTATGCCGATGACCTTACCCTTGTTCATGCTCTGGAAGGACGGCGAGAAGTTCAATGATCAAGGCCGTAGCTTTTGATATCGGCAAAGTGTTGCTGGACTTTGACTATTCAATTCTTGTTCGAAAATTGGCTCCGCAAACCCAGTGGGGCGAGGATGAGCTGAACGATTATTTAAATCAATCGCCATTGCTCGCCAGGTATGAATCTGGTGAGTTAAGTTCCTCAAAGTTTTTTGAGCAGATAAAAGAGGAAACAGGTTTCAGAGGAAGTGAGACGGATTTTGCCGCGTTATTCGAAGATATATTTACCCCGATTCCTGGGATGATTGACCTGCACAGTCAGATAGCTCAGTCGGGAATTCCCACTTTTACTTTCTCCAACACCAACGAAATGGCGGTGCGCTACATTGCTCGCACATATGACTTTTGGCCAATATTTAAGGGGCACATTCTTTCCTATGAAGTGGGGGCGCTTAAGCCAGGGGCGAAAATCTATGAGGCACTCGAAGAATGCTCAGGTTTTATCGGCCGAGAAATTGCGTATCTTGACGATTTGCCTGAAAACTGCGTTGCGGCTGGCGAGCGGGGCTGGCAGGTCTGCTGTCATAAGGATGTGAGTTGCTCCCGTGAATTTTTTAGAGAATTAGGAGTGCTCAATCCTTCTTCAAATCCTGATTCAGCTTCTTAAAGTTGCCTTCTTCACAGCATTTAACATAACCCTCAGCTGCTCGTTTTAGCCGTTCCCATTCCTGACGAATATTTTGAGCCTCGTTGGGGTTGATTTTGGAATCAGACGCAGCTTCAGCAACAGTGGAAAGCAGATCAGCAAATTTTTTCACCACCAAGCTGGTGGCGGGGGCAAGTCGCTGATGGGATTCTCCGTTATTGGTTGGATCTGAGTTTTCCACATAAAAACCGTCATTTTGTTCGCACAACCAACGTATGATCCTGGGATCATCAGCTGCTTCGATCAAGGCTACGGCGCGATCGAGTGGGTTTGGAATTCCACTGGCAGATCCTGTGTCGGGCGATTCAGCCCATTTGTAGACTGTGGATGGCGAGAGATTCATCTCTTCGGCAACGTGTTGCACTGATTTAGCTCTAAAAACATCTTTAAGCAGCCGGTGTGATCTCATGGAGTCAAATGGTATCCCAATACTCTATGGCAAGGGTACTGTAAAATAGTGGAATTTTTGTAATCGAGATATTCGGTCAATAAAAAAGAGCCGACCTATAAGGTCGGCTCTTATGAATGGAGTTGTTTTGTGCCTTACATGTGGTCGTGACCGTGATCCGGAGCAGGTTTTTCCTCTTCGGGTACATCGGTTATCAAGCACTCTGTAGTAAGCAGCAATGCGGCAATAGAAGACGCATTCTGCAGAGCCGAACGTGTCACCTTGGCAGGGTCCACCACACCAGCCTTGATCAGGTCGGTGTATTTATCGGCAGCTACATCGTATCCAATGGTTCCTTTCTTGCTAAGAACCTCCTGGACGACAACAGCACCTTCCACGCCAGCGTTACTGGCTAATGCGCGGAGCGGAGCTTCCACAGCATTGCGGACAATATCCACGCCAATCTGTTCGTCTCCCTCGAGCTTGAGTTTGTCGATCGCCGGTATGGTACGGAGTAGGGCGACGCCGCCTCCTGCGACAATACCCTCTTCCACTGCCGCACGGGTTGCATGCAGAGCATCTTCGACACGAGCCTTCTTTTCTTTCATCTCCGACTCGGTGGCGGCACCAACATTAATGACAGCCACACCGCCGGCGAGTTTGGCGAGGCGCTCTTGAAGCTTCTCGCGATCGTAATCGCTGGTGGTTTCTTCGATTTGTCGACGAATCTGGTCGATGCGACCCTTGATCTCTTTGGCTTTGCCGCCGCCGTCAATCAGGATCGTATTTTCCTTTTCGACTATGATGTTAGCTACTGAACCAAGATCGCTGACTTCAATCCCTTCCAGCTTCAAGCCGAGATCCTCGGTGATGAATTTCCCGCCGGTAAGGATGGCGATGTCCTCCATCATGGCCTTGCGACGGTCACCGAAGCCAGGGGCTTTCACCGCACAGATCTTCAGGGTTCCGCGAATACGATTTACCACGAGGGTTGCAAGCGCTTCGCCTTCAATGTCTTCAGCTACGAGCAGTAGTGGCTTGTTGCCGGCTGCTACGACTTTCTCAAGGATGGGTTGAATATCCTTCAGGCTGCTGATCTTTTTCTCATAGAGCAGCACGTAGGCGTCTTCTAGTTTGCATTCCTGAGAGTCCGCATCCGTCATGAAGTATGGGGAGAGATATCCCTTATCAAACTGCATGCCTTCCACAACCTCGAGGGTTGTTTCAATGGAGCGGGCTTCTTCCACGGTAATGGTGCCGTCTTTGCCGACTTGGTCCATGGCGTCGGCGATGATTTCTCCGATGCTTGCTTCCCAGTTGGCCGAAACGGTCGCAACCTGTTGGATTTCATCCTTGCTGGTAACCTTCTGTGAGATTTTGGCCAGCTGTGCGATGGCCGCGTCTACTGCTTTTTGCACACCACGTTGGATGTGAATTGGGCTGGCACCAGCGGTTACGCTGCGTAAGCCTTCACGGTAGATGGCTTCAGCGAGTACGGTTGCGGTTGTGGTGCCATCACCAGCCACGTCGCTGGTTTTGCTGGCGGTTTCACGCACCATTTGGGCACCCATGTTTTCGAACGGGCACTCCAGCTCGATCTCCTTGGCTACAGTCACACCGTCCTTGGTGGCTGTAGGGGAACCGAATTTTTTGTCGATAAGCACGTTGCGGCCTTTGGGGCCGAGGGTCACCGTGACGGCCCTCGACAGTTTTTCAACACCCCGGAGGATGTTCTGGCGGGCCTTTTCGTCGAATACGAGTTGTTTGGCTGACATAATATTATATTAATTTAAACTATTGGGTTTAGCCGACTACCGCGAGAATGTCGTCCTGATTAAGGATTTTATATTCCACGTCATCGATCTTGATTTCGGTTCCGCCGTATTTGTTAGTCAAAACGATGTCACCAACCTTGACTTCAAAGGCAATTTTTTTGCCATTATCGTCAGTCTTTCCGGTGCCCAGTGCGATGACTTTGCTTTCCTGCGGTTTCTCTTTCGCGGAATCAGGAATGATGATTCCGCCCTTCTTTACTTCAGCTTCTTCGGCAGGTTCCACGAGTACGCGGTCGCCGAGAGGCTTGATTTTGGGTTTAGCCATTTTTTTGTTTCTGTTTTGGTTTGTTTGTTAGGTTTTTTGAGTGGAAACCCGTGGCGCTCGCCATAGGTTAAATTTACTTTTTATCTTCTTCCACGACTTCCGCGTCGACTACTGGCCCTTCGTCGTCCTTGGGGGGATCCTCGCCGTCTGTATCACCGGGTTTGGCTTCACCGTCTTCTTCGGTGGTAGTCTGGTAGGCTTCGCCAGCGGCGGCTTGCATGGCCTCATTTACACTGTCCTTGGCACTGTTAATTGCTTCCAGGTCGTCGCCTTTAAGTTTCTCCTTCAGCTCTTCGGCAGATTTTTCGAGTTTACTCTTGGTGTCGTCAGAAAGTTTTTCTCCGTTCTCTTTAAGAAACTTTTCTGCTGCGTAAGCGGTCGTATCCGCTTCATTTCTTGATTCGACCTGTTCCTGGCGTTTTTTGTCTGCCTCGGCGTTTTCCTCGGCTTCCTTCTTCATTTGTTCTATCTCGTCTTCGGAAAGTCCGCTGGAATCCTTAATAGTGATCTTTTGTTCCTTGCCTGTTTTTTTGTCCTTAGCGCTAACGTGTAGAATTCCGTTGGCATCGATGTCAAAACTCACCTCAATTTGAGGCATTCCACGAGGGGCCGGCTCAATGCCGTCCAGCTTAAAATTGCCAAGCTTTTTGTTATCATTTGCCATTGGGCGTTCGCCTTGAGAAACTTGGACGTCAACGCCTGGCTGGTTGTCAGCGGCGGTCGAAAATATGTTGGATTTCTTGGCTGGAACCGTGGTGTTTCGTTCTATGAGTTTGGTGAAGATGCCACCCTCTGTTTCAATACCCAAGGAGAGAGGGGTCACGTCCAGAAGCAACACACTGTCCAGTCCTTCTTCCTTGTTAAGGACACCCCCTTGAATGGCGGCACCGATGGCCACCACTTCATCAGGATTCACCCCTTGGTTGGGTTGCTTGCCAAGAAGTGCATTGGCCGTTTCCACAACGCGAGGCATTCTGGTCATGCCGCCCACAAGGACCAGTTCATCAATTTCGCCTGAATTGAGGCCCGCATCCTTGAGGCAGGATTTTACCGGCGAAGTGGTGCGTTCAAAAAGGCTATCGGTGAGCTGCTCCAATTTCGCGCGAGTGAGCTCTACTTTTATGTGCTTCGGGCCAGATTGGTCGGCGGTAATAAAGGGCAGGCTGATTTCGTAATTCTGTGAACTGGAAAGGGCGATTTTGGCTTTCTCTGCCTCTTCCTTGATCCGTTGCATGGCATCAGGTTGACCATTCAGATCGATGCTTGATTCAGATTTGAACTCGTCAACAACCCAATCGATAATTGAGTTGTCCCAATCATCACCACCAAGATGAGTGTCTCCATTGGTGGCTTTGACCTGGAACACTTGATCGCCGATTTCAAGAATGGAAATATCGAAGGTACCGCCACCTAAATCATAAACAGCAATTTTTTCGTCATTCTTTTTATCCAAACCATATGCCAATGAGGCAGCTGTGGGTTCGTTAATGATACGTAACACCTCCAGGCCTGCGATTGAACCGGCATCCTTAGTGGCTTGTCGTTGCGTGTCGTTAAAATAGGCAGGGACGGTTATGACTGCTTGCGTGATCGTTTCGCCCAGGCGCATTTCTGCATCCGCCTTCATTTTGGCGAGGATCATGGATGCAATTTCTTGAGGACTGTAAGATTTCCTTTCTCCCTCCACCTCTACTTCAATGGCTGCATCGTCGTTATTTCCAGTCACCACCTTGTAGGGCATTCGTTTGGACTCCTCAGCTACTTCTGAAAACTTGCGTCCAATAAATCTTTTGGCTGAATAGATGGTGTTTGCGGGATTAGTAACAGCTTGTCGCTTGGCAGCATCTCCCACAAGCCGCTCGCCATTTTTGGCAAACGCTACTACCGAAGGAGTGGTACGCTTGCCTTCAGAATTTTCCAGCACTGTTGCCTCGCCGGCTTCAATAACTGCCATGCAGGAGTTGGTAGTGCCTAAATCGATACCTAAAATTTTACCCATAAAATTCCTTTCGACTGTGCCATTGCACAGAACGGTTTATTACTTAAAGCAAACAGAATGCCATGTAATGGTTTGTGAAAAACTAGAGGATAAACGTGTATTAAGGGCAACAGACGTGCGTCACTGCGCCAACATGGCACAATTTGCAGGGGGTTGACCCATTTGATTGGCACACAAGTAAAAACCCACCCTTGCGACGCGTTGGTTTGGCTTTTATGTTTTCCAACACATGGTGGGTATGCGCTTTTGCTCAATATTATTGCTTCTTTATGTTTCTGACGTTTCTCAGGGCGCCGTTAAGCCTGAGCACATCATTAATGATCCTGATGCCAAGAAGATTCAGGTTATTGAAGATATAGCTCTACAAAGGAAACTCGGAGCACAAATGGCTTTGTACATGCAGGCCTTGCGGCCGGTCGGGGCAATTAGTGGAAAAGGGGAGTTGAGGTTTCGAGCATTAAAGGGCACTCGCAAAACTGTGAAACTGCAATTTCGCGCGTTTACTGTAGGGGCGACTATGGTGAATGAATACAAGATTAATGAGGGGGTCTTAACGATTAAACAGAAAATTGGTCAGGATACCCAGTACGAATGGACTGGGGCTGAGAAGAAAGTCGAAAGACTCGATGAGAACCAAGCTACGCGCCCTTTTGCGAATTCTGATTTTTGGATGGTTGATCTGGGGCTGGAAATGCTCCGGTGGCCGCATCAAAGTGTTATCAAGCGAGAGCCAAGGAGACGTGAGCTATGTAGCGTGTTGGTGAGTCGCCCGGCGAAGGCTGTTCAGGGAAGGTACAGCAAGGTTGTTAGTTGGGTGGATGAAGATTCCATGGGGATTATTCGCGCCGAACTGTTTGATGGCGAAGGAAGGCTGTTGAAGATTTTTGAACCCAAGTCCTTTAAGAAGGTTGATGGGCAGTGGCATGTCAAAGAAATGGAGATGCGTAATGAGCAAGCAAATACCCGGACCTCCATCAATTTTGATTTAGAAAAAATTCCCGGAACTAAAAATAACAAGTAATGAAAAGTTGGTTGTGCTTGTTGTGGGTAGTAGGAGCAGTGGTAGTTTTTGTTTTAAACGTATATCTGCGTGCGAAACACGAAAAAGCAGGAGGATGGGAGGAGAATCCTGTTGGGCCCCTTATCATTAAGATCGCCGCTAGTGTGTTATTATTAATTGGGGCTTGGATACTGGGTGGAGGAGGGAAAATAGGGGCTTTGTTGATGATTGCTCCAATGGTTTTGGTTGGAATGCTCTGGGTAGGGCCCTTGATGGACTTTTTGGGAGGGAGCGCGATTAATTCGCTATTGGGAGGAGGGGAAAGACTCGAACCCAAACCATTATATTCGGTGGCTGAAGCCAAGTGGCGACAAGGTGATCCTCAGTTGGCTATCGAATTGATTGAAGAGGAGTTGGAAAAGTTTTCATGTGATTTCGAAGGGCAAATGCTGAAGGCCCAGATCCAGTTCGAATCGCTGAGTGATCTTCCTGCTGCAGAGGGTACACTTCTTTGTGTTGCAGCACAGCCTCAGCATGAACCAGGGCAGATTGCGAGGGCTCTTTATCAGTTGGCCGATTGGCAGCAAAAAAAGGGAGACGAACAATCGATGAAGGAGACTTTGTCTGGTTTGCGAGACCAATTTCCTGATACAGGGATAGAGCTGTCATGCGCCCAGCGTTTGGCCAGAACGGAGTTTTCAATTGATTCAAATGATCCGAGAGATGCTAGTGAGATTGTTTCTGAATGCCTCAAGCAATTGGAGGATCATCCACTTGACAACCATACCCGGGAACAATTGGCACGCGTTTATTTTAATCGCTATGGAAAGCCGGATTTGGCTTGGGAAGAGATGAACAAGCTCTTCAAAAACAGATTTCAGCAACCACGGGATATTTCGCGCTGGTTGAACCTGATGGGTGATTGGCACCTGAAGAAGAATAACGTCGAGGGAGCACGGGACTGTCTGCAACAGATTATTGCGCGTTACCCGGATTTGCCCTTTTGTGAGGAAGCTCAAGACCGCCTCACGAGGATCAAGGATATGGTTTAGTTTTTTGGTTGTGGATTGGCGGCTGCGATCAGGGCCAGAGTGGTTTGTTCGGCGATTGCTGAGGCGGTTTGAAGATCAGGTTGGCGACCTCCTACAATCCATGAAGACTTGGTGCGCACTTGAAATCGTACGGCTGAGATTGCTTCAGGGGCCTGCTTGTCTGGAGTAACCTTAACCCAAACATAGGTAGTATTAATTCGTGCGGTGATGACATTTTTTGTCGCCTCTTCGCTGGTTATGGTACCCATTGCCCCAACGGCACTACGGACAGCGGCCATAACCTCCGCTACGGGCTTATCGTAACGTCTTTCAACAGAATCGGTGCGTCCCGGCACAAGGGTAAACTTGGACTTGTCATCAGCAGTGGAGTAGCAGCCTGTGTTCAAGATTACAGCAACCGTCATCAGAACGAATAGTTTTGTGGCCCTCATTGGGCCGAATCAATACAACGACGTGGGTTTGAACAAGTTAGAACACTTCACAATTTGGCTATGTTTTGTCAGTAACCGACTAGATAGGCTATGAAATATATGGAGTCTTTTTTGTTTTAGACTGAATGGTTCAAGGAAGTGCTTCGGTGAGGTTTACGTATCCGTTGACGAAATGAAAAAGAACTTGAGTATGTTCAGCGTCTTTTGACAGATGTCGAACCCGCATGTTCCTGTAAACATATACCTTATTTTTAAGTATTTCGTCAGGTCTGCCGAATTCATTAACGATGTTCGTGTAATATTTATTGGCATAAATAAGGTCAATTCTCTTATCTATTTCCTCGATAGAATTGGAGTTATCGGTGCTGCCGATCAACCAGAGCTTACCTCTGGCCGGCAAGAGGCCGGGCACCGGGATTTGGTTGGTTGGAGCGGTTATGACGGGGCTGTTGGTGATGCTGACTGTTTGGTTGGTGGTCTGTGTTGTTTTCGAGGTCGGCAGGCGAGAGGAGGGTGAGGAAAGTATGCGCCCATTTTGGTCCCAGATAGTGCGCTCAACAATTTTCCATGTCTTATAGACTTGTTTTTGGGAGCGAATGCCGCTCTCGGGCCAGTAAAGGATGAGGGTGCCTGCCCCGTTCTGATATTGGCCCGAGGGGGTGCCTGAAAAGTCATAACTGGTGGCTTTCTTGAGCCCTCCGTTATAATAGCTCTCCTTGAGGGCAATGCTTCCATTGATATGCCAAAGGGTTTGCTTGCCATGGCGCAAACCGTTTTCGAATTGAACTTTTTTCCAGAGTGAGCCGTCGTTGAAATATTCATAAGCTGTTCCACTGAAAGGCTGATTTGCTCCTTCCATATAAATCAAGCTGTCATCACGTTGATTCAGATCATCGATGAGTATTGATTTGTTGAGCTTCTGGCTCCAGATGAATAGCGATCCAGCGAGGATTAAAACCATTAGGGCCCAAACCCAAACTCGATTCCAGTCGCGTTTAGGTGATTGAATGCTCCGGCTCGAAGTTATGAATTTGGCGTTGGGAATGGACGCACCTGTTGAAGATCGGCCATTTTCCTCAGCCAATCGTTGGTCGCGCAGCGCAAAGGCTCGTTCGGTGAGTCCATCAATTTGATCCAAGGTCACCCACTCGCGTCCCCCGTCAGGCCACGCGATGTCCCAAGCCTGTAGCTTCCCTTCAGCGAGCAGCTGGCTGACTTGATCGTATGTATAAGGACCCAGATGGTTCCCATCGCGATTAACCAAAATATTCAACGGTACTATAACTCCCGGCCAGTGGGAACAGGTTAGGGCAGAAGGCGCAAAGTTTCCAAGGAAATTGCGTAAGCATGATGAACCATGCTATTTGGATAGGGAGACGATGTAGCCTTGTAATCGTGCCGCGTCTTTCTTTTGTCCATCATGAAGGTAAATCTGATGTAGATTGCTGCACATGCGTAATAGGATGCGACGTGAGCTCGATGGCATGAGAAAGGTCTCGTGGAATTCGTAGCCTGATTGTTTCAAATATTTCATGCAATCGGTTTTGGTTAAGACGCGCCCCAGATTAAATGCGTCAATATACAATTCCTGCCGGGAATTTTGAAAACGGCAGAGAAAATGCCCAGGAAGACCGATACCGGTGACTGGCAGGCCCAACCGTCGGCATGCCAAGAGGTAAATAATGCATAGAGAGATGGGGTTCCCCGACCTTAGATCGATGACGCGGTTGAGATAACTGTTTTCCG
>Ga0208411_1002523_pt1 | contig 11067 bp, 5 predicted proteins | sample ETN01SmetaG_4_FD_185793 | JGI IMG/M metagenome (GOLD analysis project Ga0208411, IMG submission 185793) | Marine microbial and viral communities from oxygen minimum zone, Eastern Pacific Ocean - ETNP2014F12-01SV261 (SPAdes) (version 2) | ecosystem: Environmental > Aquatic > Marine > Oceanic ...
CGCAGACTTCCGGAAGCCCTTCTCGGCTATCAGGTGCGCCAGGCGGTGCGCCTGCTCCTGCTGTGACTCCTTCTCGGCCGGATCCGGCCCCGAGGCCCCCTCGCCCTGGTGCCACGCCAGGGCCCTCCGCTCGGGCACCAGCACGCCGCCCCGGTTGAAGGCCCGGTAGCCCATCTCGGTGTCCTCACCGCCCCACTGGTTGAACGAACCGTCGAACCCGCCGACCTCGTCGAAGAACCCCCGGCGCACCCCCAGGTTGCCGCCGGTCACGATGCGGAACAGGTCGTCGTCGGTTGACGTCAGGTCGTTGGTGCGGCTCATGTGGAACTCGATCCACTGGGGCGACGACACCGAGCGCCCCGACACGGCAACCTCCACCGAACCGGCGGCGGCCAGGTCGGCAGGCGAAATGCCGTCGAAGTCAACGTGGCGGCGGAACCCCAGCGTGAGCGCCCGGTCGTGCACGTGGTGCCAGCGGGCGTGGGCCTCGACCAACTCGGGTTCAGGCACCATGTCGCAGTCCAGAAACACGAGCACCTCGCCGGTGGCCGAAGCAGCGCCCATGTTGCGTGCCCGCGCCAGGCCGAAGCCGTCGTGCACCTGGGCCACGGCCCGGGCCTCGAAGGGCGCCCCCGGCGGCACCGTTATGGGCGGGCTGGAGCCGTCGTCGGCCACCACCACCTCGAGCAGGTCCAACGGGTAGGTCTGGGCGGCCAGGCCCGCAAACGTCAGGTCCAGGGCCTCCTGGCCCTGGTAGCAGGGCAGCACCACGGTCACCGGCTGCGTGGGCCGCCAGCCGCCCATGTCGGGTACCTCAAGCGTTCGCCAGTCGTTGCCGCGCACGACCCCGGCCAACCTCTCGTCTGGGCCCACAGGTCCCCCGTTTGCATCCATGTCGACCATCAGCCAACCACGTGGCGACGCAGATCGGCACCCGTGACCACCCCGTACCCACCTGCAACCTCTGCCGCACGGCCCGCCACATCGCCACCCAAGAAGGCCGGCAGGCGCTCAAAGCGCACCACAATCAGGTCGCCGTCGGGCACCCGAGCCAGGTCGTCGGCCGTGGCGACCGGCGACGGAGGCAGGCCCCACGCATACGAGATCCACGTGGGCCACGGCACCCCCGGCGTGTGCCACACCACAGCCTGGCCCACTGGCGGGGCCACGGCGGCCACCAGGTCGCCGGCCTTCGACGGCTGCTCGAAGTACTCCTCGTGGATCTCGTCGGCCGACACGGCGAACAGCATCGACACCGCAGCCACCACCACGCCAACCTCGACCATGCGCCCCACCACGAACCCGGTCCAGCTCCCCAGCCAGTCGCCGAAGAGCGAAAACAGCGCCACGAACCCGGGGAACAGCGCCATCAGCACAGGGAAGTTCCAGTAGTCGTGGCGCCAGGCGTTGTCGGCGGGCACCACGGCGAACACCACAACCATCAGGGTCAACGCCCCCGTCAGGTACCGGGTGCGGTCGTCCCACAGGCCCGCAGCGAACGCCGGCAGGGCCAGCACCAGGTACCACCACGGAAGGAGCCCCCGGGCAAAGCCCCACTGGCGCTCGACGAACTCGCCCCATGTCCAGTCCCGCGCCAGGCGGCTGCCCGTGTGGTCCACGAACTCGCCCAGGCCCGCCCCCTGGAGCACCCACAGGCCCACGACGGCGACCCCCACGACGAGGCCCACGGTCACCCTGCGGGTGGCCCGGCCGAGGCCCCTCCTGCGCAGCAGCCACAGCCACAACAGCGGCGCCAGGAACAGCCCGTGCCACGACGCCACCACCGCAACGAGCGTCGCCAGGCCGGCCGCCCTGGCCCTTCGCCTCGAACGGCGCTGGCCAGCATGCCAGATGGCCCCCACCATCAACAGGTTGGGAAGGAACCCCAGGCCAAGGCGTCCGTAGACCCACCAGAACGGCGTGGCCACCAGCAGCGCCGTGGCCGTAACCACCGGCAGGGTCGCAAAGCCAAGGCGCCGCCCCACCCGAATGAAGGCCGGCACCGTGGCCAGGCCCGCAAGGTACGAAACAGACTTGAGTGCCCCAAGGCCCTGGCCGAACACCGCCGAGACCCCGATGTGTATCCACGTCAGCAGCGGCGGATGGTGCGTGTAGGGAACCTCGGAGAAGGGCTGCCAGTCGGCCCCCCACGACGATCCCGACGGCCCCAGGTCCCAGAACCGGGCAACGTGAAGGCCGAATTGGCCCAACACCCGCCCCTCGTGGCTGTCACCCAACGGCAGCCCGAACGACGCCCGCCATGACCACCACAACACCACCACCAGGAGCACCATCAGGGCGAACGGGACCATGCGCCAACGCGTCGAGCCGACGGCCCCCCTCGCCCTCGCCGCCTGTCTGTGCATCGCCTCACGATAGTGTCGGCCAGCGTGGCTGAGCAGGCGACGGTTGCCGGATGGATCGGCTCGGCCAACCTTGGCGACGAGCTGGTGTTCTCTGTCCTGCGCGGCCTCCTGGCAGACAGGGGCGTGGCGGTCGCTGCTCCATCGCTGAACCCAGCCGAAACGGCCGCCACACACGGCGTCGATGCCTTCGGCCACCTCGACCCCCTGGCCCTGCGCCGCCACCTGCGCAGCGCCGACGCCATGGTGTTCGGAGGCGGAGGCCTGTTACAGGACGAGACCGGCATCTGGAACCTCCCCTACCACCTGCACCGGGTGCGTGCCGCCCGGCGTGCCGGCACCCCGTGGTCAGGCATCGGGCTTGGAGCCGGAGGCCTGACCACCCGCCTCGGTCGCTCACAGGTACGCCGCGCGCTGCACGGCCACACCGCCATAGCGGTGCGCGACGAGGCCTCGGCAGACGCCCTCACAGCCCTCGGCATAGAACGTGTCGTGCGCTCAGCCGACCTTGTGTGGCTGGCCGACCCGCCCACCCCCGCTGCCTCCACAGACACCCTCGGCGTCTGCCTAAGGGCCCCCCAGACCGCCCGCTGGCTACCCGCAGCCGCAAGCCCCAGGGGCCGCCTCACCGACGACCTGGCTGTCGCCATCGCCGCAGCCATCGACGCCGCCGCCACCGCCACGGGCCTCACCACCCGCTTCATCGCCTTCGACGCCGACGCCGACGACCCCGTCCACCGCCAGGTTGCCGACCACATGGAGACCCCTGCCGAGGCCCTCACCCCCGGCCTCGCCGAGGTGCTGGCCGCCGTGGCCGCAGTCGACGCCATGGTCACCATGCGCTACCACGGTGCCGTGGCCGCAGCGCTCGCCGGCACCGGTGTGGTCACCCTCGACTTCTCCCCAAAGCTGGGCTCCCTGGCAGCAGATCTGGGGCCCGCGGCCTGCCACCTCTCCCCAAGCGCCACAGACGACCTCACACGGCTCCCAGAGGCCGTCACAGCAGCCCTGGCCGCCCGTGGGGCCCTCCCAGAAGCCGTGGCGCGCCTGCGGGCGCTCTCAGGCCGCAACGTCGACGTGCTCGAAGACCTGGTGGCCGCCGGAGGCGCCACCCCGTGAGGACCGCACGCCTGGCCTGGCTGGCCCTGCTCACCGCCGTGGCCACATGGCTGGTGGCCACCCGCTGGGCCGACATGGCCGACCTGGTGGCCGACGCCCGGCTAGTCGCACTGCTCGGGGTGCTGGCCGCATCGACCCTGCTGCTCGTACCCAACGCCCTCTTCTGGTCAACGGCGCTGCGCTCCCTCGGCGAGAACGTGGGCACCGGACCCGTCATGCACGCCGCCTCCCGCACCATCCTGGCTCGCTACCTGCCCGGCGGCGTCTGGTACGCAGCCGGCCGCAGCGTGCTGTTGGTCGGCCGGGGCGTGCGCCCCTCAGCCCTCGTAGCCGTGTCCGGTCTGGAACTGGGCCTCGGCGCACCCACCGCTCTCGTTGTCGGCGGGCTGCTGCTGGCCGGCGACTCGGCCCTGCCTGCATGGGTCCCGTGGGCGGGCGCCGGCGTGCTGGCAGCGGCCATGCTCGTGGCCCGACCGGTGCTCAACCGCCTGCTGGCCTGGTGGTCGCGCCGCCGCGGCCAGACCGCCCCCCGGGCCCTCTCCGCAGGTGCCCTGGCCTCACTCGTGTCCGTCATGGTCGCCTACTGGCTGATCATGGCCGCCGTGTTCCGCTCCTACCTGGGGGCCATGGGAACAGACATCGGCTGGGCCGAGGGATCGGGTGCATTCCTCGTCTCGTGGGGAATCGGCTTCTTCGCCATCTTCGCCCCCCTGGGGCTCGGCGTGTCAGAGGCCGGCTTCATCGCCATCGTGGGCTGGGGCGCCGACGCCGTCATGCTGGTAGCCGGCTTCCGCCTCGTGCTCCTGGTGAGGGACCTCATCCTCACGGCAATCGGCGAGGCGCTTGCCCGACGCAGGTAGGCCCGCCTACTCCCCCGCCAGGGCCTCCAGTTCGTCGATCAGCACGTCTACCACCTGGGCCGAGGGCCGCTCGTCACCCAGCGCCACCGGCCGCCGCCACGCCTCCGGGTCGGCCAGGAAGGCACCCACCACGTCGTCGTCGTAGCGGGCCAGCACCACGTTGGCTCCGATGCCGTCGGGCCGCTCGGTGCGGTCACGCCACAACAGCGTCGGCACGCCCAGGCGGGCGCACTCCTCCTGGATGGATCCCCCGTCGGTCACCACATACGGCGCGACTGCCAGCATCGCCGTGAACTCCCCGTAGGGGACCAGCCCCGACGTGGCCACCCCCAGGTCCTCCACAACCGCACGGCCACCCCGGTCTGAGAGCACCGCCTCGGTCGGTGGATGCACCACGAACACCGCAGACCGGCCCACCCGGGCCAGCAGCGAGAGGAAGCCTTCGAAGCGGGCGTCGTCGTGGAGGTTCTCCACCCGGTGCATGGTTGCAACCACAGGCCCCGAACCGGCCACCCCCACCCCACCGGCGGCACCCAGCGCCACACGCAGCGCCTCGACACCCGTGTTGGCCGATGTGGCCACCACACGGCCCCGTACCCTCCCCGCCGCCACCAGGGCCTCCAGGTTGGCCACGGCCCCGTCATCAGGAGCGAACAGCACGTGCGCCAGGCGCATCACCGCCAACCTGATCAACTCCTCGGGGAAGGGATGGCGCCAACTACCCGAACGCAGGCCCGACTCAAGGTGGGCCACCCTCAGGCCCACCCTGCGCGCCATCAACGCCGCCATCAGCGTTGACGGCGTGTCGCCGTGCACCAGGCACACGCCGCCTAGCCCGCCGAACACCTCGTCGCGCAGGCGCCGCCTCGACAAGAGCCGTAAACCCAGGCGTGCACCCCACACAGCCGCCCGGGCCACCGTGTCGGCATCTCGATCACCCCCGAGGGCCACATCGGGTGCCCGCAGGCCCAACTCGGCCCGCAGGCCCGGCAGGAACGCACCGTGCTGGCCCGTCTCGACGAGCCGGTAGGCCACGCCACGGCGGTCCAGTTCGGCAAGCACCGGAGCCAGCTTGATGGCCTCGGCCTTGGTGCCGTAGACGACCTGGATCAGGGGTCGGTCAGGGTGCCGCTCGGCAGGGGTACGCTCCTTGATCGGCACATCCTAGGGACGGCACCCACCGGCCGGGCCGGGACCGGCCACAGCCCGGGGGCACCAGATGGACTAGCCGCCTATCTGGCAGTCCTCGTTGCGCAGCGTGCCGTCGGCGTAGATGGTGTTGCACCAGAAGGAACGGCGCTCCACGATGCCGTTGACGAGCGCACCGGTCATGTTCACCGACTTCATGTCGGCCTCCATGAGCACCGCTGCCGTCAGGTCGGCCCGCACCATCGAGGCATGTGACAGGTTGGCCCGAAAGAACAGGGCACCGGGTGCCTTCGCGTCGTCCATGTTGGCACCAGCCAGGTTGGTGTTAGACATTGCCGCACCAGCCAGGTTGGTTCCCGACAGGTCGGCGCCGGCAAGCATCGCACCGTTGAGCAGGGTGCCCTCCATGTTGGCCCCCGACAGGTCGATTCCCGGCAGGATCATGCCAGCCAGGTTCTCACCCGACAGGTCCACCTGGGCACAGCTGGCGTTTGGCTCCAACACGCACGTCGGCCGTGTCGACGCCGTCGGCACCGGCTCGGTCGTCGTGGTCGGAGCAGCCGTGGTGGTCGGAGCAGCCGCAGCAGCCGTGGTGGCAGGAGCAGCCGCAGCAGCCTCAGCCTCCTCAGCGGCAGCAGCCGCCGCGGCCTCAGCCTCCTCAGCGGCAGCAGCCGCCGCGGCCTCCTCGGCCTCCTCCTGGTCTCCACCACCGCAGGCACCGGCGACGAGCGCCAGGGCGACCATCCCCGCTGCGATCACCCGGCGCCTCTTGCGGCTCACCTTGTTGCCCATGGTCGCTCCCGCTCCCGTCCCACTTGCTGTCTGCTTGGTGTCTGCCATCGTCATCCCCATCAACCGATGCTGAAGATCAACCGGATGGCCGTGAGGTCATCGACCGTGTAGGCCTCGCCATCGGCGTTGGCGGCCTCGGTACCGTCGGGCATGCGGAACACCAGGTCGCCGTCAGCGTCGATGCCGGCAGCCAACTCGACTCCGTCAACAGCCAGGGCCGGTTGCACGTCACCCACTGTCAAGTTGCTCAGCGCCTGTCCCATCGACGCCGGACCCATCGTGATCAACACACCGGTGTCAGACGTGATCGCCGTGGCCGTGTTGCCGTTGGCGTCCCTGATGGACTGCTGGGTGCCATCGGCCGAAACCGTGACGGTCGCAGACTCGGCCAGGCGTGCAGCCTCGGCCTCCTCGGCGGCAGCCTGAGCGGCAGCGGCCTCGGCCTGCAGATCGGCGACCGCTACTGCGGCCTCCTCCGCGGCAGCTGCAGCAGCCGTGTCGGTCTCGTCAGAGGCAGCCGTGAGGGCAGCCATCTGGGCGTCGACCGTTGCGGCACGAACCGCAGCCACGGCCTCGTCGACCGCTGCGGTCGCCTCTTCGGCTGCCGCTGCGGCCTCGGTGTAGTCGCCGCCCTCGTTGGGCACCTCGATGCGCATGCCACCGGTGTCGGTGAAGGTGGACGTGACCAGCAGGTCGCCGCCCTCGGTGATGACAGCACCCGTTGCCGGGTTGAACACCACGACACGGGCCGACTCGGCCGCAGGTGCAGCCTCGGCAGCAGCGGCCGCGGCTTCTGCACTGTCAGCGGCCGCTGTGGCAGCCGCCTCGGTTGCGGTGTCAGCACGTGTGACGAGACCCTCGACGTAGGCATCGCGGTCCGAGTATGTCTCGGCAGCCGCAGACGCTGTCTCCAGGTAGTCGTTAGCCGCTGCCAGAGAAGTCGCCGCCGCTGCCAGTGCCTCGGCGTCGTTGGGATCAACCGCAGCCGCCACAGCCTGAGCCGCTTCAACCTGCGCCTGTGCCGACTCGGCAGCCGCAGCAGCATCGTCAGGAAGGGTGAGCACGGTCTCGACCGATGCAGCCAGCGATGCCGCTGCCGCAGCCTCGGTCTGTGCCGCGTTTGCGGCGATCGTGGCCTCAGCCAGCGCCGAGCGGGTGGCCGCAGCGATCTCGGCTGCCGTAACGGCGTCGAGGTCGGGATCGGCCATGGCCGTTGCAACTGCCGTCTTCTCGGCCTCGTCCTGGATCCAGATCCCCACCATGGTCTCGGCCTGATCGGCGACGTTTGAGGTCTCCTGAACCACCGTCAGGGCAGCCTGTGCGACCTCCATGGCGTCGGGTGCGGCATCCTCGGCCGTAGCGGCCTCTACCAGAGCCGAAGCCTCCTCGAAGGCTGCATCAGCCTCGGCCCTGGCCGCCTCGGCCTCGGCCTCGGCAGCCTCGCGGGCACCTGAGGCCTCGGTGAGGGCGTCGTTGGCGGCACTCGCCGTCATCTCCTCGTCGGCGAGGGCGGCAGCTACGGCGAGGTCGTGGCTCAACTTGACCTGTGCATCCTCGACTGCAGCAGCCGCATCCGCAGCGATCTCAGCGGTCTCGACAGCGGCCGTGTCGACCACCTCGGAGTTGCCGGCCACGACAGCGTCGGCGATGGCCTGGGCGCGCTCGGCCGCTGTGGCCGTGCTCTCGGCGGCGTTGGCAGCTGCATCGGCATACACCAGCGCCGGGTCAGCGGCAGCAGAGGACTGCAGCGTGATGATGCCATCGTCGCTGAGCTGGTAGCCCACCGCGTTTCCGGTGGACAGCAGCACCGACGTGGTGCCAGTGTCCGGATTCTGCGTAACCGTCTGCGGGGCAGCACCAGGAACCGGCTCGTCCAACGCTATCTCGGCATAAGCATCGGCCTCAGCGCTCGCCTCGGCAGCAGTATCGGCCTCAGCGCTCGCCTCGGCAGCAGCATCGGCAGCCGCGGCAGCGTAGGCCTCGGTATCACCCATCTCGTCGGCCGTGGAACGCGCAGCCGCAGCAGCGTCGTTCGCCGCCGCAAGAGCAGCCGTCGCTTCGACTAGGGCAGCCTCATCATCGGGGTCAACAGCATCAACCTCAGCCTGCAGGTCGACCAGTTGGGCCTCAGCCGCATCAGCTGCAGCAGCTGCAGCAGCCGGAGCCTCAACGGCGGCGGCGACCTCATCTGCAATGGCATCAGTCGTCACGGCCTCCTGTGCGGCTGCTTGAGCCTCAGCGACAGCAGTCTCGGCTACGTCGCGTGAGGCCTGGAGAGCAGCGGCAGCGGCCTCGGCGTCCATCTCCGGGTCGCTGACAGCCTCGGCCACAGCATTGGCCTCTGCAGCGTCCTGGGCCAGAAGTTCCGTTGCGGCTGCAGCTTCTTCAGCAGCAGCGTTGGCGGTCTGTGTCTCGACCACGGCACCCTGGGCGGCAGCCAACAGGTCGGCCATGATGTCGTTGGCTTCAAACACTGCTAGAAGCAAACCGTCGTCGTCCTGGGTGACCTGGCGCGACGAAGAACCTCGACGTGCCTTGGCAGCTGGCTCCTCTTCTGCCGCCGTCTGGGCACTCATGAAATCCTGGATCTGTTCCATCGTGTACCCAGACGCTAGGGCTGCATCTATCGAAGCCTGTGCCTCTGTCTGAGCATCGCCCACCTGGGCAATCAGATCCGTGGCGTTCTGGGCGGCATCGGCCTGGTCCTGTTCAGCACCAGCCTGGTCCTCCTCGGCCTGTGCATGAGCCTCGTTAGCCTCCTCGGCTTGCGCGTCCGCAACTTCTGGAGTCATGTCGGGGTCATTCATGGCGGCATTGACCGCCACGCCCTCCAAATAGAGGTTGGCAGCAACGGTCGCGTCGTTGGACGCACCGTTGGCTTCGTCGAGCGCAGCGGCAGCTGCTGCATCAGCTTCTTCGGTTCCACCGGCATCGATTGCATCGGCTATCGCGACGGCACGCCTCTCACCCAACGCGGTGGCATCCATGTGCTCAGCGGCATCCTCTGCCTGGCCCTCAGCGACCTCGGCCTGTGACGGCGGCTGGTAGGCGGCGTTCAAAACGCCCTCGTCATCCACCGCGCTCATCACGGCCATGCCATCAGGCGTGTTGGTGAGCATGGAGCCATCGTCGTTGACCACGGCCTCGAACTCGTTGCCCTCGGCATCCATGAAGGTCATCGCCCCGTTGGGAGCCGTGGTGACCTGAGTGCCGTCAGACATCGACGTGGCCAGCGAACCGTCAGCCTCACGCAACGTCATCTGCGAGCTGCCATCGGGGAAGCTGACCGCCGTCTTGCCCGTGGTCGGGTTGGACTCGGTCACCATTCCCAACGGATCCTGCACAACGATGCTGCCATCGGGGTTCTCACGGGACACGAAGTCGCCACCCTCGGGCGTGGTGTAGGTGGTCGCACCCGTGGTCGGGTTGAAGCGCTGCACGCCACCATCGGACATGTTCTTCTGGACCGTTCCGTCATCGAGCGTGGACGTGACCGTCTGGTCGCCGTTGGGGGCGACCTCGATCGACCAGCTGCCGTCCGACGCCTCCATGACCGAACCACCGTCGGTCATGAGCGTCACTAACGAACCGTCGTCGGCCTCGACCGTCTTGCCACCGAAGCCCCACGCATCGGTGAACTCCTCGGAACCATCGGCATTCACGGTCGTCATCGACCCGTCACCCATCTGGGTGACGAGGGCACCGTCGTCCTGGAAGAACGAGACGTCTCTCGAGCCATCCGGATTCACACGGTCGAACGTGCCGTCGGGCCTGGTGAGCTCGACCATGCCGTCAGAACCACGGGTCATGAAGTTGCCGGTGTCCTCATCGAACATCTTCTCACGGCTCCAGCCGGAGGGCTCGGTGAACACCTCGCCGCCGTCGGCCGTCTGCATCATCGTTGCACCATCGGCCGCCGTGGTCACGAGGGCACCGTCGTCCCTCAACTCGGTCACCGTGCGCGCACCCGTGATGCTCGTGAACATTCCCGAACCGTCGGCGTTCTCCTGGATCATCGTGCCGTCCGGGTTGGACTGCATGAAGCCACCGTCATCGAGGATCTCACGCTCCATCGACATGCCGTCGCCCCAGAACACGGAGAAGCCACCGTCGTCGTCGACGATCTGGGTCATGCCGTCCTCCCAGGCCATTGCCTGGCCGCCCTCACCCATGTCGAACGCAACCGGCGGCTGGAACTGCCGAATGCCATCGTCCTGGAAGAAGGCCGCACCACGGTCCTCACCCTCGAAGCCCTCGCCACCGAAGCCACCGCCACCCTCAGGATCGAAGCCCTCGGGGGCCTCACCGTCGGGGAAGTCGCCCTCGCCGAACTCGCCCTCAGGACCACCGAAGCCTCCGGCACCGCCGAAGTCACTGAACCCACCACCGAAGTCGCCGAAGCTGTCCTGGCCCCGGGCGTTGTCAAAGAACTGGCTGGCGTCGAAGCCACCGTCCTGGTTGGGATCAAAGAAGTCCCTGGTGCCCTGCTTCATGCCACCGTCACGGAAACCACCCTCGGGGCCGCCCTCGGCGAAGCCGTCATCGGGGCCACCAAAGCCGCCGCCCAAGTCACCCTCGGGGCCCGCGTAGGCGTCGAAGAAGTTGCCGAACGGGTTATCGCCGCCTCCGCCCTCGCCGCCACCGAAACCGTCGTCGGGACCACCGAAGCCGTCGCCACCGAACGAGTACGAGTTCTGGGGCTGGAAGAAGTCGCCCTCAAGGTGACCGTCGTCATTGAACTCGAAGACCGGACCGTTCCAACCGCTCCCCGGTCCACCGCCGAA
>Ga0208411_1002525_pt1 | contig 11057 bp, 10 predicted proteins | sample ETN01SmetaG_4_FD_185793 | JGI IMG/M metagenome (GOLD analysis project Ga0208411, IMG submission 185793) | Marine microbial and viral communities from oxygen minimum zone, Eastern Pacific Ocean - ETNP2014F12-01SV261 (SPAdes) (version 2) | ecosystem: Environmental > Aquatic > Marine > Oceanic ...
ACTGCAGCTACAATGAGTGAGCATATTGATCTTGATGTTTCAAAAATTTTAAAAAGAGAGATGAGTTTAGACCAGGCCGGCGATACATTAATTAATGTTACTATTAAAACTGCTAATGGTCGTTTATCGTGTGCTGAAGCTTTAGGTCATAGAGAGTTTATAATAACTAAACTCTACAGAAGCGCCTAATGGATACAAATTACTTTTCCAAAATAAGAATCTTAGATGGTGGCATGGGTCAAGAATTGATTCACAGAGGGTTAAAACCTAAAGGGTCACTTTGGTCAGCAAGCGCTTTAATAGAAAAAAAATATCATCAATTAGTAACTGATACACATTTAGATTTTATTAAAGCTGGCGCAGATGTTATAGTAACAACAACCTTTACTGCTAGAAGAAAGAGGTTAATTCAAAATAAATGTGAAGAGCATTTTGAGTATATAAACACCAAAGCTGTGGAGCTTGCATTAAAAGCAAGAGATATCTCAAAAGAAAAAATATTAATAGCTGGAGGTTTACCCAACCAATATCAAACCTATAGTGCGAATTTAGGAGATGATTTAAATTTAATCGAAAAAAATTTTTATGATCAAGCAAAATTACTTAAATCAAATATAGATTTTTTTTACTTAGATGTAATGGGAAGTGGAAAAGAATGTGAAATTGCACTTAGAGCAATCAAATCATTTAATTTACCAGTATTGGTAGGTGTACATATCAAAAAAAATGGGAAGTTACCGTCGGGTGAAAATATAAGTGATATAGTAAAAAAATATAAAGAAGAAAATTGGTTAGGGATTATTGCGGCATGTGTTCATCCTGAATCTTATGAAATTATAATTGAAGAATTAAAAAATTTAGATATTCCTTACGGATTTAAATTAAACGCTTTTAAAAATATTCCTGACGATTATGGGGTATCTTCACCTTCGGTTTGGGGCAAAGGGGGAAATCCTACTAAAATTTTAGGAAAAAGAGAGGATATTACCGAAAGCAAATTTTATGAATTTGCAAAAAAATTTAAGGATGCTGGTGCCACAATTTTGGGTGGCTGCTGTGAAATCAAACCATCTCACATTAATAAAATTGCCAGTCTTAAAAATTAATTGTTTATTTTGTGCTATTAAAGACGTAATAAGCTACTGCATCAATTTCATCAATAGTAAGCATACCTTCAAAAGGAGGCATCACTCCTATTCCATTGGCTACCGCAGAAATAACTTGCTCTGTTAATGGTTTAAGTTGATCAAGGTTGGGACCAATTTGCCCATCTGAACCAGCCGCTTGTAAAGTATGACAAACACCGCACTGTGCTTTGTTATTAAAAACTTCCAAACCCAAAACCATTTTATCATCGGAAAAAACTGAACAAGATAAAGTTAATAAAAATAAAATTAATACTATTTTATTAAGAAACTTCATTTTTTTTTATCAACTATATGATAAAGCGGTGCTTTTTCCATAGTAAATTTACCAGTTTTGGGATCACGACGTGATAAAGTCAAACAATGCCAATTATCATCATCCAATTTCATATGATCACCTCGATAGTAATAACCAGGCCAACGCGTTTCCTCACGGAACAGTGTATGTTGTGCCACGCACTCCGAAGTAAGTGCACGATGTTTTAATTCCCATGCACGCATGAGCTGGTGATAATCTTCAGCCCCAATATGCTCGAGGTCTTCTTGCAGTATACGCAATAATTCTATGCCACGTTTGAGTAAATTCTCGTTCGTCATATAGTTTACGCTGATACCCCCAACATATTCATCCATAATCTTTTGAAGTCGCTGAAGGCCTTGAATAGGCAGAAGATAACTTGGTGAAACTGTTCCCGCAGTAATTTCGTTACGTCCTACGGTATAGTTCTCCAAGGGTTTGTATATAATTTCCTTAAGTTCTTCGCACTGTTTACCATTGACCTCGATTTTTTCATCGTCCAGATCTAGTACGTATTTTACTGCAGCCTTTGCAGCAAGACGTCCTTCTGTAAAGGAGCCCGAAGAAAATTTGTGAGCGCTTCCACCAACAGTATCTCCCGCACCAAAAAGTCCATTAATTGTCATCATTCTGTTATACCCCCAAAAATATTCAGGTGGTGAAAGATCTTCTGGACCACTTACCCAAGCACCCGAACAAGTGGCGTGAGAACCCATAACATATGGCTCAGATATAGTTAACTCAGGATCTTCATGTTTTGGATCAACGTTTTGAGATGCCCAAACAACCGCTTGGCCAACAGTCATACCAAGAAAATTCTCCCAACCTACTTTCTCCAAATGAGAATCCTGGAAGGCCTTCGTTGTGACCATATGAATTGGACCTCCGCCCGCTTTGACCTCCTCAATGAAAGCATGATTACGCAAGCACGTTGGCACTGGATGGTGATCAATATATTCTCCTACCAGTTTTTTGGTTTGCTCGTACCATTTTTTTTCATAATCTTCTCCTTTGCCATTTCGGGTATAAGTTTTAAGATGCAGAAAGTAAGCACCAACTGGGCCATAACCATCTTTGAATCGCGTTAGAACAATACGATTCTCCATTTGAGTCATTTTAGCACCAACAGCAATTGGTAATGCATAAGCTGAACCATTACTCCAAGGTGCATACCAAGTTCGTCCCATACCTTCGCCCACAGCTCGAGGCTTGAAAATATGTGAGGCGCCACCCGCCGCTACAACAACAGCTTTAGCACGGAAAACATGGTAGTTACCAGTACGCATATTAAAACCTACCGCACCACCGACTCGATTTTCTTTGCTTTCGTCCATCAGTAGGTGGGTCACCATAATACGATTATATATTTTATCAGCAGACTTTTTGGCAGCTTCGGCAACAATTGGTTTGAAACTTTCTCCATGAATCATTATCTGCCATTTACCTTCGCGCTGGTAATGTCCAGTTTCTTTGTTACGCATCATAGGCAAGCCCCACTCATCGAACAAATGTACTGATGAATCAACATGACGGGCCATATCAAAACCAAGATCTTCGCGGACCAAGCCCATTAAGTCATTACGTGCATAACGCACGTGATCCTCTGGCTGATTTTCATTCCACTGCATACCCATATAGCAATTAATCGCGTAAAGACCTTGGGCCACTGCACCACTTCGATCTATATTGGCTTTTTCAACACAAACAATTTTCAAGTCTCGGCCCCAGTATCTGGCTTCAAAAGTAGCACCAGTGCCAGCCATACCACCACCGACAACAAGAATATCGCAATCTTCTGAAATGGTTTTAATTTTACTCATTAATAATAGACACCCTGTTTAAATCTTTCTTTTTCTATTTCTGGTAAACCGGTTTCAACTTTGAGAAAATCTGGTTCAAAGCAAAGTAATTGTGAGTCAAGCGCTTCTTTATTAGGCGTCTCCAACTCGGCAATTTTTGGAATATGTTTTCCCCACGGCTTAGTCGTAATTGGAGAAACAAAGTTTTTCTCTTTACCATTTCGAAACTTAACCTTCCAAGAGATTGTTCCCTTCTCTTCCTCACGTAGTACACGAACTTTATGACCCATAGGAGCAAAATCAGCATACCCACGCACATCAATTGCATTTTGCGGACAAGCCTTCACGCATGAATAACACTCCCAGCAAAAATTAGGTTCAATATTAACGGCACGTCGAATATTTTTATCAATGTGCATAATGTCAGACGGACAGATATCAACACAGTGACCGCAGCCGTCACAACGAGTCATATATACAAAAGTTGGCATATTATTTTCTCCCTTTATTCTAAGTTGTTAATCATAGTTAGTAGTGTCGTGGCGCTTCGCGCTTTATACCTAAACCATATTGTTTGGGTTTATCAGCTGGGATTGGTAAATTATCTCTCGAACCATCCGCTTCAGCTAAGTTTTTCTGCATAGCTGAACCAGGTTTATAAAACATGTGAGCAAATTTAGACCAATACACTCCCCCAAATAACACAAGATTAGAAAGAATAAACAAAACTAAAAACAAAGTATCCCACCCAGACTTTCCTGCGGTTTGAAAATAAGACCAAGCTAGTCCAAAGGTAGCAGTCACAACAAGTGATAAAACAAATAAATCTGCCTTAACAACTCGATACCATGGATTGCCCTCTGCTGAGACATCGACTCTGAGAAAGAACCAGAACCAATAACCACCAATACAAGTCATTATTGCACCCAAATGCCATAACAGCGGTAGAATATAAGGCGTTGATGATTGAGGTGTTGAATAATTAAAAATCATAATAACTGAAGTAATCCAAAATATTACTGTACCGTACATTCCGAAAAGATGGGCAATCCTACGTTTTCCAGCTAATTCGGAAGTGGTTAGAATATCTGATACAACAGTTTTTAATACAATCGATGTTTTTTTTCCGATATTAACATTATTTGTTGCCAATTTCTTTGCTCTATTCGCATTTTCGAAAAAGTACTTAACGTTTTTCTTATGAACTATATCCATCAAAGTTCCTGCTACCACCAACATTATCATTACAACGACAAAAACCTGCATTACAAGGAATGGTATTAATTGTGAAAGTTCGGAAAATGGATTGATGGTAAACATAGTACTCTACTCCTTTGGATTTTATATAGCTAAAACAAATAAATTAAAATAAAAAAATCTAGTAAATATTTATTGTTGATTTGTCATACATTTTATCGAATTTAAGTGTTTGTTATATATATTAAACAGCTTTTTGAAAAAAAGATCTTGCTTTCTTTTCCATTTTAATTTTTCTATTTTGTAAAGTGATACTACGCCTTTTCCTGAACCTACTAAAATAATCTCATCATAATTATTAAGTTCTTTAATATTAATATCTTTTTTTGTTATTTTGTTTTTTAAGTGTTGTTGAAAAAACTTTAACGTAATTCCTGGATAGAAACCTTCTTTGGGCATATAAAGATTTTTATTTTTAACAAGTAACAAATTAGTTGTGCAACCCTCCAATATAAAATTTTTTTTTGTTAATATTATTTCTTCAAATTTTGTATTTATTGAATATATATACTTCAATATTTTCTGATAAGTTAGATTTTTCAATTTAAAATTTGGTCTTTGGTAATCAACGACATAACCGATAAAATTTTTTTTGGGCTTGGGCCTAGTTCTTAAAGATAATGATAGTAATTTTGAATTAACGGCAATTCTTAACAAATGATCATATTTATATTTGTTATCAAACAAATTATTAGTGATATTATTAAGAACATTTAATCTTATGGATTTATAGATTTTAATTTCTTTCAAAGATTTATTGAGATTTTTTAAGTGCTGTTTTATCATTACAAACCTATACGGTCTGCCCAAAACTCTTATAGTACTAAAAATCCCATTGTTATTCCAAAGATCCTTGAAATTAACTTCTCTATAACTATCAAGCTGATATGATTTTTTGAATAATATATTTTCCATTTTTTGTCAAAAAGGACTCGGGATGAAATTGAAATCCATAAATTTTGTCTTTTTTATTTTCAATTGCCATCGCAACTCTTGTTTCCTCACATCGCATAGTTATCAAAGTTTCTTTTGAATAATAAGGCTCCTTTAATTTCAAAGAATGATATCTTCCAACTTTAAAAGATTGATTAGCTTTGAATAAAATACTCGATTTCAAAACTCTAATTTTCGATTGATGCCCGTGATATATTTTATCTTGGCGAATTATTCGTCCTTTTTCATTATATAAAATTTGCTGAAATCCAAGACAGATACCTAAAATCTTCTTTTTTCCTTTAAATTTTTTATAAATATAAGAAGTTTTTGGATAGTTTGAAGGGGTTCCTGGCCCAGAAGAAAAAACAATTAAATTCGAACGTGCAATTTTTATATCATCAATTTCAAAATAATTTGAAACAAAAACATCATCGTAATTGGACAGAAGATGCACAAGATTAAAAGTGAAAGAATCTTGATGGTCAATAAGATAAATCATTATCTAAATAAATTTATTAAAGATTTGGCCTTAATATAATTTTCATTAAACTCCTTTTTTGCTGAACTATCAATAACTACTCCGCTGGCAACTGCTATTTCAGATACACCTTTAAAATTTATAATAGTGCGAATTATATTATTAAATCTCATGTCTAATTCTGAGTTAATATATCCAAAACTGCCAGTGTATATATTGCGACTTTCTTTTTCTTGTTGATTTAATAGATTTAAAGTACTTATTTTAGGACATCCGATAACTGAGCCTCCCGGCATCATAGCTGTAATAATATCTTTTGTTGTAACATTCTCTTTTAGTTTACCTCTAATTTCAGAAACATAATGATAAAGATGTCTGTATTCTTCTACATATTTCATTTTTGAAATTTTTACCGTATTGTATTTACAAATTTTTGAAAGATCGCTCCTTTCCAAATCTACGATCATATTATGCTCTTTTGTTTCTTTGATGTTATTTTTGAAAAAATAATGAGCCTTTCGAATATTTATATTTTTTGTTTTTCTTAATGTTCCGGCTATAGGTTTTGTCGTAATAAATTTTCCTTTTTTTTCAATTAAAGTTTCTGGTGAACAGCTAACAATACAATAATTTTTATCTTTTATCATAAAAGACTCGGGTGAGGCGTTTGTTTTCATCAATTTCCAAAACATCGAAACAGGATCTATGGTGGATTTATTTTTATATTTTGTACATATTTTTATCTGATAGGTTTTTCCTTCTCTTAAATTTATTAAAAATTTATTAAAAATATTTCTATATCTGTCAAAATCGATATTAATTTTAAATGGACTCAAAATTTTTGTTTGGTTAAAAATTTTATTATCAAATAAATTTCTAAAATTCCTCAACGAACTTCTAATTGTAATATTTTTTCTTATTTTGACAACTGTTTCGGGTTTATAAAAAATCCCCATCGGAAATTGAAAATTTTTCTGTCTAGATACTTTGACATTAATTAAATTACACAACAATTGATAACCAAAAAATCCAATATACATGTTACAAAATTTATTTGAAGGTTTTAACTTTTTGAGTTTTTTAACTTTTTTAAAAAAATTATCTATATTTTTTTTATGAAGAATTATTTTTTCTGAAAAATCTGTAAATAAATCATACCCATTTCTAACCTTGTAAATGATCAATGGTTTTTTTGAGTTATAAAGTTTCTCTAGATAATAATCCTTCTTCAAATAATTTTCCTGTTAAATAAAGCTCTTAATAATTTTAAACGACAGAAATTCTCATAACAGGCTTTTCATCTATGGGCAAGTGGACAAGAGTAGCGAAGAAAGAAAGTCCAATCGACAAGTAGAATGCATAATCATAAGAGCCATATTTATCAAAAAAATATCCTCCTAGATAAGCTCCTAAAAAGGAACCAATTTGATGACTAAAAAATACAACGCCATATAGCATAGCTAAATATTTAGTTCCAAAAATCTGGGAAACGATACCATTTGTTGGAGGTATCGTAGAAAGCCAAAGAAAACCATATATAATACCAAAACCAAGAGCTACGTACGTGGAAGTGGGCAAAAATAAAAATAAAATTAATACTATTCCACGTGAAAAATATAAAATACTCAACAATATTTTCTTACTATACTTTCCAGATAAATATCCAAAACTTAAAGTGCCAAAAATGTTAAAAAGACCTATTAATGACAAAATTGCAAAGGCTGTCCATACTTCAAAACCTCGTTCTTGGATATATCCAGGTATATGTGCTGAAACTAAAGTAATATTAAATCCACAAACAAAAAAACCAAGAGTTAAAAGTATAAAACCTCTATGAGTGAATGCTTCTTTTAGTGCTTCAGGAATTGTTTGTTCATCCACTATTACTTTACCGCTTGTATTCTTATCTTTTTTAACTGGAAAAAGGAAAATACCAGCAATCATACCGAAAATAATAAAATATAAATACGTTTGTAATGTTTTCTCCCAACCAAATTCTGATAAAGCAAATTTGGTATACAGTGGAGAGAAAAAATAACCTATAGATGCCATTGCTACAACAATACCAATTGCTAAACCTCTCGTTTTGTTCGGAAAGTGTTTACCAACCTCTCCTATTTGTACACTTATTGCTGTTCCGCCAAGACCTATACCAACTAATAAACCAAGATTAATTTGAAAAAAAACTCCCGTATTGGGTCCTGAATAAAGTAAATAAATTCCAAGAGCCATAAAAGCAAAAGCAATAATCGTAACTTTATTTCCACCTATTTTATCTGCCATAGCTCCAAAAATTGGAGCAAACATTCCCCACATCAACATTTGTAATCCAATAGCTAAACCAAATTGAGTTATGGTACATTGTAAATCTTTAACGAAAAAATCTGAAAACAAACCAAAAGTTTGGCGAAGACCCATGGAAACCGCAACAATTCCACAAGCTGATAAAAGTGTAACTAGAGCTATTCTATTTTGAAAGAATTTTTCTTTCATGACTTAACAAATCTTAAAGATTTTTTTAAATCATTAATTAAATCATTAACATCCTCTAGACCAATATGTAATCGAATAAGATGATGATTTTTTTCTAATTTAAAAAAACGTCTGTTGCCCATTTCACCTGAGTCATTATAAACTACTAAACTACAATATCCTCCCCAACTATAACCTACACCAAATAATTCTAAAGAATTTATAAATCTATAAACAGAAGCTTTGCTCTTGCTACTGATAATTATACCAAGTAAACCCGAAGCACCTGAATAATATTTTTTCCACAACTTATAACTTGTTGATGAAGGTTTATAAGGATACAAAATTTTAGTTATTTTTTTTTGTTTAGATAACCATTTAATTACTTTTAAGGTGTTTTCATGATGTTTATCCATTCTTAAATCTAATGTTCTTAAGCCTCTGATGATTAGATAAGCGTCATCAGCTGATAATCTATATCCTGAAACATGGTTATACCACCATACTTTCTTGTAAACTTTTTTACTGACTGCCAATGATCCTGCCATAACATCAGCATGACCAGAATAATATTTAGTAGCTGATGTAATAGACATGTCAAAACCTAATTTGATAGGTTTAAAATAATAAGCGGTGCCCCATGTATTATCTATAGCAGTGAAAATGTTTTTTCTTTTTGCAAATGAAACTATTTTTCCTAAATCTTGAAATTCAAAGGTATTACTACCGGGATTTTCTACATATATTAGTTTAGTTTTTTTTGTGACTTTTTTTTTAAGATCATTTAAACTATTTGGGTTATACCAAATAGCATGAATATTAAATTCTTTAAGTAATTGACTAGTTAATTTTTGCGTTGGACGATAAACACAGTCTGAAATCACTATTTCATCCCCTGGTCTACAAACACTCATAATAGCAAGAGCGACCGAACTAAATCCAGTTTGGGTTAAAAAAACTTCATAAGCTTGTTCTAATTCTCTAAGAATATTTTGTAATTTAATTGTAGTTTGGCTTCCCTGTCTTCCATAATCCCAATGCGTAACTTTATTGCCTTTGGCTATATTTTTTTGATGTCTTCGCATCTCTTGTATAGTTTTAAAATAAACTGTTGAAGCTCGCACTATAGGTGGGTTTGCCGATCTGGCATCTTTATCTTTTTCTGTAATTTTTAAAAAAGTTTTAACTGATTTTTTCATAAATTGTTTGATAACAAATCGGGAGAATGCTATATCCGGTGAATAAGGTCAATTAATTTAATTAATTAAAAGGATTTATTTATATGGGATACCCAAAGAAGCACAGAGGACGAAGAAAAATGGGTTCAAAAAAAAGAAGAGCTCGTAAAAGAAACAAAAGAAAATAGTATTTTAAGTGGGTCAGGTTAGTAGAATTAGAAAAATAAGTATCTGGGTATTTTTCTTACCGGTAATAATTCTTAATTTATGTTTGCTTATTTCAACAAACTATCAAATCTTAGAAAACACAATTTTTGCAGTTGATCAATTAGGTCGAAGTTCTTTTACTATACCTTATATTGATGGTGGTCTTTCAATAAGTCGGACAGCTAGAACTTATCCTGCTTACCTCTTGTTTAAACCAGGCATGATAATAACAGCTTTCCTTTTAATTAAGTATTGGATTGCAAATAACAGTATGGCCCAAACAATTAATAACCAAACCGAAAAAAATTACCGTTTTTTATTTTTTGGCATTACCTCTGCATTGTTTTTAATTGCTCATTCAATTTTCCTAGGAATTCACTTTGAATATGATTTATATAAATTTTTCAGAAGATTTATTCTTATAGGTTTTATTATATTTGAAATAATTGCCCAAGCTTTACTTGTAATAACTTTATTTAAAATAAAAAATAAAATTGCAGAAATCATTAATAGAAAAGTTCTTATATTAAAAATAATACTAGTTTCTGTACTTTCTATCGTAGCTTTAGCATCTTTGCCAATTTTAACATCTTCTGGATATACAAGCTTTAAGCATGCCTTGGAATGGAACTATTTTATGGGAGTTGTCTTCTTCTACCTGCTATCCTTCTTCTTTTGGAAAGCTGAATAGGTAGCTCTAAAAAAACCAAAGATCCAGTCACTTTCGTGACCGAACCTTTAATTTTGTGACGCTGTTGAAGTACTACCTTCGTCACTGCCGCGGGAGCTGTTTAGTACTACTGCCCCCCGTTTTCTGCCCGATAAGCTTGGACCTCTCGGTTTTTCCTTACCTGGCCAGTTAAGAGTTGCCCCTTAAGTCAGATACATAAGATCATGTTATAAAAAAATTTTAAATCACTATTTAGTTGTTTTTTTTCTTTTGATTAGGATCAATTTAATTATGTGGATAAATATTTGTTGACTGTTCTAGAAATCCATCCTCCTCCTAAAACTTTATCCCCAAATTTATTCATTGAATAAAATACACAAGCTTGTCCAGGTGATATTCCTATTTCATCTTCATCCAAATGTACCAAGGCTTCAGTTTTGTTCATAGTTATTCTAGCTTTGATTAACCTTCCTGTTGATCTTACCTTGATAAATAAATTGTCTTTATGATTCTCTATATTGCTCAAAAGATTTATATCTTTTAAATAGATTTTATTAATAAATAAGGTTTCTCTATTTCCTATAATAACCTTATTTTCGTTCGGGATTATATTTACA
>Ga0208411_1002530_pt1 | contig 11017 bp, 9 predicted proteins | sample ETN01SmetaG_4_FD_185793 | JGI IMG/M metagenome (GOLD analysis project Ga0208411, IMG submission 185793) | Marine microbial and viral communities from oxygen minimum zone, Eastern Pacific Ocean - ETNP2014F12-01SV261 (SPAdes) (version 2) | ecosystem: Environmental > Aquatic > Marine > Oceanic ...
GCCCAACGGACCCGGCTTCGAGCCATCTTGCGAGCAAATGCTCAAACAGACTTCGCTCGCGAACATAGTTTTGTGGACATCAAAACGCATGAAGATTTTGCCGCGCGGGTCCCGATAGGCGGGCATGCATCTAATGTGCAACCGTGGTTGGATCGAATGAAAGCCCCGGAAGACAACACTCTGACAGCTGAAACCATCCACTTTTTCGAACAGACTTCCGGTTCGACCGGAAAAGCCAAGCTTATCCCTTTTACAAACGGATTACGTGATGAGATTGCCCGTGGGGTTGCCGCATGGATGGTCGGTTTATCCCTTGAAGAACCGAAAGCCTTCGGAGGGCCGGCATACTGGTCCATCTCCCCTCCGTTACTGAAAAAGCATTCACCAGTCGCTGGTATTCGGGTAGGCCACCTAGATGACACAGCCTATTTCCCTCCCAAATCCGCCGGCGCGTTTAGTAAATGGCTAATAATGAGCCAGGCCGGCAAACACGAAAGCCCTGATGCATTCTACGAACACACGCTCCAGCGGATGCTTGAATGCCGCAATTTATCTTTCATCTCAGTTTGGAGTCCCACTTTCTTTTTAAATCTCGATCGACGCCTTCGCCATCGGGTGGGAAATGATTTTCTCTGGTCTGATCTGTGGCCTCAGCTAAAAGTTTTGAGCTGCTGGACCGATGCGCAATCCTCACAGTGGCAGGCCCCTGTTCAGGAACGTCTAGGGCCAAAAGTGATAATACAGGGCAAGGGCTTGATGGCGACCGAGGGAATCACGAGCGTGCCCTATCCAGGGGGGGATCCTGTCCTAGCCATCCGATCCCATTTCTATGAGTTCCGAGATACCGAAACTTCTACAATAAAGCTCGCACACGAGCTAACCGTCGGATCCTCCTACGAGGTTATCCTGACTACTAGTGGAGGACTATACCGGTATGCCACAGGTGACATCGTCGAAGTAACAGCACATCTAGACCGTACTCCTCGTCTGAAGTTTTTAGGACGAACCGGTCGCTCGGTGGATTTGGTTGGCGAAAAACTGAGCGAACCACAGGTGATTCAAGCTCTGGCCGGCTCCCGAGGATTTCTTGCCCCACACATGAATCCGTGCGGCTACCTATTGTGCCTGGAAAATCCTAACTCCGGAAATCCAGACGACCGGGTAATTGGACGAGTTGAAGCCGCATTGGCGACCAATCCTTATTACGCACAAGCGCGGCAATTGGGCCAACTAGCCCCGTTAAAATTACGGAGGCTGCCCCATGGTTTTTCCGAGCGCCTCACCTATAATTGGGCCATACGTCGTGGTCTGCGTGAAGGCGATGTAAAACTACCTGCACTTTTTCAGCCAGACGAATTGGACGACCTCATTCAAGAACTGGGACCTCAATGCACTCTATAAAAAAGGCCGCACAAGTGGACAATGTCAACTTGTGCGAGGTTGCTGCCAAAGCGCCAATGGAAGGTTCCATTCGGTTGGCCCAAGATCGCCGACCGAACTATTTCCACGGGGCAGCAGTGCAGTGCGAGTTGCCCGAAATATTTGTGTCCCAACAACCTGATCGATCTGGTTTAGCCGGTATATTTGCTGCGGGATCGAGACGCGTGTACGTAAATGGGAAAATACAACCACTGCGATATCTCAGCGACTTACGTATCGCTCCAGATCATCGAGGGAGTACCCTGTTGGCGCACGGTTTTCGTTTCCTCCGAAACGAGATTTTAACCGAGGGTGAGTTTGCCCAAACACTCGTGATAAGCGAAAACGAACAGGCTCTTTCCCTCCTCACCAGCCGCCGACAAGGATTGCCTCAATATTTCCCATGTGGACAATACGACTATTCACTTATCAGTCTTCACCGCCCCCACCTGGATGCCGATCCCTTCATGGTTCGAGGAGCCACAGTCCGTGATATTCCCACCATGCAGGCATTCTTCAATCGCGAAGCCCCTCGCAAGCAGTTCTTTCCTGCGTATGATTTCACTGAAATTGGGAGAAGTAATTATTTTCGTGACGCGACTCTGGAGGATTTCTTTCTCGCTTTTGAGAACGATGTGTTAGTAGGCATTCTTGGAGCTTGGGACCAAAGCAATTACAAGAAGACCCAAGTTCTGGGTTATCAGGGTGGGTTGCGATTGCTGAGGCCATGGCTGAATGCAGCACAGAAACTACGGGGAGGCATAGAGCTCCCTGCTCCCGGTACTTTGCATCGCACGCTGTACCTACACTGCGCCGTGTGCCGTGACAATGACGCGAATATTCTAACGGCCCTGATTCAAGCCATACAACGCCGGTTCGAAGGCCAGAAATATGACCACGCGGCTCTAGGACTAGATCAACGCGACTCTCTGCGAGAAGCGTTGAAGCGCTTCCGCACGCTGTCTTTCGCCGGCCACCATTTCCTGGTTTCCTTCGGTGTGGACCCCAGACCCAACCTCGATGATAAGGCATTTTATTTTGAAGCCGCCCGCATCTGACTCCAACCGCGATTACCAGCCGCCGGGCACTTTAAATGTATCGCTCGCAATCATTTTGCTGATAGGCTTGGTTACGTTTTTATGGTGGGCCGATCAACAGGCTCACTGGGGGGCCAAAATCGCCATCGGTTTCCTTTTCGCCTTTTCAGGGCTGACTATATATGCGCTCCTGCACGAAGCGTGGCATCAGGTCCTGCATACGAACCAACCGGTCAATGATATACTTGGCACATTCCTAGCCATAGCTTACGGGGGGCCCTTCACCTTTCTTAAACATACACATCTGGGGCATCACCAACGCAACCGCTCAATAGAGGAATCTTTTGATATTTATTACAGCGAGGAGGAGCGAAACCGACGAACGATATTTTTTTACTTCACCTACCTTGGCGGCTTCTGGCTGGCTGTCCCCTTAACTTCTCTCGTTTTTATTTTCGCGCCGAGCCTGCTGCATGGCTGGCTGGCGCGCAGAGATCCGTCGGTCGGAGCTATGCTCCGAGGCATCCCCCAACGACAATTCCGCCGCATCCGATTTGAGGCACTTGGAGTGTTTGCCTTGCACGGCGCTCTTTTCATAACCTTGGGATTGCACTGGTCAACTTGGATATTATTATATGGAATGTTTGGGGTTTGCTGGTCCTCTCTAAATTATTTGGGCCATGCTGGGGCTCCTTTGGATGTGCAAGAAGGGGCACACAACTTGCGCGCCAATCCGGTGTTCGAAAAATTGTTGCTACACTTCAACTGGCACTTAGCGCACCACCAGAATCCGGAAATCCCATGGCTGTACCTGCCGCAATTTAACGACCCTCGAAGGGAACGTCCCGGGTACTTGCGGTCCTACATAAAATTCTGGGCGGGCCCCAAGCCAGCCCCTCGGGAAAAGGAAGACGAATGAAACTATCCTTTATTGCGGGCACGCGATGGCGGGACTGGCAGCGGTTGCGCAAGGAAAACTCCGTGTCACCCCGCTACTGGCATAGGTCGATGCTGCAAACACTGCTGAGCTCACGCAACGAGAAACTAGCCAAAGTCGATGATCAGGTAGACCTTACTGAAGTCGAGCCAGAGCCTCCCCTTTTCATTCTCGGACACTGGCGTAGCGGCACAACTCACCTGCAATATCTGCTATCACAAGATCCCGCCTTCGGAGTTCCTAATAATTACCAGTGTTGCTTTCCTGGCAGCTGTTTGAAATCCGAGCAGGATCACGGCCGCCAAATAGCGCGCTGGGTACCTTCTCGGCGACTTCAGGACAACATGGCACAAAGCCTAAAAACCCCGGGAGAATCGGAGATGGCTCTGGCCTCCCTGGGGGCCCCAACCCCATACCTATCGTGGGCTTTCCCGCAACGAGCCGAACATTTCCTGCGTTTTCTCAGCCTGCGGGAGGCAACCGATGCTGAACGAAGCGCATGGAAATCTGCAATGACATATTGCATCCGTAAATGGACGTGGATTTATCGGCGACCTCTCCTGTTAAAATCCCCCCCCAATACCGCGCGTATCCGCTGGCTGTTGGAATTATTCCCCGACGCCCGTTTCGTGCACATCCATCGACATCCCTTGGAGGTATATCAATCCAGTCTGCATTTATACGACGTATGGAAGTCGCGCATTGCGTTCCTGCAAAGACCCGATTTTTCAGGCATGGAAGATCGCATTTTGCTCCTTTACCAGGAAATGCATAAGGCACTCGAGGCAGATAAAGGGCTCATCCCTTCGGGCAACTATCACACGATGCGTTTCGAGGATCTCGAGAGCAATCCGCTAGAGGAACTTCAAAATCTATATGAATCTTTACGTCTGGGTCCCCTTCCTCTCAATTGCCTGAAAAAATACTTGTCGAATATTCGGCACTACAAAAAAAACAATTACCCGAAACTAAAATGGGCCGAGCGTAATCGGGTGACTGAAGCTTGGGGCCCATGGCTTCGAGGCTGGGGTTATGCCTGAAATATAAACATCAAACAAAGCACAACACTATGAACAATAATAATAAACATGGAGTACTAAAAGCCGTCTTATGGGTGATTGCTGTCTATCACCTGGCCTTCGGGGCCGTACTGTTAACCGGCTTCAACGTTGATAATCTGGCCCGTTCAGTTTTAGGGGCCACTGTCGAGATCAGTGATCAAGTCAGCTATATGTTTAAGCCTCTGGGCGTCTATACGATCGCCTTTGGGGCGCTGTCTTTATTAACGGCCCTAAACCCTACAAGGCATCGGCCGATGCTTATCGGCATCATGACATTATACGTACTGCGCCTGTTAAACCACCTCTTGCAAATGAATACCCTTCACGAAGTATTCAAGGTTCCTGATAGTGCTTCATATAGATCTATCGGAATCTTGTCCGTCATAATCATTTTATTGGCAGTTTTCTGGCCTCGCGAGGATATCGCTGAGCCAGCAGAAGAGAGTCAGGATACCTGATAATGCTTAGGCAGCCACTTTATTGGCTGGCGACCCATCCCAAGGGGGCGCTGGCGGCTCTGGTTACGACAACCATACTGCTGGCATTAGCAGCCCGTGATCTGGGTGTGCGCTATGAAGTGGAAGATTTCATTCCGAGAGAAACGGAAGAGTGGGCCACATATCAATCGTATCGCAAAAGCTTTGGTCGAGATGACCGTACAGCAGTAATGTTGTTAGAATCCTCCCGTCCCATTGGGCTGAAGGAGATGCAGGCCATCAAAGCCTTAAGCCAACGGGTGAAAGCTTGGCCAGAGGTAGAGCGGGTGACAACCCCCAGCAACGTATTGGTCCCCCTTCGCACAAGCGACGGCCACGTACGATTGGAGCAAGCCTTTGACCCCAAAGCCCCTGACCGTCTTTCCGCCGCTTTCGATAAGCTGTGCAAGCGGCCCTACGTCAACTCCGTTTTGTCTAAGGACCGCAGATTGGCAGTCGCTGCGGTAACTCTCCACGAAAACCGGCTAAACAGTGCGGATCGCTCCCGTCTGGTGCGCCGGTTGGAGCAGGAAAAAACCATCGTGGAGTCGAATGGTTTATTCAATGTACAACTCGCGGGGTATCCCGTGCATCGCATTTACTTCTCCGAGCACATTGAAAAAGAAAATCGGAGGCTCCTCCCTTGGGCATTAATCGTGGTGGTTATTCTGTTGTCCTTGATTTTCCGAAACTGGGGCAGTGTTCTGGCCCCAATAATCGGAGCCTTCCTTTCTGTGATATGGACGTGCGGACTCATGGCATCTGTGGGCCTATCTTTAAATATATTCGCCCCGGCACTGTTTCTTCTCGTAGGCCTCATGGCTGTGTCCCAGGCGATTCATTTTCTCACCTGCCTCCAGAAAAAACTCAGGGGAGGGCTCGGTTCTCAAGCTTCCGCCAAAGCGGTTTTGCTGGAAAAATCAAACCCCTGTGGCATCGCCAGTTTAACCACCGCTCTCGTATTCGCTGGCCTTTCACTAACTGGCATCCCATTGATTGCCGACTTCGGGCTAGCCGTAGCATTAGGAGCTCTATCAACCTGGGGAGTCACTATTCTCCTTCTATCGCCAATAGCTACCTGGGTGCGACGGTCCCATATGGCCCAACCCGCAGGATCCTCTCTCTTTTGGGCATCCTGGGGTGCCTGGTTAAAACAACGTAAAGGAACGGTTCTCGCGTGCTTTGCAGTAGTCGCCCTGGTGTTTGCTGTTGGGGCAACCCGTGTGCGCATCAATTCCCCTCTACTAGCGGATCTCTCCGCCGATCACCCGATCCGGCAAACCAATCGCCTCGTAGAAGAACGCCTTGGCGGCGTCATTCCCCTTGACGTATTAGTCCCATCTCCAGGAGGCCCCCCTATCTCCGCTTATACTCCCGAACGCATGCAAAACATAGAAGCTTTCGCTGAAACTCTTCGCAAGTTGCCCGGCGTAATTTCAGTTTCCTCCCCAACCGACATACTCCATCAATTATGTCCCTTGTTGGAAAATGTCCCGCCTGCAGACGCTCTCATGCTGCTGCCTACCGCCCTGCTGCTTGCCCCTGAACAGATGCAGCATTGGGTGGATAATCGGAACCATCTGATGCGCATCCGTATCGGGATGGCCAATCTCAACACTTCCGAGTCCATGGCGTTATTCGATGCGATAAAGCAAAAGTATAGCTCCCACCTAGGAGCACCAGACCAGCCCATACTCACGGGGCAGGGATACTTGGGCCAACAGTTAAACCGCCAACTGGTAAGCCACTTTGAGAAGAGTTTCTGGGCGGGGCTGATATTGGTTGTGTTGGTGATTGCTGTAGCTTTGCGCAGTATTCGGCTCGCATTAATCGGCTTATTGCCAAACCTCTTCCCGCTTATCGTGGTCGCTGGAGTCATGGGGCTTGTTGGCATTGAATTGCGTTATACCTCCGCCCTGGTCCTCACCGTCGTGTTTGGTCTAGCTGTAGATGACACGATCCACATTCTTAGTGAGCTCCGCGCACGCCAATCCTTCCCAGATCCGGTGGGCGCAGCATTGGAATGCTCGGGGACTGGCATAGTCTGGACTTCAGTGGTCCTTGGTGGGGGGTTCAGCGTGTTGCTGGCCAGTACATTTGTCCCAAATCAAGTGCTGGGCGGCTTGCTCGCCCTGGCGGCTGGGGCGGCCGTATTGGCCGATTTGGCTCTGCTCCCGGCCCTCACTCATGCCATCGGGCGGCCGCAAATGCCTCAACCAGAAACCTCTGCTTGCTAGCGCAAAATGAAAACACCGTTAACCAATCGATTGAGACACTGGGCATTGGCTTCTGCTCTTCATTGTATCGTCACGGTTTCTGCGTTTGATCTCCCCTCGGGAATCTCCTCTCGGGAATACAATGAGGCTGGAGTTGAGATCAATCACACCCTTCATGAGCTTGCATCCAACCTAAAGGAAAACAAGGGTGATTGGGTTGCCGCGCTGCACCCTCGGTTCTCTGGATGGCAGCCTGGATCAAGACCTCAAACAAAAGCCGATGATGATGGTCTCCACATAGGAGAGTGGCGAACAGCCCAGTTGATGCTCAAAACACCCGAAGCAACGACCGGCTGGCTCAAGAAATGGAGGGGGGAATATTCTCGGGTGGATTCGTGGGTGTTTAAGCTCTATGAAATTCATGCTATTAATCCCTCACAATCGGTCGAAGCCGATTTCCGGTTCGAAATACATGGCCAGACCCTTTCGGGGGAGAAGGTCAATGAACGAGGCACGTTTCGCGCACGGTTTGCTGCATCTCAAGGCCGCCAGCGGATTATTAGGGCTGAGTTGCTTGAGGCGCGCCTAGTGGCAGGATCCGGCACCATTTTTAGGGAAAATGCCTCTATGGCAGGCATTCACTACTATGGAGAATCCGACAAAAGACTATTGCCCCCCAATGATCTTAAATTCCAGACCAGCAGACATGCTATTGGCGGCGTGTCGGCCGGGGATATCAATGGAGATGGATGGGACGATCTTGTTTTCTGCGGAGGAGGCCGCGTGGAATTATACCTCAACAAGCAAGATGGCTCCTTCCGCACCGCAACTCGGGAATGGGGACTGGAGGGCCTGCGCTACGCCACCGCTACGCTCTTTGCGGATTTCGATAATGATGGGGACTCCGATTTATACATAGGCGTATTTTTTGGGCGCAATCGTCTGTTCCGTAATGAAGGAGATACCCTCGTGGAGGTCACCGAAGGGTCCGGTCTCGCACATGATGACATGACCAGTTGCCTCTGTGCATTTGACGCCAATGGCGACGGGATTCTGGATCTCTATGTAGGCCGGTTCCTGGATTCCCGCCAAGAGACTCCGCGCATGATCCACTATACCCGCAACGGGAAACCGAACCGCTTGTACTTGGGTCAGGGCGGCATGAAGTTCCGTGATATCAGCAAAGAATCCGGTGCCGATGATCCCGGGTTAACCCTTGGAATTGCAGCTGGTGATTACGATAAGGATGGAGACCAGGATTTATATCTAGCAAATGACTTTGGGCGTAATGTGCTGTTGCGCAATCAGGGAAACGGAAAGTTCGTGGATGTCGCGAAATCAGCAGGCACTTTGGCAATTTCCGGGGGAATGAGCGCCGCCATGGGTGACTATGATAATGATGGGAACCTTGATCTGTATGTTTCGAGCATCCGCTCCAATCAACGTTGGTTTTCTCAGGACCTAAATGTTCGAGGCTACATAATGCATATTGTGCAGAGTAAACGGCGAGCAGACCTGCAAGAGACCTTCCTCGATTTACAGGAACACTTGGGGAATGACTGGGCACAGGTGGGGCAGCGCGAATTGGCAGGCAACTACCTTTTGCGAAACCAGGGGAATGGAAAATTTTCAGACCAGAGCGAAATATCCGGCGCTCGCCTCAACGGCTGGTATTGGGGAAGCGGATTTCTGGATTTGGACAATGATGGCTGGCTGGACATCTATGCCGTAAACGGCTGGATCAGCGGGAAACGCCTACACGACTTGTGACTAGATTTTGCACAAATTGGGCTGGACGCCCAAAAACGCCAGATCGAGAACTGGATTTATACGGATGATTTTGTGGCCGAAAACTCTTGGAATGGACGAGAGCACAATCACTTTTTTCGAAACACCGGGCAGGGCCGCTTTATCGAGATGGGAACAGCCCTGGGGCTGGATGGTATCGCCGATGCACGGGGCTTCGCGGCTTCGGATTTCGATCACGATGGGGACGTTGACCTGGTTGTAAACAATTACAACTCCCCCGCTTATTATTATGTAAACCACTGGAAAGAAAAGGGACAATGGCTCGCTGTACGCCTAAAGGGCACAAAATCTAATAGGGATGGGATCGGGGCTATAATTACCGCCGTTACTGGCAGACACTCTCAACACCGGCTTGTTGGAGCCGGCCATGCTTACACTGGTCAATTTTCTAAGGAGCAGATTTTTGGCCTCGGGCAGGCCGAGTCTGCCGAAATAAGAGTACGATGGCCCGATGGCCGGGAGGAGCACTTCGGGCAGCAAAAGGCTCTCCAGCGCACGGTGTTGGTGGAAGGCAAAGGGCAGCCAATCGCATCGCCCCCCATTTTACCCGAGGTAACAGCAAAGCAAAGCCTTTCGCGGAGTCGATTATTGATCTGGCTCCTTCCCTTGGGAATTTTGCTGGGCCTTTCCTTGGTTTTTAGCCCACGAAATATTCCCTATCATGAAGCCTCTCGCCCTGAATAAAATGCCCGATCCCAAGCTCTCGGCGCCTGAACCGGTTTTTAACAACCCAAAGCTTCTGGTATGCACGTGGTATGTAGCCTGCCGGGCAAAAGCCCTGAAGTGCGGTGCTGTCCGATCGATCGAACTTGGCTCAAAACGTCTAGTGATTTTTCGCAGCGAAGACGGGCTAATTCACGCGATGGAAGCACGTTGTCCGCACATGGGTGCCAACCTTGCTCAAGGGCGGGTGTCAGACGATAACATCGAATGTGCCTTTCATCATTGGCAAGTCGGGAAGAAGGGAGCCTCCCCTCCTGCGTTAGGCAACGGCCCCTCCATCTGCAAGCCCGTGAAATATTATCCCACTGCAGAACGCTGGGGGTTAGTCTTTGTTTTCAACGGCCCAGAGGCATATTTTGATTTGCCGAGTGTGCCGGGTGATCTGGGAGATAACCGCAGAGTCAAATTAATGACTCCCAAACTGATTCGCAGTCACCCGCATGTGGTGCTGGGCAATGGGCTGGACTCCGCCCACCTTGGGCCTTTACATGGATTGGACCTTATCGAGCCCCTGCAAGTGAAACAAGGGAACCCTCATTGGGTGGAAGCCAAAATCGCAGCAAGCGTGCGTTCTCCGTTCTGGAGTCGGCTAATTGGGGTACGAACCTGCCCGTTAAGGGCGCGGTTCCGGGCAATCGCCGGAAGTTTTGCTTTCGTGGAAATCACCGAGCCATTCCGGCTTATCGTGTTGTTCACCGGAAGGCCTACGCGCAAGGGCCACTGCGCCACTCAAACAGTCTTATTCCTGCAATCGCGATCACCACGTTATTTGACAGGCTGCTACGCTCTCATGTTTAAACTGCTACGCGCCGACCATCAAATTCTCGATCAGCTTGATTTCCATCCCGGACTCACTGAGCAGGACGCTATCTTTGGAAAATACCTTGAGATGGTTAATGCGATGCACACGTACTAACGGCAATAATGGAGCGGGTGATGGGAATCGAACCCACGTCTCAAGCTTGGGAAGCTCACGTACTACCATTGTACGACACCCGCGTTTGGAAGAGCGGATTCTGACAAACAGGCCAGAAGAAGGCAACCGTTTACCCGTCCATGACCCCGCATAAGAGCTACTTTGCGTACTTAAGCAGCCCGAAATGGCCCAACCAATTTCTGGTTAAAATCGTTGAGGACCGTTACAATCTGCCTTCCCGATGAATAGATCTTACCTGACCTTGTTCCTGTTTCTTTCCTTCGTCTTTGCCGGGGATCTTCATGCGGATGACGCACCGAAAGATGACGGGTTTGTTCCTCTATTTAATGGTGTCGATTTAAAGGGGTGGGTGGGTAATACCGATGGCTATAAGGCGACTGATGGAGTGTTGGTTTGTCTGGC
>Ga0208411_1002534_pt1 | contig 11002 bp, 8 predicted proteins | sample ETN01SmetaG_4_FD_185793 | JGI IMG/M metagenome (GOLD analysis project Ga0208411, IMG submission 185793) | Marine microbial and viral communities from oxygen minimum zone, Eastern Pacific Ocean - ETNP2014F12-01SV261 (SPAdes) (version 2) | ecosystem: Environmental > Aquatic > Marine > Oceanic ...
TGTCTTGCTTTCACCAGAAGAACAAAAAATAACAAACGGTTCGCCGTCCGACCGAAGAAAATATTTTGATAAAACCTTCTCCACGGTTTCAAAAGAATACCTAATAAAATTAATCGACTATAACAGGGTTTTAAAACAAAGAAACAGTCTCTTAAAAAAAACACCCACAAGCAAAGAAATTGAAACGTGGGACGAAAAGCTTGTAGACACAGCAACAAGCGTTTGGGCCAAAAGAGAATGGCTTCATAAAAAATTTGAAAAAACTCTTAATGAGGTTTGCGAGCTCTATGGAAAAAAAGAGGTGAGGGTTTCCCTTAACAGCGGCCTACCAAACCAAGGGCCCCAGCGTTTTTTTGACGTATTAAAAAACAACAGACAAAAAGACATTGTTTTTGGTTATACGACGGCCGGACCACACACAGATAAACCAGCCGTTTTATATAACGGTAAAAACATAAAGACCGTTGGATCGCAAGGAGAACACAAAATTTCTCTCGTTTTAATTAAGCTTGCGGAATACAAACTAATAAGAGAAGCAACAAAAAGAACACCAACGGTCTTGTTAGACGACCTTTTTGCAACTCTTGATTTTGAAAGGAGCGACGCTGTTTTTGCTCTGCTGGAGAAAAATACGCAAACAATTATAACAAACACAGATCTTGTAGACATTAAAAACCACGGCATCGTGATTGATGGAAAAACAAACAAAAGCATTCATCTTTTTAGACAATGCAAAAACTAAAAGCGGCCATAAACAACCTCTTAAAAGCTGCGGGACTTGACGCGGGTGTGGCACAAAACAAGGCGCTTCTCGTGTGGGGCGATGTGGTTGGGGCTAAGGTTTCTGAAAACACAACACCAGAAAAAGTAGAGGCCGGCACGCTTTATATCAAAGCAAGCAACCCAACCTGGAGACAAGAGCTTGTGTTTAAAAAAGAAGACATCTTAAAAAAATTAAACAAAAAACTTGGTGAAAAAACAATAAAGGAAATAAAGTTTATATGAGCAAAACCAACTCAAGTTATAGCGCAGAAAACATCAAGGTATTAGAAGGTCTTGAGGCGGTTAGAAAAAGACCCGCCATGTACATCGGCGACGTTGGACGTAGAGGACTACACCACCTCGTGTATGAAGTGGTTGACAACTCAATAGACGAGGCCCTGGCGGGATATTGCACAAAAGTAGTTGTAACCTTTAACCCAGACGGCTCTGTTACTGTTGAAGACAACGGGCGCGGTATCCCCGTAGATTTGCATAAAGAAGAAAAGAAACCAGCCGTTGAGGTTGTTATGACCGTGTTGCACGCAGGTGGAAAGTTTGACAAGGGCTCATATAAGGTGTCGGGAGGACTACACGGCGTTGGGGTTTCGGTTGTAAACGCCCTTTCGGAGTGGTTGTGGGTTGAGGTTAAGAGGGACGGAAAAAAACATAGACAAGACTATAAAATTGGGGACCCCCAAAACAAGCTTAAGGTTGTGGGCGACTCAAAAAAAACAGGAACTAAGGTTTGTTTTTTTCCAGACACAACCGTTTTTAATACAACCAAGTTCGAATATAATATAATAGCAGAAAGACTTAGAGAGCTCGCCTATCTTAACCGTGGATTAGAAATTATATTAAAAGACGAACGTTCTGAAGAAGGAGAAACAGACACTTTTAAGTTTAAAGGGGGCTTAAGCGACTTTGTTAAATATTTGGACGAGAACAACAACCCTCTCCACAATAAAATTATTACAGTTAATAAACCAAATGGAGACACGCCAATAGAGGTTGCTCTTAGATACGGAAACACGTACAACGATAATATTTTAACTTTCGTTAACAACATAAACACAATTGAAGGGGGAACACACCTTTCCGGTTTTCGCTCTGCACTAACACGAGCGATGAATAACCACGCAACAAAAAACAACCTGATAAAAGCCAAGAAAAATGAAAAAATTGTTTTAACCGGGGAAGACTTTAGAGAAGGGCTAACAGCAATTTTAAGTGTAAAAGTTGCGGAACCACAGTTTGAAGGGCAAACAAAAACAAAGCTTGGAAACGGAGAAGTAAAGGGAATTGTTGATAAAGCCGTTTATGAAGGAATTTTAGACTTTCTTGAACAAAACCCATCGATTGGTAGGCGCATTATAGAAAAGGCACTCCTTGCTGCGAGAAGTAGAAGCGCAGCTAGGAAGGCGCGAGAGTTAATTCGAAGAAAAAGCGCGCTTGGAGGATCTTCATTACCAGGAAAGCTATCTGACTGTTCAAACAGAGACCCCGTTTTTTGTGAGATCTACTTGGTTGAGGGAGATTCCGCCGGAGGATCAGCAAAACAAGGAAGAGACAGAAGAACGCAAGCTATTCTCCCCCTTCGCGGAAAAGTGATAAACTCTGAAAAAGCAAGAATTGATAAACTGTTATCAAACAACGAGGTTCAATCAATGATAACCGCGCTCGGCGCTGGGTTTGGTGGATCAGAAGATGAGAGCGGAGAAAAATCTCCAGGCGACCTTGATATAGAAAAACTAAGATATCACAAAGTTATTATAATGACAGACGCAGACGTTGACGGTTCACACATTAGAACGCTGTTGTTGACGTTTTTTTACAGAAAAATGAGAGAGGTTATTGATGGAGGATATCTTTATTTGGCGCTACCCCCGCTATATAGAATATCGCAAGGCAAAAAGGAATCTTACGCATATGATGACAACGAAAGGGAACTCCTAATTGAAAGAATGACAAAAGATAACAAAAACACAAAGGTGTCAACCCAGAGATATAAGGGGCTTGGAGAAATGAACCCCGGCCAGCTCTGGGAAACAACAATGGACCCAGAAAGAAGAACCTTATTGCAGGTTACGGTTGAAGAAGCGGGTGAAGCAGCAAAAACCTTTCAAGACCTAATGGGCAGCGACGTAGAGGCGAGAAGAACCTTTATAGAAAAAAACGCAAAATTTGTAGTAAACCTAGATACATAAAGAATAGGAAAAAAAATGTCTGAACCCAACAGAGACAACACCCTTCCCCGGGATATCGTCGATGAAATGCGAGAAAGCTACCTAAACTATTCAATGTCGGTTATTGTTTCACGAGCACTACCTGACGTAAGGGATGGGTTAAAACCAGTACACAGGCGAATATTGTATGGTATGAGCGAACTTGGGTCGGGCTGGAACAGGCCATATAAAAAATCCGCAAGAATCGTAGGAGACGTATTAGGAAAATATCATCCCCACGGAGACAGCTCGGTGTATGATGCGCTGGTGCGCATGGCTCAAAACTTTTCAATGAGATATGAACTTGTAGACGGACAAGGAAACTTTGGGTCTATAGATGGCGACAACGCCGCAGCAATGCGTTATACAGAGTCAAGAATGACAAGACTTTCAGGAGAGATGCTTAAAGATCTAGATAAAGACACAGTTGAGTGGGGGCCCAACTTTGACGAAACATTAAAAGAGCCAACAGTGTTGCCAACAACCGTTCCTACGCTTTTAGTAAACGGATCCGAGGGAATTGCGGTAGGAATGGCAACGAAAATACCACCACACAATCTGGTGGAAATTATAAACGGTTTAATTGCGTTAATTGAAAACGATAAAATTACAACCGAAGAATTAATGGGGCACATAAAAGGACCAGACTTTCCAACAGCTGGAATGATTTTAGGCATGGACGGTCTCAGGCAGGCATACGAAACAGGCCGAGGAAAAATAAAAATGCGAGCACGCGCTCACATTGAGTCAAATAAAAAAGGTCGGGACAGTATAGTTATTACCGAGGTTGCGTATCAAACAAACAAAGCAACCCTTGTTGAAAAAATCGCAGATCTAGTTAGAGACAAAAAAGTAGCAGGCATAAGAGACCTAAGGGACGAGTCAGATAAAGACGGGGTTCGCGTTGTGATTGACACAAAAAGAGACGCTGTGCCAGAGGTGATATTAAACCAGCTATACAAGCACACACAGCTTCAAGATACTTTTGGTATTATTTTACTTGCCTTGGTTGATGGTGTACCAAAAATAATGCCACTAAAAACAATATTGAGCCACTTTGTTGAGTTTAGACACAGCGTTGTTGTAAGAAGAACCGAGTTTGATTTAAAAGAAGCAGAATCAAGAGCACACATATTAGAAGGGCTAAAAACCGCACTAGACAATATTGATAAAATAATTGAAATTATAAAAGGAAGCAAAGACCCCACCCAAGCCAAAGAGGGCCTAATGAACGGTTTTAGTTTATCAGAAACACAGTCGCAGGCGATACTAGAAATGAGATTACAAAAACTAACCGGACTTGAGGTTGAAAAAGTTGTTGAAGAATATAAAGAGCTAATCCAACACATCTCACATTTAAAAGGAATCCTTGACAGCAAACCCCAGAGAATGGACATAATTAAGAAAGAACTTTTGTTTATAAAAGAACAATATGGTGACGAAAGAAGAACGGAGGTGGTTCCTGTAGATTCAGATTTTTCAATGGAAGATATGATAGCAGAAGAAGAGGTTGTTTTAACAATAACCCACAAGGGGTACATAAAAAGAACAGCTTTAAACACCTACCGAACCCAAAGGCGTGGGGGGCGTGGCGTGCAGGGCGCAATGAGCAAAGAAGAAGACTTTGTTGAACACCTATTTATCGCCAACACGCACAACTACATGTTGTTTTTTACCGACAAAGGAAAATGTTATTGGCTAAAAGTGTATGATATCCCACAGGGTGGGCGAGCAACAAGGGGAAGGGCTGTTGTTAATCTGATTGGCTGTGAGCCAGAGGAAAGAGTTGAGGCTTTTGTTAGTGTTAAAGAGTTTGATGATGAACACTATATCGCTATGTCCACACAAAAAGGGATAGTTAAAAAGACGGTTTTATCTGCATATGGGAAACCAAGAAAAGGCGGAATATATGCCATCGACATTCGCGAAGGAGACAAACTGATTGAGGCAAGAGTTACAAACGGAGAGCACGATATTTTATTAGGAACACACGAAGGAAAGTCAATTCGATTCTCTGAATCAAACATTAGGGCGAGCGGAAGAAAAACGATGGGCGTTAAGGGAATTAAGCTAAGCTCAAAGGAGGACTATGTTGTTGGCATGTTGGTTGTCAGAAGAGAAGGAACGGTTCTTGTTGCCACAGAAAAAGGTTATGGAAAAAGAACAGAGGTTCTTCAATATAGAACACAAACACGTGGGGGCAAGGGTGTTCTAACGATGAGATGCACAGATAAGACAGGAAAAATGGTTAAAATAATGGAGGTTGTAGACTCCGATGATCTAATTGTAATTACAGACTCTGGTGTTTTAATGCGCCAACCAGTAGGAGCCATAAGAACGATTGGCCGGGTAACCCAAGGGGTTAGGCTAGTAAAGCTTGACGACGGAACAAACATTTCTTCAATAACAAGAGTTATAAGCGAAGAAGCGGCAACGGAAGAAGAAAAGACCGATAAAAAACAACTGGCTATTGATACAAACACAGAAACAACCAAAAGTGAATGACCCTAAAAGACCAAGTACTAGAAGCTCAAAATAAAATTGCAAGAGCGCTTTCACAATCAGGAAGAAAACACAGGGTTAAAATCATTGCTGCCACAAAAACACGCGAACCAAGGCTTATAGAAGAAACAATTGCTTGTGGGGTAAAAAACATTGGGGAAAACAGGATTCAAGAGGCAGAAAAAAAACTCCAAACAACTAAACTAACCCCGAACATAAAAAAACGATTTATTGGACACCTGCAATCAAATAAGGTAAATAAGTGCGTTGACCTTTTTGACACGATCGACTCAATTCACTCGGTTAAAATTGCCAAAAGGATAAGCAAGAGACTAATAGCGGTAAATAAAAAAATTGAGTGTCTTGTTGAGGTAAACACAAGCGGTGACCACACAAAACACGGGTTTCTACCAACCGAAACAGAGGAAATAATAGATTGTATTTCTATTGAAAACCTTAACATCTGTGGCTTAATGACCCTGGGCCCAAGGTCTCAAGACCCACATAAAACGCGCGAGTCCTTTTCTCTTCTAAGAAACACCATGATCAAAATTAATAGCACAATGAGAAATAAAAAATTAAAGGAACTATCAATGGGGATGAGCGGGGACTATATTATCGGCGTCGAAGAGGGTAGCACAATGGTACGACTAGGAACACTTTTATATGGACCAAGAAACACACAATGATATACATATACTTGTGCAGCAGAGAGATTGCAAAACAGTTTAGTATTGTAGGCAAAAAGAAAGAACACCACAACTACTACACAACAAAGAACACAACATATATTTGGCCAAACAACACAAACAAAAGAACAACAAACCCGGTCTCAATAAATACGATAAAAGAAGATCATAAGATAAAAGACATTGTTATTTTAGATAGAGTACGAGGTACCAAAACCCAAATAACAGCTGTTGACCACATTAACAAGACGGGTGAAAATTTTTTAATAGGAAACACGCCCCACGGCGGTTTACCAAGATTCCCAGACGCATCCAATGTATATAAAGAAAAAAACGGCAATGTGTTTGAATGTTATGGCCGGAAGTTTAATAAATCACTCATAATAAAAAACAAAAGTAGAATCATCTCTGAGTGGCTGGCCCCAGTAGCGCTAGTGTGGAGCTATGTTGGCGCAAAAACAACGGGGCGCGGAATACCAGAAAACATTAACAACCATAGGGGTAATTAAAACAAGGAATGATAAAAAGATTATTATTAATAGGGGTTGTTGGAAACATAAAGCTAAATAGCGAGGGAAGCGGAAAGCTGACTGTTGTTGATAACAACAAGAGGTGGAGTCTTGAAAAAACAGGTAAAAAAGCGTGATCGGTAAAACAATAGTTATACACAGCGGTTATGACGATGGAATGTCACAACCAACGGGAAACTCCGGAGAGCGTGTTGGGTGTGGAGTAATTGCGCCGGTATTTTTCGACAAATTATAAAACATGAAACCATGATATATGTATATTATACATATAAACATTCACCCAAACACCTCCGTACATATCTTTTATTTTAATAACTCCATAAAAATAATTCGCAAAAAAATGAAAAAATCATATAAAAAGAGTAAGCCCAAACAACACGTTGTGTAAAAGTGTTTAATTTTTTGATAAAAACACCCACACAAACGAATTAAAAGAACGTTAATATTTTTTTTAAATAGGTCAGGTTTTGATTTTTTTACAAAACTTTACAAACGCACTTTAATAGCTAAGCCTAAACAAACGTTCCGCAACAGCGTTTGTTCTGGCATCAAGCTATAAATAAATAAAAAATATCAAATCAAACCAAATAAGACATTTGCTTGTTTGTAAAATATCGGAGCAGCCACCATAAGTTAAATGTTTTGGTAAAAGCAGCCACGTTGCGCAGATCTGCCGTTGTGTGGAAATTAAAACCCCCAACTAACCCCAAATTTATATTAAATAAGCTGGAATTATAAATCGGAAACATGAACATTTATATAACCACCCTCATGAATTTAACGAATTATCGGATAGCTCGTATATTAATCTGAACAAACTAGCGAGTCCCCCAGCTGGTTTAAGGCGAATGTTTATTTGGGATCGGTGTATCGATATGCTTGAATTACAGCTTCCTCGCCCCTTTTGCCCCCCCTTGAGTTACCGTGTTCCATACCTAAAATTCCTTTAAATTTTTTGTCTTTAATTGCTTTAAATACATTCTTATAGTTTATCTCCCCTGTTGTTGGCTCATTCCTCCCAGGGTTGTCCCCAATTTGGAAATAGCCTATCTCGCCCCATGTTTTATTTATGTTTGGTATGAGGTTACCCTCGCTTATTTGTTGGTGATATATATCAAACAATATTTTACATGAAGGACTATTAACAGCTCTGCAAATTTCATATGCTTGTGGTATTTCAGTTAAAAATTGACCGGCATGATTGCTCCACCAGTTTAGAGGTTCTAAAACCATAACTAACCCCTGTGGCTCTAGTAATTCACACGCCCTCCTTAGCGAGTCGATAACGTTTGCTGTTTGATATGCCTTTTCTTTGCTTAAATCAACATATCCAGGTACAACTGTCATCCACTGAGCGCCAACTCTTTTTGCAACAGGTATGGATCCTTTTATATTTTCGATAAACTCGTTTTGTAACTCTTTATTACCGGAGGTTAGATTAGGTTCTCTCCAATAAATTTTATGTGCAACAAAAACGCCCATGTCCATTCCCAAGGACCCCATTTTTGATGAGATTTTATTTTGCGTTGATATGCTTCTGTTTTTCATACCATTATCTTCAAGAGATCTAAAACCCCTATCATACATGTATTGAATTTGATCTATTAAATCTTCACCCGCATTGTTTTTAAACATACCGAAGTGTGGAGCATAGTTAAGGTTAAAAGGCTCATCGGTGTTTTTTTTATCGGTACGATTGCGAGAAATAAGATTTGATGTTATAAAAGGAAAGGCGCTCAGAACAATTGACTTTTTTAGAAATGATCTTCGTTTCATATTTTACCTATATTTTGTTATGCCCGGTATTGGTACCGGATAGTTTCCTGACTTATCTGGGTTTACGGGAGCGACATCGTTTAACGAATTAAGCTCGGGAACTAAATTGTGTTTGAACAACAAGGCGTCGTCCCAGTTAATTATTTTCCCCGAATATGAAGCCATGCGCCCAATTATTGCAGTCATTGTAGCGTCTATTCCTCTTTGCGTATCATCAAATCTGTATTCACCCAACTTTATTGCATTAAACAACTCGTCGTGCTCTTGTTGATACGGGTTTATATCGTTTGATCCGTCATGATCATATAAAACACGCCCACGCTTGTTTTTTATTACACCGAAATTTTCACTATTTACCGTAACACTGCCACGGGTGCCTTGAAAAACTTCTTCAACCCTGTTCATGCAGCCCTTTTGGTGTCGACATTGACTTGCGATAATTTGTCCCCCAGGATAAGTAAACTCAACAAAATGATGATCAAAAATTTGGCCATGATCTTTGCCTTTACGAACTTCTCTACCCCCCATCCCCTGAGCAGACAAAGGAACGGAGCCAATAAACCAATTAGCAACATCAATGTTGTGTATATGCTGCTCAACGATATGATCACCGCAGAGCCAATTAAAATAATACCAGTTTCTCATTTGATATTCTAACTCTGTTTGGTTTTTTTTTCGCGGACGGGTCCAAACTCCACCGCTGTTCCAGTAAACTTGTCCTGAAATTATATCGCCAATTTTTCCCCGTTTAATTTTATTTTTAATTAAACGATAACTTTTTTGGTAGTGCCTTTGAAGACCAACAACGACATTTAACTTTTTTTCGCGCGCAAGCTTGCTTGCCCTTATTACTCTTTGAATGCCAGCAACATCTGTTGCAACAGGTTTTTCCATAAATATATGTTTGTTATTTTTTACAGCATATTCAAAATGTAAAGGACGGAAGGCTGGTGGTGTGGTTAGAATAACAACATCCGCTAGGTTTATAGCATCAATATATCCATCAAAACCCGTAAAAAGAGTTTCACGATTAACACCCAACCGATCGGTATCGCCATATTTCTCATTAAGGGAATCCAAACAATTGGTGGCCTGGTCTAGAAAGACATCAGCCATGGCAACAATTCGCACATCTTTATCCGCTTCAAGCGCTTGTGTTGCCGCGCCTGTGCCCCGACCACCACAACCAACAACAGCAACCCTAATTTCACCCTCAACAGTAGAAAGTTTTTTTGATTTTGCTGTAAGTTGACTAAGCATAAAACCCCCCACAGTAAGCTTTGTAGTTTGTTCTATGAAAGAGCGCCGATTAATCTTTTTTGTTTGTTGTTTCATCTGTTAATACTCCTTTTTAGGCTTTACCCAATATTTATATAATTTATCTTCCCCGGGCGATCCCGAGGTGCGCACAATTCTAAAGCCCACATGTTTAGCGTTGGTATGCCACCACAGACTTTTTGGAACTTGTGGGTCTCGCTGTTTCCATCGCTTTGATGAAAAACCTCTCGATGAAGATCTGACATTTGAAAGGCTGTCTTTATAAGACCCACCACGCACAACACGAGGATAAAGGGCTTTCATTCTAACCATTGGATTATGAGCCGCCTTTTTTCTTTTAATATATGCCTCGGGGTCATAGCTGTCCAAGACCCATTCCGCCGCATTGCCGTGCATATCATATAGACCGTAACCATTTGGATGTTTTAAACCAATCTTTTGAAGCTTACCCCCACTGTTTTTTTTATACCAACCAAATTGATTGATTTTTAGCCCACTATCTCCAAAAGAATAAGTTGTTTCTGTTGATGAGCGGCAAGCAAACTCCCACTCGGCTTCTGTTGGTAGTCTATAATAATTTCCCGTTTTTGCCGTTAGCCATTTACAAAACTGTGAAGCACCATATTGGGTTATGTTAATTACGGGGTGTCCGGGTTGATTGTGGTTTACATATGGCACCGTTGCGCTAGAAACACCATCAATGTCTAAATTAATTGGCCCCCTGTTTTCAACCCTTTTTTGATCAACATTATTCAAAAACAACTCATAAATATCCCAGGTTATTTCATATGAGGAAATCCAAAAAGGGGATAAAGAAACCGTGTGTTTGGGCCCCTCATCTTTTTTTCTCCCACGCTCCTTTGCGGGGCTACCCATTACATATTCTCCGCCAGAAAGATATACCATCTTAATCTGCAAATCAGAACCGTCGACTGTCTCGACATAATTAACCCCATTGATGTTTTGCCCAAAGGCAGCACCAATTAACAAAATAAAGGAAAGGCGTTTCATTTATTAAACAACGGTGCACACATCATTAAAGGCTTTTTTTGATATGTTAGGTATCGTTGCTGAATCACTAGGAAAACCTGTTGGTATAAGCAAATAAGCACTCTCATTTTTTGGGCGCCCTAAAATATCACCTAAAAAACCCATAGGACTAGGCGTGTGTGTTAAGGTTGCAAGACCAGAAAGGTGCAGCGCAGTAAGCAGCACCCCAGAGGCTATTCCAACAGACTCATTA
>Ga0208411_1002535_pt1 | contig 10997 bp, 10 predicted proteins | sample ETN01SmetaG_4_FD_185793 | JGI IMG/M metagenome (GOLD analysis project Ga0208411, IMG submission 185793) | Marine microbial and viral communities from oxygen minimum zone, Eastern Pacific Ocean - ETNP2014F12-01SV261 (SPAdes) (version 2) | ecosystem: Environmental > Aquatic > Marine > Oceanic ...
CCGTCACCTGCACCGGCGAGTGTAAGCAGACTGCAAAAAGTGGTGCCGATGCGATAGGCGCCACCAACATGTTGTTCACCAACACCGTTATGACAAGATTAGCAAAATTAGCGGCGTTGCGGGTGTCACTCGGAGAAACATCCTCACAACTCACGAATATCCCTGTCGGCCAAGTTTCGGAGGGCTACCAGAGGAAATCGCTTGACACGGAGCATGCGGACTCCTCCTTAGCTTTTGATGGAACGGGCTTCTCAAGCGGTGACGAAGCCATAAGAAAGGCGGTGTGGGTGCGGGGCTACAACAGTATTGCAGATCAGGGTAGTCGAACTGATGGCAGCGGTGCTGCCGTCGCCGGCTACGACTCCGTAACCTGGGGCGGCGGGTTTGGCATGGATGGGATGATCACCGATAAGAGCAGGGTTGGCATCAGTTTTAACTTCGCAAGAACTGTTGTTGATGGTGACGGTCTCAGCGGCCTCATCGACACCCCCCTCAGCGAGAGCGACATCTTGAGCAAGCAGGTGGCGGTTTACGGCGACTATAGCTCCGACATGATCGGCGGTACGTCGGTGCGTCCTTATTACATTGTGGGTATGTTATCCTACGGTTCAAGCGCCGTGAATGCCACCCGGGTAACCGGTGCCGGGCTGACTACATTCGCTAGGAGCGACTACGACACCCACCAAGTCACGGCGCATGTTGGTGGGGGTGTGCCACTGGTTAAGGGCAAGCATGTGTTCACGCCGAATGCGGCCTTCCAATACACCCATGTGTGGAACGAGGATTACACCGAAACCGGTGCAGGGACGCTGAACTTGGTGACCGACCCCGAGGACACAGATATAGCTCTCATCATCGTGGGCCTGGACTACATGTCTTCGTACAGTGTGAACGATGGTGTGTTGACACCACAGATGCGGGCCAGCGTCTCCTACGATTTAGCCTCGGATCGGGCAGACTCTGTCTCCAGGTTCATCAGCCAGTCTGTCACTTTCTCATCTCAAGGTGCGGAAGTTGATGAACTCGCAGGCTCCGTTGGGGCCGGTCTCACTTACTCAACCCCTTCCGGCAAATGGGACTTGAGTGCTGATTACGATGCCGACCTAAAGGACGACTATATCGCCCACACTAGCCGCCTCGAGGCGAGGCTTAACTTCTAACCTCTTCTATAGAAAAAGTTGGCTGTTTGATTGGGTGGCCCCACCTTCACGGCGGGGTCACTTTCTGTTTCAAGACTAGTGTTCTTGATCAGACATATGGTACTTGTGTGATGATGTCAGGAAGCCTTGAAGCGGACAGAAGGGATGCGGAAAACTCTGGTGGAACTGACCGATCCAAAGGCAATGCGATTAATCAAAAGGTCCTGGTTATTGGGGGTGGCCACGGCCATTTTATTCTCTCTCCTGTCAGTGGCCGGCTGCGCCGGAGTGGATTACGGGCTGGAGAATGCCAACCGGTTGGCGAGAGACGCCGGGCTGACCCCGCAGATCCTGAAGGGTGGAACCTTTGCCTTGCAGACATATCACCGCCTTGGGCGATCAACTGGTCCGTTGCGGGTGTATATTGAAGGCGACGGATTCGCCTGGATCAACCGCGGCCGAATTTCACCGAATCCGACGCCCCACAACCCGGTTGCGCTCAAGCTAGCCGCCTCCGACCATTCACCAGCGGTTTTCTACGTCGGGCGGCCCTGTCAATACGTTGGGGTAGGTAGCAACCACCAATGTACCAAGCGGTATTGGACCAGCCATAGATTTGCCCCGGAAGTGATTGAAACAACGTCAGCTGTCATTGAACAGGCCAAGAAGTTGGCGGGTGCGACTGCCGTCGAACTGGTAGGATTCTCAGGTGGTGGTGCCGTGGCGGTTCTCGTCGCGTCGCTTCGTTCGGACGTGGTGGGCATCCGTACCGTAGCCGGAAACCTGGACCACGTCACACTGAACCAGCAGAAAAAGGTGGCGCCGCTCACGGGATCCCTAAATGCGGTTGACGTTGCGGCAAAAGTCTCCGTCATTCCCCAGGTCCACTACGTTGGTGTGGATGATGATATTGTTGGCGATATTGTCGCTGAGGTCTATCTGAACAGCGCCGGTAGAACCGATTGTATTACTGTCCGAAGGGTTTCCGGCGTCTCCCACACTGAGGGATGGGATGATATGTGGCGTGACCTGGTAGCCTTGCCGTTACCGAACTGTAATTAATGCCTCTTGAGTGACTAGGCTAACTATTTAAAAAAATGGTCGGAGTGAGAGGATTTGAACCTCCGGCCCCTACGTCCCGAACGTAGTGCTCTACCAGGCTGAGCTACACTCCGATGCCCTGACTGCCGCCTGCAAGACGGCACGTGATGTTCCCCCGAAGCCTTGCGTTGAAGGCCCTGTCCGGGGGAGACCTCGTATCCAAGGCCCTGTTCAGGCCGGGGGGGGTTATAGCGCCAACGCCAGTCGGCTGCAAGCAAGCGGCAAGCGAACCCACACGGGCAGGCACGGCTTAATAGGCGCGTTCGACACAGAAATCGGCCACACCCAACAGCGCCTCCTTCATTGTCCCCTGCGGAAAAACCGCCAAGGCGTCACGGGCCAGAGTCGTGTAATGGCGGGCGCGTTCCACCGTATCGTCAAGGGTGCCGTGCCGTTTCATGTAGGCCACGGCCTTTTCCAGATCATCCGGCCCCTGTTCCATTTCTTCCAGGGTGCGGCGCCAGAACTGGCGCTCGGCCCTCGATCCGCGGTAATAGGCGAGGATAACCGGCAGGGTCATCTTGCCCTCGCGGAAGTCGTCGCCGATGGCCTTGCCCAGGGTGTCGCTGACCGCCAAATAATCCAGCACGTCGTCCACAAGCTGGAAGGCGATTCCGAGATTGAACCCGAAACTCTCGAGCGCATCTTCCTCTACGGCAGGACGTTCGGCCACCACGGCGCCAATGCGGCAGGAGGCGGCGAATAGCCGCGCTGTTTTCGCCCGCACCACGTCAAGATAGGCGGCCTCGGAAGTTTCGGGATCACTTGTGGTCAGCAATTGTAGAACCTCGCCTTCGGCGATCACGGCGGAAGCCGAGGAAAGAATATCCAGAAGCTTCATGGACTCCGCCGACACCATCAGCTGAAAGGCGCGGCTGAACAGGAAATCCCCCACCAGGACGCTGGCCTTGTTGCCCCACAGCGTATTGGCCGCAGCCTGTCCCCGGCGCAGGCCGCTGTCGTCCACCACGTCGTCGTGGAGAAGGGTGGCGGTATGGATAAACTCGACACTGGCGGCTAGGCCCAGGTGATGACGGCCCTCATAGCCGCACAGTTGTGCCGAAGCCAGGGTCAACAAGGGACGCAGCCGCTTGCCGCCGCCGCCGATGATATGCCCGGCCAGCTGTGGAATCAGCGCCACCGGACTTTCCATATATTGCAGGATGATCTCGTTGACCCGGACAAGGTCGTCGTTCACCATTTCCGTCAGGCGGTCAAGCGCCGTCTCGGGAAGCCGGTCTCTCTCCTGGTCGAGGTTGATGATAACGGCCACGAACATATCCTCCTGAAAGGACCGGAACAATCGGCCCCGTGCGCCTTTTCTTGACGGGCGCCTTGCGGCCCGCCAGCATAGAATCCTGACCCTTGCGGTCAAGACCAAGCATGACCCCTGCGGCATCGCGCCGCTCCGGTAGAAATACACAGGTGGAGACCCTATGAAGGAACTGTTCCGCACCAACGATCTGGTTATTCTTTCCTGGGCCGCCGCCGTGCTTGCCGGAGAGGATATCGAGGCCACCGTCTTCGACGCTCATACCAGCATTCTCGAAGGCAGTATCGGCGCCCTGCCGCGCCGCCTCATGGTGTCCGACCGTGACCACACGCGCGCTTGCCGCCTTCTCGACGAGGCTGGAGCCCGCGGCAAGGACGTGGTGTTCGCCGATGGAAACGCTTGAAGGACGGGTGGAATGTGCGCTGTGTCGTCCCTAAAAGCAGAAGAGATAAGCGAGGACTCCCTGCTCGACGGTGCGGTGATTCTGTGCCAGCCCGTGGACGGCTATCGCGCAGCCATTGATCCGGTATTCCTGGCCGCTGCGGTGCCTGCGCATGCCGGTGAGTCCGTGCTCGACGCCGGTTGCGGAGTGGGGGCGGTGGCGTTGTGTCTGGCGCGGCGGGTGGACGGCATCACCGTGACTGGGCTGGAATCCCGCGTGGAACTTGCGGCGCTGGGGCAAGAAAACGCGGCCCGCAACGGTCTCCAGGACCGGGTACGGGTGGTGACTGGGGACATCCTCTATCCGCCTCGCGAACTCGAACCGGGTAGCTTTCATCAGGTGGCGGTAAACCCGCCCTTTCTCGATGCCCACAGCGCCGATCCTCCGCCCCATGGGGCCAAGCGCGAGGCCAATGTGGAGGGCGTAGCCAGGCTCGCTGACTGGGTTTCCTTTGCGCTTTCTATGACTGCGCCGGACGGCGGAATCACCTTCATCCACCGCGCCGAGCGTCTGGGGGAGCTGCTCTGCGCCCTGGAAGGAAAGGTGGGCGGTATCGTGGTCTTTCCGCTGTGGCCGCGCGCTGGCAAAGCCGCCAAAAGGGTGCTGGTAAGCGCGCACAAGGGGTCATCGGCATCCCTGCGCATGGCGCCGGGTCTGGTTCTGCACAACGACGACTCCGACGGTGCCTTTACCGCCGAAGCGCAAGCCGTGCTGCGTGGGGGCAAGGGGCTGGAACTGTGATCTGTAGAGCACCCTGATGTTTGGCCTTTCCTTTTCCGAGATTCTTCTCATCGCCATACCGCTAGTCTTTCTCTGGGTCAATATGAAGCGGGGCCGCGACGAGGATGAACGCCAGGCCGGCCCCGCCGCCGTCTCGCCGCCATCCGGGCCCGAGGCCGAGGACATGACGGCCTGTGCGGTGTGCGGGGTTTACCGTCCGGCGGAATCACACGAGCCTTGCGAGCGCGAGGACTGTCCTTTTTTTAAGCCCGTCTAATGTCCGCTCTGGCACCCGCTTGGCCCTAAATCAGGTCACGACCATTGCTTGACCGGAACCCATACGGCCAGTAGGTTTTCCCGGTTCCACTCTCTCCCCCCTAGCCCCCTATGGTGGCGATTTCATGGCTCCCAAGAAACCTGATACCTCCAACAGTTTCCAGAGCCTGATCCTGACTCTGCAGAACTTCTGGACCGCCCAGGGCTGTGTCCTGTTACAGCCCTATGACACGGAAATGGGGGCCGGCACCTTCCATCCCGCCACCTGTCTGCGCGCCCTGGGGCCGGAGCCCTGGCGGGCGGCCTATGTGCAACCCTGCCGCCGCCCCTCCGACGGCCGTTATGGCGAGAACCCCAACCGCCTTCAGCACTATTACCAGTTCCAGGTCATGCTCAAGCCTTCTCCCGATGACGCCCAGGAGACCTATCTGGAGAGTCTCAAGGTTCTTGGCATAGATTCCGCTCGCCACGATATCCGTTTTGTGGAGGACGACTGGGAAAGCCCCACTTTGGGGGCTTCGGGGCTGGGCTGGGAGGTCTGGGTGGATGGCATGGAAGTGACCCAGTTCACCTATTTCCAGCAGGTGGGCGGTATCGACTGCAACCCTGTCTCGGTGGAGTTCACCTACGGGCTGGAACGGCTGGCCATGTACGTGCAGAGCGTGGAGAACGTGTTCGATCTGCGCTGGAACGATGACGGTGTCACTTATGGCGACGTTTTCTTGCGCAACGAGAAGGAATTCTCCGCTTATAACTTCGAACTGGCAGACACCAAGGCACTGGCCCGCCACTTCAAGGACGCCGAGAAGGAATGCCAGAACCTGTTGGGGGCAGAGTTGGCGCTACCCGCCTTCGACCAGTGCATCAAAGCCAGTCACCTCTTTAACCTGCTCGACGCCCGCGGCGTTATTTCCGTCGCCGAGCGCGCCGCCTATATCGGTCGTGTGCGCGAACTGGCCAAGGGCAGCTGCGAGGTTTGGCTCAACACCCAGGAGATGGCCTAGCTCATGGCCGAACTGCTTCTGGAACTCCTGAGCGAGGAGGTCCCAGCCCGCATGCAGGCGCGTGCGGCGGATGACCTCAAGCGCTTGGTCTGCGACGGGCTGAAGGTGGTGGGGCTTTCCCTCGATTCCGCTCGCGCCTTCGCCACGCCGCGTCGCCTCACCCTAGTGGTGGATGGAATCCCTGTGACCCAGCCCGACGTCACAGAGGAGAAAAAAGGCCCGCGTGTGGATGCGTCGGATCAGGCAGTACAGGGGTTTCTCAAGTCAGTGGGATACGAGTCCCCCGACCAGTGCGAGGTGCGCGACATCAAGGGCAACCGATTCTACTTCGCCGTCAGCGAAAAAAAAGGGTATCCAACGACCGAGGTATGGCCGGAATTATTCAGGGGCGTTTTTGAGGCATTCCCTTGGCCCAAATCCATGAGATGGGGAACAAATCTCCAGCGCTGGGTTAGACCCCTACATGGCATCTTATGCGTGTTCGACGGAAAAATTGTAGGCGACGTGGCTTTTGGCAATAAACCTGTTTCCAACATGACGGTGGGACATCGTTTCCTCAGTCCCGGCCCCATCACCGTGGGGAGTTTCGCCGAGTATGAGGAAAAGCTGGAACGGGCTTCGGTCATGCTCGATCCGGCTCGCCGCCGCGAGACCATCCTGCGTTCGGCGGAAAACCTTGCCGCCCAGGAAAAGCTCACCCTGTGGCATGATGACGCCCTGCTGGGCGAGGTGATGGGGCTGGTGGAATGGCCGGTAGCACTCATGGGTTCTATCGACGATGAGTTCATGGACCTACCGCCGGAGGTGCTCACCACCACCATGCGCCATCACCAGAAATATTTCTCCCTGCTCGATGCCAAGGGCAACCTCGCCCCCCGTTTCATCGTGGTGGCGGGCACGAGGCCCGACGACAAGGGGGCGGCTATTATCGCCGGCAACGAACGGGTGCTGCGGGCGCGCCTCGCCGACGCCCGCTTCTTCTGGGACCTCGACCGTAAACGCAAGTTGGAAAGCCGCACCGCTGCGTTGGCCGGTGTAGTTTTTCACGCCAGGCTGGGAACGCTCGCGGAAAAAGCCGAGCGTCTGGGCAAGCTGGCTGGTGAACTGGCGGCCCACATTCCCGGTGTGAACAGGAAACATGCATCACGCGCCGGGCGTCTCGCCAAGGCCGATCTCGTCACCGGCATGGTGGGCGAGTTCCCGGAGCTTCAAGGAGTCATGGGCCGTTATTACGCCTTCCATGACGGCGAGCCGGACCCGGTCTGCGAGGCCATCGCCGGTCATTACGCTCCCGCCGGCCCCGCCGACGACTGCCCCACCGCGTCGGTCAGCGTGGCCCTGGCGCTGGCCGATAAAATAGACACCCTGGTCGGTTTCTTCGCTATCGGCGAGACCCCCACCGGCTCGAAAGACCCCTTCGCCCTGCGCCGCGCCGCGCTCGGCGTCATTCGCCTGATCCTGGAGAATCATCTGCGCATTCCCCTGGCGACGATTTTCTCCAGGGCTGCCTCATTCTATGGCAAGGGGGTGCGGCTCGACCCCGATGATCTGCTGGTTTTCTTCGCCGACCGCCTCAAGGTGCATCTGAAGGAAAAAGGCGTGCGCCACGACCTCATAGCCGCTGTTTTTGCGCTAGGCGGCGAGGATGATCTGGTCCGCCTCATGGCCCGCGTGGAAGCTCTCTCCAGCTTCCTCGAAAGCGACGACGGGGCTAATCTGCTCACCGCCTTCAACCGCGTAGTGAATATAGTCGCCATCGAGGAGAAGAAGGACGGCAAGTCCTATGGCGGCAAGGTAAACAGAAAACGTCTTGAAACGGTGGAGGAAAAAGCCCTTTCGCAAGCCTTGGCCGCGGTGGAGAAGGAAAGCGCGGCCAAACTCAAGGCCGAGGATTTTACCGCCACCATGACCGCCATGGCTACATTACGCCCCTCCGTGGACACCTTCTTCGACCACGTCACCATCAATTGCGAGGATGCGGCCCTGCGCGCCAACCGGCTCAAGCTGCTCTCCCGTATCGGTGCGGTCATGGGGGCGGTGGCCGATTTCTCCAAGATCGAAAGGTAGGACCATGGCCCAGGCGCTCATGGTCTATCTGGCCCGCCACGGCACGGTCTCGCCCATGGTCTCGAGCCGCATCCGCAACAGTTAGAGCGGCTCAGGCCTCTTCCGCCGTTTCGAATTTCATCCAATGGGGTTGTTGCGGTGTCAGCTGCGCCTCTCCGGCCGTCAACATCTCACCTTGGGCCTGCGCGTTCTCCACTGCTTCAAGCCGGAGCAGGGCCAGCGCGCAAGTGTCCAGCCCCGATTTCACGGTTCCCGCTTCGCTTTCGCCCAGCATCACCGGCGTGCCAGGCGCGGGGAGGGGGCCGTCCACGGCCACCGGCATCAGGCGCTTCTTCACCAGCCCCCGATGCTTGGTGCGGGCGGTCAATTCCTGACCCATGTAACAACCTTTCTCCCAGTCCACGCCGTGAAGTCCGTCGAACCCGTTCTCCAGCAACAGGGCCTTTTCTACCTCCATGTCGCGCGACCCGTCGGGAACCCCTAGTTCCAGGCGCAGCCTCTCATAGTCCTCCATCTCGCCGCGGGCGAACCCGGCATTCTCAAGGGCCGCTTCGGCCTTGTTGCAGGGTAGCAGGGCGCGCGCGCCCAGCTCTGCCAGCCGTGGATCGCCATAGGCTACACCGCCGCCAAAGGCCGTAGCCTGGCCCGGAGTTCCCGAAAGCCCCAGTTTTTCACTCGCGTCCTTGCCCATAAAGAGGACAATGGCATAATCGGAAGACACCTCGGCCAACTCTACCTCCGAGCGCAGGGTATAGACCTTCAGGCGCTTCAAGAGGTCGTCACAGCGTCCCACCTCACAGTCGAGAAAAAACCTGCCGTCTTTTTCAACGATGAAGAAATCGTGGAGATAGCGCCCCTGGGGCGTCAACAAGGCAGCGTGGACAACTTGTGCGGGAGAGACTCGGTTGAGGTCGTTGGAAACCAGCCCCTGAAGGAACTCCCGCGCATCTCCACCGCTTACGGCAAGAATGCCTCGGTTTTCGAGAAGAATGGCGGCGGTATCGCTCATGATAACTTCCACGGTTGAAACAAAAGAGCCTCTATCAGTTAGGGGAGGAGGATGGTTTTGGCAAGGGCGGCTTTGCGTGGCGGGGCGTTGCCGCTTATAACTCAGGGCCATGAAGAACATCCTTTTCATCACCGCCACCCGTATAGGCGACGCGGTTTTGTCCACCGGGATTCTGGCCCATCTCGCCACCCGTTACCCCGACTGCCGCATCACGGTGGCCTGTGGCGAGGTCCCCGCGCCCCTATTTGCGGCCCTGCCGGGCGTGGTGCGGGTCATCCCCCTGCATAAATTCGCCGGAGTCGGCCATTGGCTGTGGTTGTGGTTGCGCTGTGTTCTTTCCCGGTGGTTTATGGTGGTGGATCTGCGCGGCACCGGTCTGGCATGGTTCCTGCCCACCTGGCGGCGGCGTATCTTCCGCGGAAAGCGGCGCACCACCACCCTGCACCGCCTGCAAGAGATTGCCCATGTGTTGCGGATCGAGGAACCGCCCCTGCCGCGCCTGGAGGTCTCTCCAGAAACAAAGGATGTGGCGCAATCACTGGTGCCCGGGGGCGAATTCGTCTTGGGGATCGGCCCCACCACCAACTGGATAGGCAAACAGTGGCCGGCTGAAAATTTCGTGGCGTTGATCACCCGCCTCACCGGCGCCGGTGGGCTTTTTCCCGGCGCGCGGGTGGCCGTGTTCGGGGCTGAAAACGAGCACGCGGCGGCAACGTCGGTCCTCGATTCGGTGCCGCAGGAACGCCGTCTCGATCTAATGGGCCGGGTCGACCTGCCAACCGCATATGCCTGTCTCGAACGCTGTGATTTCTATATCGGTAACGATTCAGGCCTGATGCATATGGCCGCCGCCGCCGGGCTGCCTACCTTGGGCCTGTTCGGCCCCAGCCAGGACCGCCATTACGCGCCCACGGGCCCGCGCGCGGCGGTGGTGCGTACTCGGAAAAGCTATGATGCGCTGGTGGGCGCGCCCGGTTTCAACCATCGCACCACGGGAACGCTGATGGCGGGTCTTTCGGTGGATGCCGTTATCGCCGCCGCCGCCGAACTGTGGGAGCGATGCCGGGACGGTGACGGTGTTTCGTGATCCCGCGCTTTCGTTTAGCATAGCGCGGATGAAGGGGGAGGGGGCTCATGACGGGTGAAAGCGGCAGAGCGCCAGGGACGGGAACGCCATGAGCGAATGTAGGCTCTCGGCGCTGGTGGTGGCCCATAACGAGGAAGACCGGATCGCGGACTGCCTCGATCGTCTGGCATTCGCCGACGAGATCGTGATGGTGCTCGACGACTGCAGCGACGGCACTAAGACCATCGCCGCGCGCTATACCGGCCGCCTGGTAGAAGGATCGTGGGAGCTTGAGGGCGATCGCCGCAATGCCGGCTTCGCCGTCTGCAAGGGCGATTGGGTTCTGGAAGTGGATGCCGATGAACGGGTAACCACAGAACTGGCGGTGGAAATACGCCAGGTCATCTCCACCTCCCCGGCTGACTGGCACCTGATTCCCGTGGACAACTATGTGGGGGAGCGGCTGGTGCGTTATGGCTGGGGCGCGTCCTTTGGCCGTTCCGCTTTTCCCGGCCTCACCCGCAAGGGCGTGAAACGGGTGGGCGCGCAGCGGGTACATCCTTCTCTGACTCTCGACGGTAAAGAGGGCGCGGCCCTGAAACAGCGGCTCCAGCATTTCGTGGACAGGGATATTTCCGACATGATCAAACGCCTCGACAGCTATTCAACGGCGCGCGCCTTGGACCTTCGCGATTCGGGCGATCTGGGCAGTTTCGGCGCCAATGTGCGGCGGATTTTTTCCCGCTTCTGGAAATGCTATGTGGGCCGGCGTGGCTACCGCGAAGGCGGGCTGGGATTTCTCGTTGCCCTTCTGGCGGGTCTCTTTCCTATCCTTTCCTATCTCAAGGCCCGCTATGGCGATGAGTTCGGTGACAGTTGATGGCGCGTATCGTCATGGCC
>Ga0208411_1002548_pt1 | contig 10972 bp, 7 predicted proteins | sample ETN01SmetaG_4_FD_185793 | JGI IMG/M metagenome (GOLD analysis project Ga0208411, IMG submission 185793) | Marine microbial and viral communities from oxygen minimum zone, Eastern Pacific Ocean - ETNP2014F12-01SV261 (SPAdes) (version 2) | ecosystem: Environmental > Aquatic > Marine > Oceanic ...
CAGTCGTAACCTTGGGATGTGGGCTTTTGCGTTCACCTATGCTGCCACCAGTGCTTCAGGGGGCAGTTTTATGGGGTTTCCATCACTCATTTACACGCACGGATGGGTAATGGCTCTGTGGATTGCAGGATATATTGTGGTTCCGCTGGTTGCTATTGGCTTAATTGCCAAGCGACTCAATCAGGTTGCCCGCAAAAGTGGTAGTATCACCGTTCCTGAGGTTCTCCGTAAGCGCTTAGGCAGTGAAGTAGTTGGCACTGTAGCAACTGTGCTATTGGTTTTCTTTCAGTTTTTCTTCCTGCTGGCCCAGTTTAAGGCTGGAGCAAAGATTATGACCACGCTGTTGGGTGATGTGTCGGTTTACCAATCGGCAGTTACACTGGTCGGCGATTTGACCAATCCTATCCCTTGGGTTGGAAGTGCAGAGCCTGATTATTTGCTATGCCTTATTGTATTTTCCATATCCGTTGTTGCCTATACAGCTTGGGGTGGGTTCCGGGCCGTGGTTTGGACCGATATGATGCAGGGAGTGATTATGGGGTTGGGGGTGATTATCCTGCTTGGTCTAGCGCTTAATCAGGTGGGAGGGATTGGCAATGCAACTCGAGAACTTGCTCGTCAGGTTCCACCACGTGCTGGCAGTGCAACATTGATGTTGAAAGTTGAGCCCACAGAGGTTGTTACGTTGGTTAAAGGCACCTGGATGGAGCTGCCAGAGAAAGAAGGCCGTCAGCAATTTGTCAGGTTAAAAGATTCGGCAAAGTTTTCTGTGGGCCAAAGAGTGTCTGAAAACGTTTCGGTTATTCTGGTGCGAACATCGGTCGAAAACGAAACAGAGATTTCATCTATTCGCTCTCAGATTAATGACGAGCTTGGGGTGGACGTTTCGAGCCTTGATGTGGCCGGTTATCAATATGGTGATGACAAATCTGGAGTATATATTAGTGCCCCTGGGCCGAAGAGTAATAGTGGGTTGGGGTTTTTGCCAATCATGCTCGCGGTGAGCTTCTTTTGCTTTTGGCCTTTTGCCGGGGCCGCCCAGCCAAGCTATATGGCGAGGCAAATGGCCTTTAAGGATATCCCTACGCTGCGGCATTCGATTATTTTTGTGGCTGTCTATTTTTCGATGATTTATTTCCCGCTCATTATCATTTTTACCTGCGGGAGGGTATTGCTTCCCGGGTGGGAAATAGATGCCGACCGGATAATGCCCGAGATGGCAACTTTTTTGACGACCAATGCAGGTGTTCCGTGGCTGGCGGGTTTGCTTGTTGCTGCGCCTTTTGCAGCGGTAATGAGTAGTGTGGATAGTTTTCTGCTTTTGGTTTCGGGAAGTGTGGTGCGCGATGTTTACCAGCGAAGAAACCCTGATGCCAGTGAGGTAAAGATGAAAAAAGTAACTTACTGGACCACTATTGGGGTTGGAGCATTAGCCATGGTGGCAATGTTGAATCCGCCTCAATTCCTGCAGGATTTGATTGTGTTTGGTTCAGGCGGATTGGGGGCAAGCTTCCTGATGCCGGTGGTACTTGCTCTTTATTGGCCGCGGCTTACTTCGCAGGCTACAGTTGCCGGCATGCTTTCTGGAGGGGGGTCGATGGCGATCTTTTACCTTATTGGTTACGTGGTGAACGGTAAGTTCAGCGGTTACGAGCTCTGGAGTCTGCACCCATTCATCTGGAGTGTTGCCGTGTCCGCGGTGGTCATGGTGGTGGTTGCCCGTAATTCTCCGCCGATTCAGGCAGTTCTGGTGGAAAAATATTTCGGCAAAACCGAATTAATGCAGTAGGGTTCTCCTGTGCGTTGGTGTTATCTCATATCATTAATATTCGGGTTTTGTGCGGAAGGTGCGGATTCGGTGGTATGGCATCCCAAGTCGCGTACATTCGATTTACAGATCCGCAATCTGCCTCTTGAAAAGTTTTTAGGAATCGTTAAATCAGAAACAGGCTGGGAAGTAATAGTCGAGCCAGGGATGGATCAATTGGTGGGTGCTGAGTTCAATAACAAACTGGCTGCCGATGCAATGAGGTTAGTGCTCGGGAAGTCAAGGTTTTCACTACTGCCACGCTTGGAAGGAGGAACCCGGCTTACAGTGTACGCAGGCAATATTCTTTCTGCGACACAGGAGGTGGAAGAGGTGGGGCAAGAGGTTGATTCATCTGTAGACCGGGGGCCGGGTGACAACCCGCTGATCACCTTGCCGGTAAAGATTCACTATCTCAAGAGTCGGTATGTATCAATTAATGCCGACCTGAAAGCGACTAATTTAAGACCTTTGTTTGCAGGGACAAACGAAATTTGGAAGAAGGCTAACTTACGGTTTGTAGCTGATCGGCCACAACAAATGGTTGCCGCGGATATGTCCATGGAGAAGGAGTTTGCCGATCTCTTTAAGCCTGAGGTTCCCAAAGCTTATATACGTCAGCATCAATCGAGGATCTTGCACAAGATGCTGCCTGACTTACCTGATCGAGGGAAGGCCTTTCATGTTGTTCTTATTTATACGATGCCAGATGCATTTGGAGCAGTGTATATGCCGTCCAAGGGGATAGTGCTAATGCCGCAGGTAAAGTTTGCTGGGCTTATTGATGAGAAGGGTGTGTGGAAGGATGGTTCGCCGGTCTTTTTTGCCCAGTCCAATATCTTGGCGCATGAAATAGGTCATTCACTTTCACTTCCACATGTTTCCAACCAGGGCAACTTGATGATTGATGGGCGCCTGCGCGAGGGGAGTGGTGTGGGTCCAGGGTTAGACTTAACACCTGCTCAGATTCAGGTTGCTCGCAAACAAGCCCAGACCAAAGGGCCGCATGTGCCCGGGGTTAACCCCTAATCACATGGTGTTGATTAATTGTGTTCAGTGGGTTAGGCTGATTCTTCGGTGAAAGAGAAAGTATTGCAAATGAGCCCCAAGTTTTTTCGGTTCCGACGGAATTTTCGGGGAGCAACTTTGATTGAGTTGCTGTGTGTGATTGCCATTATCGGCATTTTAATGGGAATGGCGTTTCCAGTGTTTCGCAAAGCCATTGATAAGGCCAACGCGCTGGGCACTCCGGTTGATCCTAATGATAACACCAAGGGGAGGTACGCGCCGACATCGCTTCCTCATGATTCCCCGCTACTTGACTGAGTTGGGCGGCGGTTCTACATAAATTTCTTCCATCGTGGGGCGGGCAACAAAATTAACTGCCAGATCTTTTGCCTCTAAGATTTGTGCGGGAGTCATTTCTTCAGCGATCTTTGGCAGCATTGCGATTGCTCCTACGTTGCCCCATTTCGCTGCAAGTTGGAGCCACTTGTAGGCATTAATCGGGTCAGGGATACCATTCTCAGCTCCAGCGCTCAACAGCATGCCAAGTTCCAGTTGCGCAGGGGCTACTCCTTGATCGGCAGCTTTTTGGTACCACTTGGTCGCTTCTTCGAGGTTTCGTCTAATTCCTATGCCTTCTTCCAGCATCCAAGCGTATTTGTATTGAGCCAAAGCGTAACCTCTTTCGGCGGCTTTGAGCATCCATTCGGCAGCTTTGATGGGGTCTGCTTTTATCCCTTTTCCTTCCAAATGCATGGTTGCGAGATTAAAGATACCCACAGCGTACCCTTTCTCTGCAGCCATAGTGAAATATTTCAGCGCCATTGCGTAATTATTAGAGACAAACCTTCCCTCATGGTAGAGTGCGCCAATCGCATTCATCGCGTAAACGTTTCCACTCTCGGAGGCAGTATTATAATGTTGGAGGGCTTTACGAATATCTTTCTTGATGCCAAGCCCTAGTTCATACATGTGTCCAAGGTTTTGGTGCCCCAGGGCATTACCTTGTCCGGCTGATTTGCGGAACCATTTTACTGCTGTGAATGGGTCTGACTTGGCGCCTCTTCCATCCCGGTAAAGGCGGCCCAAGTTGCTTTGAGCTACTGGATGGCCTGCATAATATTTTGTTTCAGTTGCAGATTCAGTGTAAAGCCGCAGGGCTTCGGGGTAGTTGATCTGTACGCCGTATCCTCTTTCGTAGAGGATGCCCAGATTCTTTTTCCCGTGGGGATTGCCCAATTCCGAAGATTCCCGGAAGAGAGTGGCTGCCATTTTGAAATTTTGTATGACTCCACGGCCATCCCGGTATAGGCAGCCAAGATTATTTTTGGCCATGGAATAATTTCCTCGTTCGGCAGACAATCGGTACCAACCTGCTGCCTCCCTGAAATCCTGTTTTACACCACCGGTGCCGTTGTCAAAGCGCCAGCCGATTTGAAACATTGCTATGTGATCATTGCGTTGTGCTCGATTGAAGAGATCAGTTAGGCTGGTGTTGCTAGATTCTTTGGGTGTGCGCCAATCAGTGGGGTCGGTGGTTTTACAGGAAATGTAGAATAATCCGACAAGCAAAGCCACAAATGCTTTGTGTAGCCTTTTCGGGGTATAGTCGCCTTCCAACACCCCTACTAGGTTCTCAAAGGTGATGGTATTTGCAAGAGGGAGTCATTCACATTACGGCGCGTTGTAAATTTGTTGCGATTATGGCAGGCTTTGGCCATGGGGAATTCATTTGGTGAACTTTTCCGGGTTTCTACCTGGGGCGAAAGCCATGGTGGAAGCGTGGGTGTGGTGATTGATGGATGCCCGCCGCGTTTGCCCTTGGCTGAAAAGGACATTCAGCCGGATATGGATCGTCGCCGCCCAGGACAGTCTGAAATTGTGACCCAGCGTGATGAGGCTGATCGGGTACGGATTATTTCCGGTACGTTCAAAGGAAAAACACTGGGTACCCCGATTGCCATGCTGGTGGAGAATAATGATCAGCGTTCTGAGGCTTATTCTGAAATGGAAACCAAGTATCGCCCCAGTCATGCTGATTATACCTATGATGCCAAGTATGGCATTCGTGCCTGGCCTGGAGGCGGGCGGACCAGTGCGAGGGAAACGATCGGGAGGGTTGCGGCCGGCGCAGTGGCAAAGAAAATTCTTAAAAAACAGTTTGGGGTGGAAGTGTTGGCGTGTGTGAGTCAGGTCAAAAATGTTACTGCAGAGATTAATCCAGACAAGTTCACGATTAAGCAGGTAGAATCCAATATTGTCCGGTGCCCGGATAAGGCAGCTGCTGAGAAAATGATTCGACTCATCGAAAGGGTTCGCAAACAGGGTGATAGTGTGGGGGGGGTTATTACTGGTGTGGCACGGGGCGTACCCGCTGGCTGGGGTATGCCGGTATTTGACCGCTTGGAGGCCGATTTAGCCAAGGCGATGCTTAGCCTGCCTGCATCCAAGGGGTTTGATATTGGCTCAGGCTTTGCGGGGATAGGTCTTCAGGGAAGTGAACACAATGATGTATTCAGAATGCGAGGTGGCAGGGTGCGCACCACCACCAACCGTTCAGGCGGTGTTCAGGGCGGGATCAGTAATGGGGAGACGATTTATTTTCAGGTTGCATTTAAGCCAACAGCCACCGTCCTGCAGGAACAGGACACCGTGAGCTCGAAAGGTGAAAATGTGAAGCTCAAGGCCCGCGGTCGCCATGATCCGTGCGTTTTGCCTCGGGCGGTGCCCATGGTTGAGGCGATGACAGCACTGGTTCTGGTGGATCATGCCCTTCGGCATCGAGCACAATGCGGAAGATAAGGTTATACTGCGGGGGATAATCGGCCCCACCACCAGTCCCACAACTGGTATCCGCCAAATATCCAAACCACGGCTGCCAGTGCAATGTAGGGGCCGTAGGGGATGATATTGGCATTATCCTTGCGGGTGGCCTTGATGAGTGTACCAATAATGGCCCCAACCCACGCACTAAACATTAGGCTGAACACTGTGGCCTGCCAGCCGAGGAAGGCGCCGATGGCGGCCATAAATTTAACATCGCCAAAGCCCATGGCTTCACGCGGTACAATAACCTCAGTAGTAGTGACTTCCATGTGGGGGATATCACCAGGTTTGAATTGATCTTCACCGATTTTGGCTGATTCAGCAGTAATGGCAATGTCCTGATTCCATAAACAGCGGTCGATGAGCTCAATATGCTCGGCGTGAAGAGTAATGGTATCGCCAGATCGGTAAAAAATTTCCTCATAAAGCAGTTCTGTATCCCCTTCGTCTTCCTCAGTTTCCATGTACATGGCGTGAGTGGCAAAGGTAACTCTTACCGGTTTTTCAGAGCTGAAGGTTTGCTTGCCAAAGAGGGCCTTGCCCACGCGGACCACCCCGTAAATAATGGCCCCTCCGCAGAGCATGCCCATAAAACTATTGATCAAGGCAATGCCTCGCCCGATTTCCATATTGAGATAGGCGCCATGTAATTCTGGTGCTGCCACAGAGAAGATGACTCCGGCCACCATGCCTCCTTTGGTGAGTTCATCAGGGATAATGAAGTGTTCGAGATCGATAAAGGTGGAGGCGATGAGCCCGCCTAATAGCGTAACCAAGGCCAATGTTACCAAGGCGGCGATGATGGGCTTAATGATGTAAGGGTCAGGGCCGCTGGCAAATTTGTAGTGAACCAGCAGCCACGCTCCAAGGAAAGCCAGGCCGGTTAATAATTCTACCAGGAAATAACGAATAGGAATAGGGAGTTCGCAACCAGCACACTTGCCTCTTTGCCAAAGCCAGGTGATGAGCGGAATGTTTTGATACCACGGGATGGTGTAATTGCATTGGGGGCAGTGGGATGGAGGGTTGGCGACGCTCATTTCGCGGGGCAACCTGTAAATCACCACGTTAAGGAAACTCCCAACTATGCATCCGAACATAAAGAAGACGATCGAGAAAACCACCAGCGTGCTGGCCAGCCATACCACAAAATCAGCCACGGTAGATTTCTTTCCTTAATGCTTCATGCATTACATCGACGGGGGCAGCTTGGCCGCTCCAGATTTCCAGTGCCTTGGCGCCCTGATAAAGAAGCATGCCAAGCCCGTTGGCATATTTACAGCCCGCTTCCTGAGCTGCGGTCAAAAGGGGTGTTTGGGAAGGGTGATAAATCATATCGTAGACTGCCCGGGTTTTACCCAGTGGAAAGGTTTCAAGATCCAATGGCATCGGGTCATCTTGCTTTAATCCGAGTGAAGTGGCATTGATAACTAAATCGATCTCAGAATTCGGATAGCCTGCCTCCACATTGACTGCCGGAAAACGTTGGCTGATTTCATTGGCAATCGCTTCAGCCTTACTGAGGGTACGGTTAAGGAGAAATAAATCCTTAACCCCTGTGGCGGCCAGTTTGAGGGCTGCTACGCGTCCGGCACCGCCGACTCCCAGCAGGAGAATGCTTTCTCCACGAACCTCCATGCCCAAATCTTCCCGCAAGCTTTGCGTGATCCCATCTGCGTCGGTGTTGAACCCGTGGCTCCGGATATTTTTGGGTGCATTTTCAAATTCGTGAATGGCCTGCCATTGGCCATCTTCCCGTTCCCCCTCGAAGAGGATGGTGTTGACCGCGCCCCATTCCCGGGCGCTTTCATCGAGGATATCCACCATATCCATGGCCAAAAGCTTGTGCGGCACAGTGAGGTTAAGGCCGACATAATGCATGGCCTTTGCCCCATTAATCGCCTTAAGTAGTTCTTCAGGCCGAACTTCTGCAGCGGTGTAGCGCCAGTCGAGTCCTAGAGCGGCAATGCCGGCATTCTGCATGGCTGGCGAAGCTGAATGATGCACAGGAAAGCCATAAACCGCGCAGAGACGGGTTTTGGCTGAGAGAGGCTGGGCATGATCGGCCACGGGCAGAATGTAGCGGGCCATGGGGTGTGGGTCGAGAGTCGAGTGGCTTGACGGCAGGCCTCCGCTTTCCCAAGATGACGCACCGATTAACCATGAGTGACAAGATCTATCCTCCGTCTGCCGAAGCTTCGGCCGGTGCCCATATTTCCACAATTGAACAATATCAGGAGCTCTACGAACGATCGATTAATGATCCGGAGGGGTTTTGGACCGAACATGCCGATCGACTGCATTGGTATGAAAAATGGAACACTTTACGGGAGTGGGATTATAGCAAGGCGGAGATTAGGTGGTTTTTGGGTGGTAAATTAAACGCCTGCTACAACTGCGTGGATCGTCATGTGGATGAAGGGCATGGCGAAGATACGGCATTAATCTGGGAAGGCAATGATCCCAATGAAAGCCGCACATTTACCTATGCCGAGCTGCAGGCAGAAGTGCAAAAGGCTGCCAACGCTCTCAAGAACCTTGGGATTGAAAAGGGTGACCGGGTTTGCATTTACATGCAGATGATACCTGAACTTTCAATCGCCATGCTTGCGTGCGCCCGCATTGGGGCCGTGCATTCAATTGTGTTTGGCGCTTTTAGTGCTGATAGCCTCGTGACCCGTATCAACGATTCGGAATGTAAGGCGATTATTACTCAGGACACCGGCGTGCGCGGAACCAAGCTGGATATTCCCATGAAGGCGAATGCTGATGAGGCGGTAAAGAGTACGCCTTCAATCGAGAAGATTCTGGTTGTCAAGCGTACGGGTGCCGAAGTGGAGATGAATGAAGGACGCGATGTCTGGTGGGGCGAGGCACTGGACGCGGCTGATCCAGTGTGTCCGCCGGAGTCTATGGATTCGGATGATCCGCTTTTTATTCTCTACACTTCGGGGAGCACCGGAAAACCCAAGGGAGTTCTGCATACAACGGGTGGGTATTTGACCTATGCGGCCACCACACACCACTACATTTTTGATTATAAGCCGGGTGACGTATATTGGTGTACGGCAGATATCGGGTGGGTAACAGGCCATTCCTACATTGTTTATGGGCCGATGGCCAATCGAGCGATCACCATGATGTTTGAAGGGGTGCCGAACTATCCGGACTTTGGCCGGTTTTGGCAGATTGTGGCCAAGCACAAGGTGAATATTTTCTATACCGCCCCGACTGCCTTGCGTGCACTAATGAAAGAGGGCGATGATTGGCCGAGTCAACACGATCTCTCTAGTTTACGTTTGTTGGGCACAGTGGGCGAGCCCATCAAGACTCCGGAATGGACTTGGTACCACGAAGTTATTGGCAAAGAGAAATGTCCCATTGTGGATACCTGGTGGCAGACGGAAACGGGAGGCATATTAATTTCTCCTTTGCCTGGAGCCACGCCCACCAAGCCCGGTAGCGCAACACTCCCATTTTTTGGAGTAAAGCCGGCGTTGGTGGATGATGAAGGTAATGTTATCGAAGGTAATGGTGTATCAGGAAACCTTTGCATGCTGGAGCCATGGCCCGGGCAGATGCGCACGGTATATGGAGACCAGCAGCGTTTCTTTGATACCTATTTTGCGCGTTTTCCCGGCAAGTATTTCAGTGGGGACGGTTGTCGGCGTGACGCCGATGGCTACTACTGGATTACCGGTCGTGTGGATGATGTGATTATTGTGAGCGGCCATAATTTGGGTACCGCAGAGATTGAAGGGGCTATTGGCGGTCATTCAGCTGTAGCGGAGGCAGCAGTAGTGGGTTATGACCATGAGATTAAGGGCAATGCTATTTATGCTTATGTAACCTTGAAAACCGGAGAGGAAGTGACTGATACCTTGGCTGCGGAGATTGTGAAACAGGTACGGACAGATATTGGCCCGCACGCTTCCCCAGAGAAGATTCAATTTACACCGGGACTGCCCAAGACGCGCAGTGGAAAGATTATGCGTCGTATCCTGCGAAAGATCGCTGAAGGCGATACGGATAATTTGGGTGACACCAGTACTCTTGCTGATCCAGACGTCGTGGAATCATTGGTTGCTGGCCGGGTGGAATAATTCGCCTCTGTTAATCAGTCTTGCTTGCTGGAACTTGGGTTGATGTTAGCTTCCTTGAGTGAGCTGGCTTCCTTTTGAGTTTTCCCTGGCGCTACGTTATTTGCGGCCGAAGCGGACGGCAGTGTCATTTATCACCTTGATTTCCGTTACCGGCGTGATGCTCGGGGTCGCGGTTTTAATCATTGTCACATCGGTTTTTTCAGGGTTTCACCTGCAGCTCAAAAAGACATTCTTTCAGTTTTCTGCCGATGTGCAGGTGCGCCAGGTGGCCAGTGATCAATTTGGCAATATGATTGGGGTTCCGATTGAGAACTATTCTGACCTTGCCGAGCGCATGTCCAGGGTAAAAGGCGTGAAAGGAGCCATGCCGATTGTGGCCGGTAAAGTCATGCTAGAGACTCAGCCTGAGGATGCAGAGCCACAGTTTGATGCACCACGGGTGATTGGGGTGGATGAAGAAGGGATGAGAAAAGTCAGTATGGTTCCCCAATCCATGGTGGCCGGTGATTTTGATCTTTCAGGAAATGGATTGGTTGTGGGTTATAATTTTGGGAGACCAGACGGTTTGTTCAGGCTGGAAGTGGGCGATAGGGTCTCAATCTACTCTCCTCAAAGTCTGAAGGAAATGAAGGATGCGAAGGAGGGTGGGGTGGCACTCGGGATTTTGCCTGAAGAGTATACGGTTAAGGGGGTGTTTGATGCAGGGCAGGGCGAACTGAATGATTTTATTTTCTGTGACCTCTGGAATGCACAGGATCTGTATCATATTGATGAGGATATTGCGCACATGGTTTGGGTGGAGACCGATCAGCCGCTTAACCTAGAGCCGGTAACAGCTGGACTGAAAAAAGAGATCGGGGGTAATTATCACATTGGGACATGGGAGGATTTAAATCCGGTTCTTCTGGCGCAAGTGGAGGTGGAAAAAATGGTGACCCAATTTTTAATGTTTTTCATCGTAATTGTAGCTGCTTTCGGCATTGCGAGTTCCCTGATCATCTTCGGAGTGCAGAAGACAAAAGAGATTGGCTTACTGAAAGCCTTGGGGGCTACCAACACGCAGGTCAGCAATGTATTCCTGATCCAAAGCGCTGTGGTGGGTGTTTTAGGAACAGGCTTGGGCGTGGGATTGGGGACGTTGGTGCTAAAATACAGGAATGAATTTCTCGGTTTCATGCGGGGGAAAGGTATGGAGCTTTTCCCAGAAAAGTTATATGGCTTTCGTGAATTG
>Ga0208411_1002549_pt1 | contig 10963 bp, 7 predicted proteins | sample ETN01SmetaG_4_FD_185793 | JGI IMG/M metagenome (GOLD analysis project Ga0208411, IMG submission 185793) | Marine microbial and viral communities from oxygen minimum zone, Eastern Pacific Ocean - ETNP2014F12-01SV261 (SPAdes) (version 2) | ecosystem: Environmental > Aquatic > Marine > Oceanic ...
ACGCGCGCGCGTGCTGCAGAATTACTCGGGGCTGATGTTGGTGAGGTGGCACTCATTGGCCCCACAACGGCTGGACTCAGTGCGGTAGCTACAGGGTTGGATTGGCAACCTGGTGATGAGATTCTGGTATATAGGGATTGTTTTCCGGTTAACGTTTACCCTTGGCAATCTCTCGAGTCACGAGGAGTTAAAATCAATTGGCTGAAAACACCTGCGCTAGGACAGATTACGCCTGAAGGAGTGATTGATCAGCTGACTGACAAAACACGGTTGGTGGCGTTGGCATCGTGTCACTTTATTTCCGGTTGGCGGATTGACCATGACACTATTGGTCGCGAACTGCGTGAACGCAATATCCTCTTTTGTTTGGATGCCATCCAGACATTGGGTGCGTTTCCCACCAAGGTGGAGCACGTGGATTTTCTGGCGGCTGATGCCCACAAATGGCTGTTGGGGCCCTGCGCAGCAGGGGTGTTTTATGTGCGACGCGACTTGCAGGATCGCCTCGCGCCCTCGACCTTCGGTTGGAACAATGTGCGTTGCCCCAACTATGTTGCTCAAGAGGAGATGAAACTGCGAAACGATGCGCGCCGGTATGAGGCGGGCAGTTTCAACATTCTCGGCATCGCCGGCCTGAATGCTGCCCTTGGACTCCTGTTGGAAGTGGGTGTCGATAACATTGCCGAAGATCTTTCGGCCAAACACTCTTGGTTGATGGAGGTGCTGCAGGAAAAGGACTACGAGGTTTTCCATCCCGCCACCACCAGCGGCATCACCAGTTGCTGGCGGGGAGGACAAGATATGAAGGCTCTGGGCGAGAAATTGGCAAAGGAGAATATAATTGTCTCTATTCGTGGCGATCGGAGAGGGCAGTATTACCTGCGTTTTTCTCCTCATTTCTATAATACCCGAGCAGAACTTGAACGGGTGCTGTCACTACTCTAATTATTCGCAATTGATCAATGCCGCTTGCGTTGACTCGGGTGACTAGGCTTTACTGCCTCGGTTTTTCATGGATTCAGAACTCTTAAAGAAGGCAAAGGCTTACGGATTTTCCGACCGGCAGATTGCGAACCTGACCGGTAGTACGGAGGATGAGGTGCGCGCGGGGCGTAAGGCGGCGGGGCTGGTGCCGGCCTACCGGCTGGTGGATACCTGCGCGGCGGAGTTTGAGGCATATACGCCCTATTACTATTCCACCTATGACCGCGGCGATGACGAAATCAATGCGTCCGACCGTAAGAAGGTGATGATCCTCGGCGGTGGTCCGAACCGCATTGGCCAGGGTATTGAGTTTGACTACTGCTGCGTTCACGCGGCGTTTGCCCTGAAAGAGGACGGATTTGAAACACTGATGGTGAACTCAAATCCCGAGACGGTCTCCACCGATTACGATACCAGTGACAAGCTCTTCTTTGAGCCGTTGACTCTTGAAGATGTGCTTCACATTTATGAGCGGGAGAATTGCTGGGGTGCCATCGCACAGTTTGGTGGGCAGACACCCCTAAACCTTGCGCTAGATCTTCAGGCCAATGGTGTGAACATCCTCGGGACCAGTCCACAGAGTATTGAACGTGCTGAAGACCGCGAGCTGTTTAGTGCTATGCTGCATAAGCTGGATATCCCTCAACCTCCCAATGGTTTGGCAATAAATGAGGATGAAGCGGTAACGGAGGCACAAAAGCTCGGTTATCCGGTGCTTGTGCGCCCCTCCTTTGTGCTCGGAGGGCGTGCGATGCAGATTGTTTATTCGGATACTGAGTTGCGGCATTATATGCAGCATGCGGTGGAAGCTTCGCCGGAGCGGCCGGTGTTGGTAGATAAATTTCTAGAGGATGCTACTGAGGTGGATGTCGATTGTATTGCCGATGCGAAGGGCGATACGATCGTGGTGGGAGGCATGCTTGAGCATGTGGAGTTTGCCGGTGTGCACTCTGGAGACGCGGCCATGGTACTGCCTCCGCATACGCTCAGTCAGGATGTTATCGATACCATGCGTGAGTATACTCATGCCATGGCCAGGGAACTGGAAGTAACCGGACTAATGAATGTGCAGTACGCGGTGAAGGACGAAGTGGTATACGTTCTGGAGGTTAACCCGCGTGCCTCGCGTACCGTGCCATTTGTCAGCAAAGCCATCGGTAAACCCTTGGCTAAGCTGGCGGCCAAGGTGATGGCTGGTGCCAAGCTCAGCAAGCTGGGGTTCACGGAGGAAATTTGGCCCAAATACTGGGCGGTGAAGGAATCGGTGTTCCCGTTCAATAAATTTGTCGGGCAGGATATTATTCTAAGCCCTGAGATGCGCTCTACCGGTGAAGTAATGGGGCTCGATCCAGACCTTGGCATCGCTTACGCCAAGAGCCAGATGGCTGCCAGTTCTCCTTTGCCTTTAGAAGGCAAGGTGTTCATCAGTGTCAGTGATGAACACAAAGACCAAGTGCCGGGGTTGGCGAGGGATTTTGTGGATCTCGGATTTGAGCTTGTCGCAACATCCGGTACTGCCGCCTGCATAGAAGAGGCAGGGATGGAAGTCGAACGCATCAAAAAACTTGCTGAAGGCCGTCCCAATTCGCTTGATCTACTCAAAAACAACGAGTTGCAACTGGTGATAAACACTCCATCGGGGGAGGGGCCGCGGAGTGACGAGGTCCAGATTCGTACCGGTGCGGTCTATACCGGTACGCCGATTATGACGACCATCAGCAGTGCTGCGGCTGCTGTGAATGGTATTCGCGCCATTAAAAAGTCCGGATATGTAGTCCAGACGGTGCAGGAGTACCATTAACAGGCTGTGGAAGGGTCAAGGCCTTTTCGAATCCCCGTGCCTTGGTTAAGGTTTCTTCATATTCCAATTCAGGAATAGAATCAGCCACAATTCCTGCTCCCACCTGGAAGTATACACGCTCATTACGCACGATGGCGGTGCGAATTGCGATATTGAACTGACTTTCCCGGTTAAAGCCCAGATAACCAAGGCTTCCGGTGTAGGGACCGCGGGAGGACGGCTCCAGTTCATCAATAATTTCCATGGCGCGAAATTTGGGGGCTCCGGTGATGCTGCCTCCGGGGAAACACTCGCGTAATGCGCTCAAGTGAGAGAGTTTTGATTCCAGTCTTCCTTCTATAGTCGAGACAAGGTGCTGCACTTGCGGATATTTCTCCAACTGCATGAGTTCAGGAACAGTAATGCTGCCAAATTCGCATACGCGTCCAAGGTCATTGCGCAGGAGGTCGGTGATCATGACCAGTTCCGCGCGTTCTTTTTCGCTGGATTTTAGTTCGGATGCCAGTTGCGCATCAAGGAGAGGATCAGAACTGCGCTCTCGAGTTCCTTTGATGGGGCGCGTTTGAATGTGTTGACCGCTCAGGCGCAGGAACCGTTCTGGGCTGGAGGAGATGATTTGAAAATCACCGGCATCCTGAAATGCCGTAAACGGTGCCGGGCTGACTTTCTGCAGTGATTGGTAGAATCCCCAGCCTTCTCCTGGCCAGATTGCTGTAAGCCTTTGGGACAGGTTTACCTGATAAATGTCTCCAGCATAGATGTAATCAAGTGCACGACGAATGGCCCAGAGAAATTTTTTGCGGGTAAAATTCGATCTGGTGTGGGTTTGGTGGGCGGTTTCTTCGTTTGAATGATTGAGTGGGGCAGGTAGGGCAAGTTGTTCATGCCACCAGTCAGCTTGTTGGCGCGCTCGGGATTCAGTGCGTGAACCATCAAGGGATAATCCAGTGGAGACAATCCAGGTCTTGCCAAGATGATGGTCAAAAATCGCAAGGCTATCGTAAAATCCGACGCAACAGTCTGGAAGCTCCAGATCATTCACCGCTTTGGCAGTCAGCCGGGGTTCGACAAAATTCTTCAGGTCATACCCCCAATAGCCAAAACAGCCACCCAGAGGGAAGGGAAGATCAATATCGTCAATCAGTTCGTAACGGGAAACCAGTTGGTCCAGAATATTCCAAGGGTTTCCATATTGTACACCAACGTGGTTGCCGGCGCGGGTTTCACAACGACTGCCCCAAGTGCGTAGAGTGAGGAAGGGGTGGGTGACTACAAACGAATAACGGGCTTGATCAGTGAGTTTGCCTCCGCTGCTTAGGAGTATTAAACCGGGTTGCCCACGGAGTTGTTCGGCCAGGGTTTCCGGCGTGTGGATGGTGGGTGCATGTTCTATTATGGGTCGCATCAGCCGAAGGCAGAAGGAGGGGTGGTTTGTTCACCGGACTTTTCATGAAACTCATTGATTATCTGCATGGCCTTGGCCGGGCTGTCGGTGATTGTGACTAAATCTGTGTCACCGGGGCCAATGTATTTTCCGCGTTTAAGGGTGCTATTGGCCCATTTTAGCAGCCCGTTCCAATAGCTGCGTCCGAAGCAGATGAGAGGAAAGCGCGGCACCTTGCGGGTTTGCACCAGGGTTAGGACCTCGAAGAATTCATCCATGGTGCCAAATCCGCCGGGCATATAGACGAAGGCGGTACTGTATTTTGCGAGGCAAACTTTGCGGGCAAAGAAATAGTTAAAATCGACTGAAATATTTGAATAAGGATTACCACATTGTTCGAAGGGTAATTTTATGTTCAGACCTACAGAACGCCCCCCGCCTTCAGTTGCACCCTTATTAGCCGCCTCCATAATGCCGGGGCCGCCGCCGGTTATGACAGCAAAGTTGTTCTCGGCCAGGCGACGGGAAAGGTCGACGGTGGCTTTATAGTACCGATCACGGGGCTTGGTTCGGGCAGAACCAAAGACGGTAACCGCCGGTCCGATGTGAGACATTTCATCAAAGCCTTCCACGAACTCGGACATAATGCGGAAGACACGCCACGGATCTTCGTGGACGAACCGAGTGGATTTCTTGAAGGGAACCTTTTTTTTCGCCATGAACTCCAGAAGGTAGGTGGCCGCAACAGTTGGTCAATGCCGTGTTGCTGACAGCGGAGCGCTAGCTGTTGCGGCGTACCGGTTCAATGGATTTGGGGCGTTCCTTGACAAATAACCGGATCGGGCAGCCTTCAAACCCAAAGGATCGGCGCATTTGGCGTGAGAGATACAGTTCATATTGTTCCGTGCACACATGAGGTGCATTGACAAAAAGCGTGAAGGCGGGCGGGGCTCCTTCGACCTGGACAGAATAATACAGTTTAAACCGTTTTCCTGTTTTATTGGGCGGTTGTTTTTGGTCGATGATATCTTTCAGCGTGCGATTAAGCAGCGGAGTGGGGATGCGTTGGTGCCATTGATCATCCACATAGCGGATGGCTTCCAGCAGGCGGTCGAGCTGGAAGTTTTCGGTGGCACTGGTGAAAATGACCGGCGCGTAATCGAGAAAGAACAACTGTTCCTGCACCCAATGACCGAATTCTCCAAGGGTTGTAAGGCGCTTTTCGCGGTCATCACGGTGTCGATCTTTTCGGCGCCGATGTTCGATTTCCTCTTTCCGGGCCTCTTTGACTGCTTCAGTGGTGAGATCCCATTTGTTGATTACCACAATGCAGGCTCGATGGTTTCTGGTGATGAGATCGGCAATCTTTTTGTCCTGCTCCACGATGCCGGTTTCCGCATCAATCACCAGTATGGCGATATCACAGCGTTCGATGGCTGCGGCGGTCCGGGTGACACTGAAATATTCAAGGGTTTCCTTCACCCGGCTCTTTTTGCGCATCCCTGCTGTATCGATAAGCAGGCAACGTTGTTCACGCCCTTCTGTTTCGATGGTGAAGGGAATATCGACTGCATCGCGGGTGGTGCCGGGAATATCGCTTACGATGACCCGCTCACTTTCCGTTAGGGCATTGATGATGGAGGATTTCCCGACGTTGGGACGGCCAACAAAAGCAAGTTTGAGTTCGGAATCCTCCAGAGCATCCTCTGGTGAGGATGTGGTTGCCTGAGGGAGATGCTTCAGGGCCTGCTGCATTAGTTCGGAGGTGCCGCGGTCATGCAGTGCACTGACTGGGAAGATTTGTTCAAAACCCAGTGAAGCAAATTCCACCGCGTTCTCCTCGCTCTTTGGGTTATCGGCCTTGTTAATGGCGATCAGGGTGGGCTTGCCGCTTTGGCGCAGATGCTGGGCTACTTCCTCATCCAGAGGAACAATCCCTTCCTGTAGATTGGCAACGAAGATAATCGCATCGGCTGATTCAATGGCCACATTCACCTGATCCACGGTGGCTGAGGCAATGATATCATCCGATTTCTCGCCTGGAATCAGGCCGATACCCCCCGTATCGACGAGGGTGAAGGGTTTCCCCTCCCATTCCACCTCAGCAGCGACCCTATCCCGGGTTACCCCGGCCATATCGTGGACAATGGCAATCCGCCGCCCGGCAATCCGGTTAAACAGGGCCGATTTACCTACATTTGGGCGACCCACAATGGCAATTGTTCCGGACATGTGAATAAGTAAATTCGTAGATTGGGTGGAAATAAAAACGGGCTCCAGCAGGGGCTTTTTAACTCAAAAAGCCTAAAAATGGCGACCCCTACGGGACTCGAACCCGTGTTGCCGGCGTGAAAGGCCAGTGTCCTAACCACTAGACGAAGGGGTCAAACCTCACCAAGGCGGGGAAATATACGAATGAAACGCCAATTGTCACGGGAAAAAGTGGTTAGGCCGGTTGTTTTCCAATCGTGGATTGACAATTAGAAGGTTCTTTGGCAGGTTAACTGCACACCAGTTTTCTTGATCCGGGCGACAGAACGTTTCTTCAGAGGGGTTCTCCACCCCCACCTCCTTGGCGTCTGTGGCCCGGATCACTTTTTTTTAACCCAAACAAATTGACGCGAATAGAGGGATAATCTAACTTCCCCGCCTTCCCTAGGGGATATTGGGGGGGTGTAGCTCAATTGGTTAGAGCGCTGGCCTGTCACGCCAGAGGTCGCGAGTTCGAGTCTCGTCACTCCCGCCACTTTTTCATCCCTGATTTCGCAGCGTTTATCTCATCAGGACTGCCTTGCGGCCTAGCGAACTGTCTGTGTTTAACACAGTCTTAACACAGCTGATGAGGAGAAGAACGCTATGTCGAAGACTTCGCCCCTACACTTTGGGAGAGGTTCCTGCAAGGAGTCGGTTTATTCACCAACTCAAAACCCCTACGGCAAACAGGTCAGTGCAGTTCATAATTCACGGTTTTCTGATGAGCTCGATTCCGCTGATCAATGATCGACCGACGGTGGCTTTGAAATTCAGTTTTAGCGTTCCGTCGTCAATCTCCGTTTCAAATTCACGCACCAGTCCGGTCATGGATCCATTGGCTGCGGAGTGAATATCGAAACCGATGAGTACCGGCTTCCCTTGAAGATGAATCGTTTGGCTGCGCTCTCCTTTCCCGGCGTCGCCGGTTTCCGCAAAATGGAGCCGAACGGAATAACGACCGGGATTGAGGTCATGCAATTTCAGCTCCTGCAATCCCTCGACGGTAGAGGCCCCGATCCACGGCTGGCTCTGCCCCTTGTTCATCCAAAGGCTGTGCCGGTAGCGGAAGGTGGGGGTCGTCGGACTGGTCTCCACCCGGATCTGGGGAGAAGGCCCACCGACTGACGGGTAGTCGAGCCAGAGAGTGCCGTCGCGGGTCTTGCGATCACCGGGAGCTCCGAAATTGATGCCGATTCGCAGGATGGAATTCGGTTTCACGGGATCGTCGCCCCACGAGGTCCATTGCTCGTGCGTTTCCGGCATGGCGACCATGGATAACCCGATCGGTAGCGGGTAGCTGCAGGTGCAGCCCTCATAGAAATACGGCACGTTCAATAATCCACCCGAGGGAATGATGCTGTTCGAGCAACCGCTTCGGGGGCCGCTGATGAAGACCGTCCCACTCTCGAGGGACTTGTCGTAGAATGCCGCCGTTCCGCTGCGCAAGGTGTAGAGCAATCCGTAATCAACCCCGCCATCGCAACCATAGGTCTTGGGAAACACTCGCGGTTCTTTCAGGCCGGTGATGGGATTGATGCGGGTTCCCACTACCGGGGGGGGTGGGTTCAGCATGGTCTTCTGATGCGGCGCGTGGTAATAGCTCTGCTGCGGTTCGTCGCGCCCGATATCCGGCAGCCTGTTGCGCAATGAACTCTGTTCGGTCGGCAGCAGGACACGCCCGGTGTAGATGTCGGACAAGACCGGCCGCCGCAGCGGGTAGTCGATTGACCAGTTGTCTTTGACGCGCTCGGCCTGCCAATCCTTGGGCCGGGACACCATGATGCCATCCACGAATTCCGGTTGCGGCGAACGTTTGAAATGGGACAGCGTGTCGTCGAACCAAAGCACTCCGAGTGGAAAGCGCACGAGGGTATCCTCACAGCGGGCATAATTGCCCTCGTATTGCGCGGAACCGGGCAAGGCGCCCACTCGCCGGATGAGCGGCAGGCCGTTGAGTTCCGACCGTTCGAAGCCGGCGGGTTTGGCCGCCATGGTTCCGGGCGCGGCAATCCCGCCGTAGGGACGCAGAGCCTGCGCGATTTCTTTCCACGCGCCTTTAATCCGGTCGGGTGTTTCCGTCGTGATGAGCGTCGCAAGATAAGGAGGCAGTGAACAATCGACCGGAGACTTCTGAAGGACCGAACATCGCGTTCCGTAGAGTCCGGCCCCTTGCAGTTCGCTCCGCAGTTTCCGGACCCGCGCCGCGTCATCGTCGATGGCGATGACGTGGTATCGCGACTGCAGCAACAGTGCCTTCGTGAGCGATCCATCACCCAAACCAAGGACAACCGCGTATCCGTGCGGTCCGGTCGAAGCGGAGATCAGGGACTTCGCCAGAGTCAGGGACTTCGGGTCAGCTGAAAGTTTGGTGTTTTTCTGTTCCCAATGCTTCGCCTTCTGACCGTCCCGCGAACCAAAACAAAGAATCTCGCCCGCCCGGGTCGAAACATAAAGGCACCCATTCGCGACGATCATCGAATGAATCGTTCCATCGACACCCTCCAGCCCGTCATCAAATTTCAAAGGCCGGCCGGCCGCCCGAATTATCCGGCTGACGCCCGGAGATCCCTCACCTTGACGCATCTTGTCCTCGTGCAGCTCACTGTTGATGACATTATCAAACGTCAGCTTTCCGCGACGAAGGGCGCGTGACGTCTCCTCATCAAGTGTCGCATACCAGCCACCGGGCAGGCGGCCGGGTGCCGGCAATTCAAACTTGATAAGCTTACCCGTCTCTCGGTCCAGTCGGGCGGGATAGGCGGTCGAACAGGGGACAATGAGTTCGTTGTCATTGACGATCAGGTAACCCTGCGGGGCGAGCCCCCCGAGGGCCTTGGTCTCATGCGGTTGCTGACCAAACAGATAGCCCAAACGTTCGTTGCGCCAGATCAGATCCCCTGTGTCGATGTCCAGGGCGCAGATAAAAACTCCTTCAAAGGGCCAAACTCCGGCCGTGAAATAGACCCTTCCATCCGCCACCACGGGTCCACCCCGCACTGGCCAGACTGAGATCAACCGGCGATTACCCAGCAATCGTCGCTCACTCGGCACGACCTTGTGTCTCCACCGCAACTGTCCCGTGTTCAGGTCAACACAATAGAAGTACCCGTCGTCGGACCCAAAGCACACCGAATTACCCGCGACTGCGGGGGCAAAACGGACTGGACCGTCGGTTTGATAGACCCAGAGTTCCCGTCCGGTCGCGGTATCGAACGCGGTTACGCTGTCGTGAAGCGAAGAACCGATCAGCAGCAGTCCCTTTGCCACAACCGGTTCATATCCGGCGTCAAACTGCAATCGCGTGTTGCGATAAGCGGGCGTTGTACGCGGCAACTCTCTACGCCATTTGAGCGTCAATTTATCCGGCAGCGTCTCTGAGGTCACCGCGGTTCGTCCCGCGTTTTTCCGCCACATCGGCCAGTCATCGGCAACGGCGATCATGTTCCCCAGAAGGAGGATAACACACCCGGAGGTCCATACGCGGTTCAGCCGACATTTATTGATAGAAAATTGCTTTTTCAACCCTGATCTTCCTTAGTCATCCTTTCCTGCGTTTATCTCACGCAAACCAAATCCAAAATAAACCCCTTGAATCAATAAGGCAAGGTAAGGTCGGGTTCATCCCTTGCCTTGAAGTGGGCGAACCATTAGCCTCAATGGCATGAAGCAAATTCTGTTGATATGTGCGGTGGCTTTTGGTGTGGGTGATTGATCACGGAGCGATACGCTTCCACTTTCTCTGAACAAACACCTTATCCTCCCCCCATGCGGTGTCAGTATAAACCATGCCTTCTTTTGTAACCTCCCAAGTTTGCTTTCCACTTTCAGATCTCATAACCATACCACCTTCCTTCAATTGTACTTTAAAAACGCGCATGCCATCCCAAAGCGGACCGTGACTCCTAGTTAAATTATTCTTGGCTCCTTTCACTCGGAGGCTCTCGTGGTAAGCATACTTAAATTTTCCGTCTGAAACGATTCCGTTCCCCCAACCAATAGAGGATTCATGATTTTTAGGGTTGGTGCGGTTATGATAAATTTTCATTATATTCCCATTCATAAAAACCCATCTACCACTAATATCAGGGTCTTTATGCAAAGTTTTGCCATCATACCAAGAAACCAATTCGTACATGCCGTTAATTAGAGTAAGAATCTTTTTGTTCTTTTCCTTCCCAAAGCAAATAGTGGCAATCAGCAGTAATGGCAGGATAAACTTGGTCATATCCCAATCCTAACCTCCGGCAGGATTCCGACGCAAGGCCCACCAGTTATAATAATCACTGAAGTTTATATTCAGTTAAGCTGGAAATTCGGGTTCTGGGCGGTATAATTGAGGCGTGAAAGATTCAGACAAGCCCAACAACGAAGCATTGGCCCTCAAACAACTCAAATCAATCAAGGTTGCCCTGTGGACGCTGGTGACTGTGTTCGTGATCATTCCCGTGGTTGCGGGCATTGGGACTGGCTTGGTTATTGGATTCAAGGCCTTGACCAGCAGTGGCGAGGAGTCGCCCGACGAACACGGCTGGGCCACTGAT
>Ga0208411_1002550_pt1 | contig 10957 bp, 14 predicted proteins | sample ETN01SmetaG_4_FD_185793 | JGI IMG/M metagenome (GOLD analysis project Ga0208411, IMG submission 185793) | Marine microbial and viral communities from oxygen minimum zone, Eastern Pacific Ocean - ETNP2014F12-01SV261 (SPAdes) (version 2) | ecosystem: Environmental > Aquatic > Marine > Oceanic ...
TTAAAGCATGGAAGAAAGAAACAGGCTGTCCTATTTTATTGAACACTAGTTTGAACATTAAGGGTATGCCTATGGTAAATGACACCAAAGATGGTAAAGACTGGACAGCCAAATATGGAGTAAAAGTATTATAATGGAGATTAAATTTAACGGATTAGATAGAATATATGACAATTTTAGTTGGCGTATAACAAGACGTGCTAAAGCAGTATGGAAGACTGGAAATGTTGTAAGCACAAAACATACCGAGGACAGCTACTTGGACCAACTTGAGAAGTCAGTTGCGAAGTATACAAAAAGAAAGTTTGGAATAGCAGTGGGTAGTGGTACAGATGCTTTGTACTTTGCTCTCAGGGCCAAGGGCATAGGTCCAGGCAAGACTGTTGTATGTCCAGCAATAAGTTATATGGCGACAGCAGAAGCAATTAAAAGGACAGGTGCAAGAATTTATTTTGTAGATGTAAACGAAAATGGGTTAATTGGTGATGTTGGTATTAAAACACAACCAGATGCAGTTGTGTATGTAAATTTATTTGGCAATTTAGCAGATTATGATAGATTAACAGAATATTGTGAGGAAAATAAAATTCCTTTAATAGAAGATGCCGCACAAAGTTTAGGAAGTTTTTATAAAAAAATACCTAGCGGTAAATTAGGAGATATTAGTAGTTTAAGTTTTGCACCAAGTAAACCTTTGCCTTGTCTTGGCAATGGAGGTATGGTACTTACAGACAACGAAAACGAAACAGACCTAATACGAAGTATGAGATATCATGGAGCAGGCACAGCAAAACTACATCATGGATATAATTCATGTTTAAGTAATGACCATGCTAACGTTTTAAATTTCTTATTATCAAAATATAAAAAACTTCTAAATAAAACAAATAAGATACAAAAACTGTATAATGAAAAACTTTCGAGAGTAGGAATTAGCTCTATACAGACACAAAGTAAAACAGTTTCAAACAATCATAAGTTTGTAATTAAAGTACAAGACAGAGATAATCTTAAAGCATATCTTGAAACTAAAAATATACAGAGTCAAGTTCATTACGTGCTACCTTTATCAAAAATGAAAATGTTTTATACAGATGACAAAATGCCAAATGCTGAAAGATTTAGTCAAGAAGTGTTATCTTTACCTATACATCCTTTTTTAGAAGATTACGAAGTTTCTTATGTGTGTAAATGTATAGGAGACTTTTATGGCGTTTGATAGTGTACAGGTCAGATTCAAAGATACAGGATTTTTTCCAAGTCCTTTTGCTAACACTAGGGTAGTACCTTTTGTTAAGAGTTATTTTGAAATACTTAAGAGTGTGGTAGGGGAGATCAAGACAGAGTACTTCTGGTTTTTTTCTAGTTTCATTAATATGAAAACTATGGATATAGATTACATTCCAGAACAACACGAAAAAAATCAGATCCATATATGGTATAACACACACCCTCTAGGTGGAACAAATAAAGAAGGTAATGTTATGTTGATACCTACAAAAGAATTTAAAGAGCAGATGTACAACATACAATATTTGCGAGATTTTCAAGACATTAATTATCATGCTCATGCTAATCTTTTTCAAAACATAATACCAAAAATTGCATTTAAATTAAGCGATCCAATTACCGCATACAATAACAGTGAAGAATATTATACATGGCTGTATAATAAAGACTTGGATCCTGACAAAGTGCCAAATTTTTACCCTAGCTTCTGGGAAGACGTTAAACTGTATTCTTGGGGTAACACAAAAGATATTATGTTGGTACCAAAGCAAGATAATTTAAAACAATTTTATGATGTAGAAAGAAGTGTACATTATGACTTAGACTATAATATAAATCCAATGGACATAGTTTTTATATCGTATGACGAACCTAGTGCTGAAAAACGATACAATAAATTAAAAGAAAAATTTCCTAGAGCTAAATGGAGCAAAGGTGTACAAGGACAGACACTTGCTTACATGGCCGCGGCACTAATGAGTAAAACAGAATATTTCTTTGCTGTGTTCCCAAAGAGCGAATTGGCTGACGGATTTGATTTTACTTTCCAGCCAGAGAGGTTAAGGAACCCTTGTCATTACATATTTGATTGTTATAATTCTGTAATAGATCTAACATATGGTTGGGGAGGCGTTATACTTTACAATAAAGCTCTAGTAATGAAAACAGCAAAGCCAGGTTTAGATTTTACATTGTCACAAGCACATCATTCAGTACCTATATTGTCTGCAATTAGTAACTGTAACGAAACACCATTATTAGCTTATAGATCATCATTTAGGGAAGTTATAAAATTGTTACAAATGAAACCAACAGTGGAATCTAAATACAGACTTAAAAAATGGAGTACGTTGGGTAATGGTGAGAATGCTAAATGGATATATCAAGGTGCAGTTGATGGTCAGAAGCATTACAACAACTACAAAAATGATTACAATAAATTAATGTATTCTTATGATTATGAATGGATTAAAGAGCAGTTTAAGTCTTTGTACCCAGAGCAAACTTTGGATTAATATTTAAATTATTAAAATAAAAAGGTTGTTCTAAAAACCAATTAATATATTTCGGAATACCTTCTTCTATATCTATTGTTGGATTAAAATTAAACATAGTTTTTGCTTTATCACTGTTTAGTGTATCTCTGTTTGGATAGAATGAATCATGTGGTTTAGTAATAATATTTCCAGTACCTATTTTTGATTTTATTATCTCTGCCGCGTCTATAATTTTTCTACCATTACCACGAGTACAATTAAATGTTTCGTTGAGTACTTCGTTTGTAGTAGCTAATGAAAAGTACTTGGCAACATCTAGTACATTCGAGAAGTCTAATTTATTATCAGGTCCCTGCACAGTCATATCACCGGTCGTTAATACACTCTTTAACATTTGACTGATGACTCTGCATATAGTATCACGTGTGCCATAAAGTGCTGATGGTCTCATAATAATATAAGGCAAGCCATACTCTCTGTTCCATATCTTGCACATAGTCTCACCTTGTTTTTTGTATGAGCCGTACAATGTATTTGGTTCTGGTATAACTTCTTCGTCTGGTATTTGATTATTAAACTCTCCATATACCATACTGCTTGAAGCATAAACTATCTTTTGTACCTTATGTTTGACACATAGATCTAATATGTATGCAGTAGCAGTAATCATATTATTAGTTGCATCTAACATATTTCTTTTAACCATTTTTGCATTTGGAAAAGTAGCAACATGAATAATTCTGTCTGGCTTAAAATCTTCAAATGTTTGTTCCATAAATTGAAAGTTTTCTATTTGTCCTATGTATTCTTTATCTGTTTTTGTAATTTCTTTTCTTTGATTAAGCACAGGATAGTATTCCCAATCTGGAAACGTGTAATATTGATGATAACAATCTACAACTCCTATTGTGTGTCCTTCTGATTTTAATTGTTGGCAAATATGGCTACCTATAAATCCATAGCCCCCTAATATTAGTATTCTCATAGTGTTCTCCATTTGCATTCGAAGGCTTCAGCATATTTAGAGTCAGTCATTTGTCCTCTGTATGCCGCAAGTCCTTTTATATTGTGTAATAATGTATCAGAGAAATAACTGTCATAACAACTAACTAACTCAATTTTTTTATCTATGTAATCAGATATGTCTACAAACACATTTGGGTTAAATTGTTGATTTTTATTACTGTATGGTCCGCCCTCCATCAACCAAAACTCTCCTTTCCATCTACGTAAAGAAGAATTAACAATGTGAAAAGTATTCACATGATCCTGATGATGGTCTCCTGGACTGTGTGTTATTATAAGATCATAGTTGCCATTATAAACAATGTCGTCCATTTTCTTAACAAACTTACTATTCCATTCTAGAACTGGTCTTCCATCGTTATCGGTAGGATTTTCAAGTATATTAAATTTAATTCCAAATAGTTCTTCAGACTTTTTGTATTCTGCCTGCATTTTTTCTCTGTCTCTCCAAGTACTTGGCTTTGGTGCGTTATCATCTCTACAAATAACAATGTCAATGTGAGAACCTTCTGCTTGATACTTTAATAATGTACCTGAGCAACCTAGTTCAACATCGTCTGGATGTGCACCTATGGCTAATATTTTTTTGAAGGACATACAACCTCTCCTGTTTTTAAACTTTTCTCCATACACTCTACAATGTATGTAACTCTTTTAATATGTTCCATGCTTGAATCTGGTAATTTGTCTTTCTCGCAATAGTCTATAAATGCTGATATTTGTCTCTGCATAGGAGACGTAGATTCAGTAAATGTTTTGTCTAGATCCATATGTTGTATCTGTCGACCATCTTCTATTGTTTGGCTAATCCATTTGCTTTTGTTCTCAGCATCATTCCAAATAAGTGTACCTTTGTCTGTTATAACAGAAATATCCCTAACTTTCTTATGGTAGTACCAACCCATTTGTAATTGTACAGTTACTTTGCCATACTTTAAATTACAAGTGACAAAGTCAGGTTGTGTTTGTTTTATAATGTGTATGCCTGTGCTATGTATCTCATCTGGCATAGTACCTAACAAGTTATCTAAAATGGCTATGTCGTGTGGTGCATAGTGTAATATTGGATTAATATCTTTTTGTAATCTTCCCCATGCCAATCTACGATGTTCAATGTGTAATATTTCTTTGTCAACAACTGTTTGTTTTAAAAAATCAAAGTGTTCATTATATAACAATATGTGTCCTGCCATTAATTTTGCATTGGCAGTATAAGGTGCTATTTCATTGTATTCAGCCATGTTCATAAACGCAGGTTTTTCAACTAAACAATCAATACCTTTTCTTAAAAATATTTTTGCAAGGGTTATATGTGTTGGTGCAGGAGTAGCAATTATTACACCATCAATTAAACTAGGAACAATTGCATCTATATTGTCATTTAAATCATATAGAGATACTTGTAGATTCATTTTTTTAATTGTATCTACAATTTTACTTCCCCAATATCCTGTACCTATTACTGCTAATCTCATGTTGCTTCTTTAATAGTTTTTATTATAGTTTTAACTTCGCTATCTGTCAAATATTGATGTACAGGAATTGCCAATGCATTACTGCTACAATATTCAGAATTTGGATAAGAATTTTCATCTTTGTATGTTTCTGTTTTGTGTAAAGGTGTTGGATAGTATCTTCTAGACTGTATTCCCTTGCCTAGTAAAGCCTTTTCGATGTTGTTAATTTTTTTATGTTTTATTATGTATTGATGATAGACGTGTAAACTGTTAATATTTTGGACTGGTATTTCCACAGACTTCCATAGGGTTCCATTGTACAGTGTAGCATTTGCTCTACGTCTGGCATTGTGTTTGTCTAATTCTGGTAGTTTGTTAAGAAGCACTTCTGCTTGTATCGAATCCATTCTTGCATTCCATCCAACCATATGCATTTTAAATCTAGTAGACTGACCATGGTTTCTCAACTGCCTGATTGTTTTTAAATATTTTTCATTGCCTGTGACAGCACCCGCATCTCCCCAACAACTTAAATTTTTTGTAGGATAGAAACTAAAACAAGTTAAGTCAGCAACACTACCCACTCTTTTGCTTTTATAAAAAGCACCTGTGCTTTGTGCAGAATCTTGTATAACTGGAACATTAAACTTTTTTAATTCGTCTATATCGCATACATTTCCATAAAGATCTACACCAATGATTGCTTTAGTTTTATTGTTTATTTTTTTAGCGACTTCCTTTGGATCTATACACATATCATTAAGACTTATGTCGGCAAATACTGGTGTGGCGCCTACTTGTTTTATAACCTCAACTGTACTGACCCAAGTGTATGGTACAGTAATAACTTCGTCTCCTGGTCCAATACCTAAGGCTAGAAGTGATAAGTGTAGTGCAGATGTGCATGAACTTACTGCAACACAATGATTTGTGCCACAGTATTGAGCAAACTGCTTTTCAAATTCTTTTACAGCAGGCCCGTTGATAAAACTTTTAGACTTCCATGTTTCGGCAAATGCCTTAGATGGATTTTTTAGCTTTCTTTCGTAGCCAAAGCCAGATAGTGCTATCATTATTTTTTAAAAGTTTTTGCTAATATTGTATTTGTTCGTGATTCCATATCACGTTTTAGTGCAGGAATATCAAATTTCAAATCTACATTTTTAATTTTAAAGTAATTTGCTTCGATTGTTTTTTTAAGAAAACGTGCTATAGAATCTTGACTTTTAATTTTTAATTCTTTTTTAATATCATAATGTATCGTTATATGATTTTTAAGATTAATATTGCAGTAAAGTAGATATTTGACGGGCATATTCTTGAAGTGTAATCCTTCAAGAATCTCGGGCCATTCCTTAACAAAATCTTTTGTTAATTGTACCCAACTACTATTTTTTGGCGGTAGTTTTTTTGGCATCTGCTTTTTTAGTAGTAGTCGCTTCAGCCGTAACTGGTGTTTCGTCTTTGACTGCTAATTCAGATACTTTAACACCTAGATCTCTTGCCATTTGTTCATTTAATTTGTTTAGTGCAATTCTACCTTCTACAGTATTTCCAAAAGTGACTATAATCTCTTTAGTTGCAAACTTTTTAATATAGTTGTCACTATGTAATACTGCCAACATATTAGTTCCATCTGGAAACGTTTGTCTGCCTAAAAATTCACCTAGTTCTTTTGCGTCTTGTCCGCCATCTGATTCTACTGCTCTCATTAGTGCATTGTGGTATAGGTCAGGTAAAAATTTTGTACCTACTACCAAACAGTTATTTGGTTCACTTGGTACAGTTCTATAAACAATTACTACCTTTGCCTTACTTTCATCCGCAAGTTCTCCAATATGTTTGAAGTGTCTTTTTGGACCTGTTTGTCCTTCTCCAGGTTTACCTGTTCCACTACCCATTGGCATAGCCTGGTTGTTTACATTTACTAGTGGCATATTATTTTCCTCCTGTGCCTGTTGTTGTAGGTTCTGCTTCTTTCGCAGGTTCAGGTGGTGCCACTTTGGCTAAGAACGCCTGAAGTTTGTTATATAAAAATCCTACACCTGCCATTTCTCCAGCCTTGAATGCACCTCTTGTAGATGCTACATCAAGTATTGATGAAAGATTTCTTAAGTCGCCAATTGATAAAGCATTAGGATCTGGTTGTGGTCCACCTGCTGGTGCCGAATTAGCCGTAGCCGTTTCTGTTTCTGTTGGTGCCGTTGCAGTTGCCTTTGTTGGCTTTTTTAAAGTTTTCTTTTTTGTCGCCATTTTTAATTTTCTCCTAATTGCAATTAGTTATTTAATATATGTATATTATACTAAAATTAATTATCAAATGCAATAGTTATTTTTGATTGTTTTGAGCCATACCGCTTAATGCAAATAGAGTAAGATCTTCCGGGTTTTCGAATCCAAGAATGGTAACAGGTTTAGTTTTGTCGTTGTATGTTATTATATCATTGGTAATTGAATATCTACCTGAACAATGTTCATAAATCCATGTTCGTATGTTCTCAACATCGTATTCAGTTGCTTTTACTACAGTATTAACAAAATGTGGTGGTAATATATGTAATTCTCTTTGGTAAAAGTTTTTTGGATTAATCTTCATATTGAACCGTTAATCCAAATGGTGCTTCTATTCCTCTTTCGTATGGGTTATTAATTAAAAATATTGTATCACAATAAGTTTCATCTCCCCAACTATCAAATGGCCAACCATCTGTAAACATTATAAATTTTTTAGGTTCTATACCTTCTCTTTTCATATAATCCCAATTACATTCAAACTCTGTACCACCACCTGAACCTAGTTTGTAGTCTAATAGTTCGTCTGCATTATCTGGTGTAAACACTTTTGGATTAAAAACATCTGTATCAAAAGTCCATAAATGTATTCTAAAGTCTTTATATTGATCCATTATGTTTTTTACTTCTGTTAAAAATTCTTTACATTGTTCATTGCTAATAGATCCACTTGCATCTAAAGCCAAACATATATCAATCATTTCGTCATTGTTTTGACCTGGTAGTATAGCTGATGTATGCCAACTTTTTCTGCTAGGTCTCATCCAAGTATAATCAGATTTAATAGTACTCATAATTTGTTGTTGAAGTATTTCTCTCCAATCCATTTTTGGTTCTGTTAAGTCTTTTACTAATCTTTGTAAAGCACCTGGCAAGTTTCCTGCCCCAGTTGATTGTGCGGCACTTACCATTGCTTCTTTTACTTCGTCTCTGATTTTTTTTAATTCTTCTTTAGAATAAACTGGTTGTTTTCCTTTTCCGTTTTTATCTTTTCCTTTTCCACCCGATCCTGGCTCCTTGCCCCAATCAACGTGTTCGTCTATAAGTTTACCTAATTTTTCTAACATCTTCTTACCATTCTTTTTGGCTTGTTTATAGATGTCGTCGTATATTCTTTCTGCAGGCCAATCTTTATACTTGTCATCTTGGAAACCTTTGTTCTCACCTTTCTTGCCTTTAGGCATTTCACCAATTTTGCCTTCTACAAGAATTTGATTAACTGCATAATCCGCCGCAATATTCCAAATCATAGAATCTCTTCCTCCAATTCTAACTAACATATGTTCAAATACATTATGTAGAACTTCATGACCAAATAAAAACTCTGCTTCTCTTGGTGTAAGTGAATCTATAAACTTTGTATTATAATAAAAGTGTCTGCCATCTGTACCAGCAGTAGGACACCAGTCGTCTGCATTAACAAGTCTAAGTCTAGTTGCAAGGTTGCCAAAAAACGGATGTTTTAAAAGTAAGGCAATCCTTGCAGTAACTAATTTGTCTATTATTAATTGATCTGTTGGCACTATTTAGACTCCATAGCAGTTATGACATACTTGCCAAACTTCTTATGGAACCTATCAAATGATTTTAACTTGCTAGGATCGAACGGAAGTTTATAGTTTGTCAGTGCAATCTTGGCACCCATAACAACTAACTCTGTTTCAAAGTTATCCATCATGTAGTGAAAGAATCTGTCTGCTTGTTCGTTCCAATTTTTCACTTTCTTTTCATATGCTTGTTGTAATTCATAGCATAATGAAACTGTAAGTGAATACATCGCTGATATTTCTTTAGTTTTAAGGTCTTTAACCTTACCGCTCAATATATCAGATGGGTTAGGTAACTGGCCGCTAACTTTACGATGATTCATAAATTTAACAGCCAGGCCTTCTCCTACGCAACCTGCAACGAGGTCAGTGAGCGTACTTTCTGGCAGGTCATCTGATAGAAGTTGTGATACGAAACTCCATGATCTCGGAGTTGCGAATGATCTACTTGATCCTCTTGGATCAAAATCATATAAATCTTGTTTTGCGAATGTGCAATAACCTACCACATCTGCGTGGATATGATTAGTAGTTGCCCATTCCATCCAGTCATCATAGTCCACTCTTAGTTCAATGTGAACAAATCTGTTGGCTAATGGAGCTGGCATTCTGTAAGTGACACCTTTGTCACTATCTCTATTACCTGCCGCTACAATTGAAACGCCTTTTGGTAGGAAATATTGTCCTACTCTTCTGTTTAAAATAAGTTGATAAGCCGCCGCCTGTACTGCTGGAGCCGCCGAATTTAATTCATCTAAGAAAACTATTGCTGTTGATTTAGGATCAGTTGGTAATTCTGCTGGACTTGCCCAAACCATGTTGTTTTCTTTTGCGTTGTAATAAGGAATACCTTTAATATCTGTAGGTTCCCATAAAGGAAGTCTAATATCAATAACTTCTCTTTTTTGAGAATCTGCAATTTGTTTAACTATGTCGGATTTACCAATACCAGGTGCACCCCACATCATTATAGGTCTTTGTAATTTGATACAATGTGTTAATGCTGATTTTGCCTCGTTTGGCGTTACAGTTCTATTTTGACTGCCTATTGCTTGTTCTTTGTTTTTGCTGGCTCTTGCCATTTTGTACACTCCTGTTTAAAATGTTTATAATACTATAATAACATAGTATTGATATACGTCAACCTGGTAATTATGGCTAAAAAGTGGCTATTTTACTGGCTTTTTTGCTCGTCTGCCTTGCTCATAGCCCGTGCTAAACCGTATTTTGTCACATCTCCAGCAAATAACATCAATTGTAGAGCCATTTTTTCCATGGTTACTACAATCTGCTTCTTATCTACGTAATATGGGCAATCTACAAACTCATCTAACCATAGGAAAGTTTGTGGAGTGAATATGATTTTAGCAGGAAATTTGATATTATAGGTTTTAATATCTAAGGATTGTATCCATTCATAGCCTATTTTTGTAAGTCTTAGTGATCTTGCTTGGTAAGTTTCTCGTACATTTTGCCACCAACTAAAATAAGCCGCTTTAACACTTTCATCGTGTAATGGTTGTTCTTTGAGTGTAAGGAAGGTTCGAGTGTAGGCTGTCTTTGTGTCCATACACTTAATTATCTTTTGAATTTTTCGCCTGATTTTAATAGGTATACACCAAACTTGTCTGTTTGATGCTGAGCATTTAATTTTTTAACCAAGTTTTCTGCATGGCCTGGATTAGAAAATGAAACTTTTTTGTACTTTGGACCGGGGTAGTTTGCCACCAAACTTGATGACTTTAAATTAATAGGTTTCCCATCATAAAAAACTGCCCATATGCCTTCAGCCGCCAAGACTTCGTCCATCTTGAACGTTGTTTTATTACTGTGTTGGAGTAACACTGTTGGTTTTGGCCTTGACATTATGCTATGTTCCTCAATACACCTGAACCCGCATAGGATTCCGGGTTTCTCACTGTCTTTCCGAAGTACATCAACCCTGTTTGGTTGTGTTTTTTTAGATATAGATAGGTCTGCTCAATGGTCATAATACAACATATATTTACCAATAATTGTATTACTATTTTTTATTGACCAGAGTTCGTGCATGGTTCGAGCCCATTCGATATCTTTGACCCCCACGATGCTGTGCAAATAGTCAGGAAAATCTTTCTTGTAAATTTGC
>Ga0208411_1002570_pt1 | contig 10905 bp, 10 predicted proteins | sample ETN01SmetaG_4_FD_185793 | JGI IMG/M metagenome (GOLD analysis project Ga0208411, IMG submission 185793) | Marine microbial and viral communities from oxygen minimum zone, Eastern Pacific Ocean - ETNP2014F12-01SV261 (SPAdes) (version 2) | ecosystem: Environmental > Aquatic > Marine > Oceanic ...
GGTTTCTTCGATGCTGTTTATAGTGACAAAGGGCTTAGAAAATTATCCTTTCTCGGTCGGAATCGATCTAGGCATTTAAGTGATCTAAAATTACAAAAAAGTATAAATGGTTTTTTTTCTTTAAAGGGTCTGAAATCTCTGCCGCCAATTGATCTTCAGGGCACAGATTTTCAATTATTAGTTTGGGATGCTTTATGCTCTATACCACGAGGAAGAACAGCGTCATATTTAGCGATTGCAAAAAAAATTGGTTCGCCAAATGCATCAAGAGCAGTAGGCACCGCATGCAAATTGAACCCAATCCCTCTGTTTGTTCCATGTCACAGAGTGATCAAGCAAGATCAATCTGTTGGGCAATTTGCATTAGGCATTCATAACAAAAAATACTTGCTGAATATGGAGGGCGTCTAATATGATTATCTATGAGACTATTATTGAATGCCTAAATAGAGAATTTGCTGTCGAGCATTTATTTTTAGAGAACGAGAGCTCTATGCATAATGTTCCTCCTGATTCTGAGTCTCACTTTAAACTTGTTATTGTTTCAAACAATTTTAATGACATGTCAAATGTTCAGAGGCATCAAGCTGTATACTCCGCACTAAATAATGTAATGAATAAAATTCATGCTTTATCAATTCAAGCATTTACAATCGATGAATTTAAAACTAACCCAGTGATAATAGAATCACCAGATTGTTCTAAAAAATAATTTTATTATGAAGAAGATTTTCCAATTTATCTTAAAAAAACCAATGGTTGTAATGGTTTTTATAGTTGCTATTTTCTTCTCAGCTGCAATCGGTCTTAAGAACTTCAAGCTTGATGCATCTTCTGATGCTTTGGTTATAGAAGGGGATGAAGCCTTCAAAATTTATAGAGAAACAGGTGAAATATTTGGCAATTCAGATTTCTTAATTATTACTTTTACTCCAGAATCTGATTTATTTTCATTTGAATCTTTAGAAACTATAAAAAATCTTGGTATTGCACTTGAAAAACTTCCGACCGTTGATTCTGTTTTAACTATTTTAGATGCTCCTATCTTTTTTCAGCCAAAAGTCCCGCTTGCTGATTTGATGGATAATTTAAAAACTCTAGAAACTGAGGGTATCGATCTTAATTCTGCCAAAGAAGAAATCTTAAATAACCCAGTTTACTCAGAACTTATTATTAGCCCCTCTGGCAATACCACTGCAATACAGATCACTTTGCGCGAAAACCCTTTGTATAGAGATTTAATTAATAAAAGATACGACTTGCTAAATTTAAAAGGCTTTTCATCTGCACAGAATTCAGACCTTCGTGAAATTAATCAACAGATTTCTCAGATCAATGATGAAGAAGCAATTCAACGAGCAGATCTAATCGCTAAAGTTAGACAGCTTTTAAAAGCAAACAGTGATAAAGGAACTTTATTTTTAGGAGGCGCATCCATGATAGCCACTGACATGATGAGTTTTATTAAATCAGATTTAGCTGTTTTTGGTGGAGGTGTTGCGATAGTTTTTTGTTTAATGCTGTTTATATTTTTTCAAAATATTTGGTTTGTAATTCTCCCATTAGGTAATGCATTTGTTACAACAGCTTTTACAGCCAGCGTACTTGGGTTAATGAATTGGAAAATAAGCGTTATTTCCTCTAATTTTATTGCTCTTTTATTGATTCTAACTATTTCATTAACTGTTCATATACTAGTTAGGTTTACTGAGATCTCACGTGATACAGATTCTGTCGATGAAGCTATTTATAAGACGTTAAATCAGATGCTTATGCCTTGTTTATTAGCAGCATTAACTACTGCGATAGCTTTTCTTTCATTGATTATGGGCGACATAAAACCTGTTATTGAATTTGGCAAGATGATGTCAGTTGGAATGTTTTTTGCGTTTATTTTTACATTTACCTTTTTACCAAGTGCCATGAAACTTGCAATTAAATCAACAACCACACATTCACAAGAATTCATAAATAAAATACCTATAAGATTAGGTACGTTTACCATAAATAAGGGAAAGCAGACCATTGTCTTTTTTCTTATTGTTACCGTCTCTATGATTTATGGAATTTCAAAACTTGAGGTTGAAAACAGATTCATAGATTATTTTTCTCCTGAAACCGAAATATATCAGGGTATGTTGTTGCTGGATCAAGAATTAGGTGGCACCGCAACATTAGATATTATGATTGACCAACCGCCTGAAGAAATTTTTGATGAATCAGAATTTGATGGAGACGACTTTTTTGAGGATGACTTATTCGAAGATGAATCAAGCGATGCATCTGGTTATTGGTGGAACTCATCATCTCTAGGTAAGCTCGAAGAGATCCATGACTACCTGAATGATATTCCTGAAATGGGAAAGGTTTTGAGCGTGGCTAGCGGAATAAAATTAGCTAGAATGATTAATGATAATAATGACTTAAATGATCTAGAGTTAGCCTTATTGCGATCAGTTTTACCAGAAGATATAAAAGAAACCTTGCTCTATTCTTATATAAATCAAGATGATTCAAAAGTAAGGATTTCTGCTAGAGTTCTTGAATCTGCCGAAACGTTAAATAGAAATGAGTTACTTAAAAAAATTAACTATGATCTAGTAAATAAATTTAATTTAGAAAAAGATCAATTTCAGGTAACCGGCTTAGCTGTTTTATATAACAATATGCTTCAATCTTTATTTTCATCACAAATTAAATCTTTAGGATTGGTTTTCGCTGCGATTGGTTTAATGTTGTTGATGATCTTTAGATCAATAAAAATAACATTAATTGCACTAATTCCAAATTTAATAACAGCAGGTTCTGTGTTGGGCTTATTAGGAATTTTAAGCATTCCATTAGATATCATGACAATTACTGTAGCTGCAATAAGTGTTGGCATGGCAGTAGATAACACAATTCATTATCTTTATAGGTATAAAACTGAGGTTGAAAACAAAAATATAACCAACGATCAAAGAGTCTTGAACTCCCATGACTCAGTAGGAAGAGCTGTTTTTTATACAGCAACAACCATAGCTGCGGGATTTTCTATTTTTGCTCTTTCAAATTTCACGCCGACTGTTCTCTTTGGCCTATTTACAGCTTTTGCCTTGATCGTTTCTTTTTTTGCATCATTAACTTTGTTACCATTTCTACTAAAATTTTTTAATGCTTTTTCAATACAGGAGTTATAGATGGCCGGACCTTTAAATGGAATCACTCTTGTAGAATTTGCTGGCATAGGCCCCGGACCATTCTGTGGAATGATTCTGGCTGATTTAGGAGCTGAAGTTATACGAATTGATAGATCTTCTCAACATGGTCATGGCAACACAATTGATTTTCAGCATAGGTCCAAATCATCATTGACTGCAGATTTAAAAAATACAGAAACTATTGATGAGATTAAAAAGCTTCTACAAAGCGTAGATGGATTGATTGAAGGTTTTAGGCCAGGTGTTATGGAGCGTTTAGGGTTGGGTCCTGATGAATGTTTGAAGATAAATCCAAATCTAGTTTATGGCAGGATGACAGGGTGGGGGCAAGATGGCCCATTAGCTAAAACTGCTGGCCATGATATAAATTACATTGCATTGACTGGTGCTCTTGAGTCAATGGGAAGAAAGGGGCAAACTCCACCACCTCCCTTGAATTTGGTTGGTGACTTTGGCGGCGGCGGCATGTTTCTAGCCTTGGGAATTGTTTCTGCTTTGCTTAATATTAAACAAGGTGGAAAAGGACAAGTTGTTGATGCTGCAATGGTAGACGGGGCTTCAGTTCTAATGTCAATGTTTTATGCATTTAAAGCTTCTGGTTTTTGGTTAGAGGAGAGAGAGTCTAATTTGCTTGACGGAGCTGCACATTTTTATGATACCTATGAATGTGCTGATCAAAAATTTCTTGCAGTTGGCTCAATTGAACCACAATTTTATTCAGTCCTTTTAGAAAAACTAGAAATTTCAGATCCAAAATTTCAAGATCAGCATAATAAAGAATTATGGCCAGAGCTAAAAGCTATCATCGGAGACAAGATAAAGGAAAAGACTCGTGATGAATGGGCAGATATTTTTGATGGATCTGATGCATGCGTTGCACCAGTGCTAAGCTTGTCTGAGGCGCCGGAGCATCATCACATGAAAGCTAGAAATTCATTTATCGAAGTAGATGGAGTCATTCAACCAGCTCCCGCACCTAGATTCTCAGATACAAACCCGCAGATCAAACATTCTTCTGTTAAAGCGGGAGCAAATAATGATGAAATCTGTACTAAATATAATCTAGATAGATCTTGCTTTAGCTAAAAAATTTAATGGCATTATTGTGTGTTGCCAATTTTAATTCTTCCATTTCAATACCCATAAGCCCAGCTATCTCATTAGCAATATGAGGAAGGTATTTAGGCTCATTGATATTTTTTTCAGGCTTTTTAAGAAGATTTTTAGGAATAAGGTAAGGAGAATCAGTTTCTATCATCATTCTTTCAATTGGTATGTTTTTAATTGACTGACGAAGGTCAATATTTCTTTTTGCATCACATATCCACCCTGTAAGCCCAATATATGCACCTAGTTCTAGATATTCATCTAGTTCTTTTTGACTCCCTGTAAAACAATGGACTACAAATTTTGGAAAATGATTTAAATTCCTTTTTATAATTTTAATAAAATCATCATGACCATCTCTTTGATGAAGATAGAGAGGTAATTTAAGTTCCTTTGCAATGTCGATATGGATTTGAAAAGATTCTCTTTGTATTTCAGGAGGAGAAATATTTCTAAAGTAATCTAATCCAGTTTCTCCAATAGCATTAGGATTTATAGATCGAAGTTTATTTAGAAGATCTTCATATTCTAATTCCATTATTTCATTTGCGTGGTGAGGGTGGACCCCAGCAGAGATAAAGTATTTCTCAGGTGATTTGCTTTGGATATCCTTTATTGGGCCTAAATCATTTAAACTAGCGCACAGTAATACAAATTTCTTAACGTCTTCAAGCTCAGCATTGGCAATAACTTCCTCTAAATTATCTTTAAAAGACTTATGTGTAAAATTACAAGCAATGTCTATAAATCCAGCCATTTTTAATTTCTATCAATTACAATAATGATGTAATTATCTATCAATATGAACCAATTTGAACAATTTCAAGCAGCTTTAAATCTAACAAAGGTTTCGGATGGTGTTTTTTCATTTACCCCTAATCCTAAATATTTTGTTGGTAATACTCCCCATGGAGGCTATCTCTTAGCTTTAATGAATAAAGCTATGACATCAGTATTACCTCATCCTAGCGCTATTAATTCTAATGTTTATTACTTAGATAGAACTGAGCCTGAGCCTGCTGAGCTTCATGTTGAGTTGCTGAGAACTTCAAAAGGTTCCTCAATGGGCCAAGTTAAATTAATTCAGAATAAAAAATTAACTTGTTTATATTCCTCGCTTTGCTCTGATTTTCAGTATATGAAAGGCTACTCAGGTCTTGGAACAGCATTGCCTGAAATTATAAATTCAGTTCCTGAGAAAGATTTTAAAGTTATGAATTATGAAAATTTTAAAGTAGGTTCAACACCTTCATTTATTCAACAATTAGATATGTTTGTTCATCCTGATCATGCCTGGTGGGACAGGTCAATTTCAAATGATGAAGCAGAGGCTAGATGTTCGGCTTATCTTGAATTGAAAGGTGGGATTGCAGATACATATGTTCTTTCATATATTGCCGATATCTTGCCCCCTGTTGTTCAAAATAAATATGGTGCATTAGGCTGGATTCCAACACTGGCATTAACCTGTAATATACGCCAACTACCTAAAACCAATCGATTATTTATTGATGGTCTGGCAAAAGACATTAGCAATGGATATTTTGAGCAAGACTGTTATATATGGGATATGGATGGTAACTTAGTTGCCACTAGCCGACAGCTTGCAAAAATTTTAAAATCGGAAGAAAAACTTTCTTCATAATCAAAAAGGAAATTAAATGAAATTTACTAGTACAAAAAATTATATATCTACTGAAGATCTCAGTATGGCAGTAAACGCAACTATAGAATTAGAGAGACCTCTATTAATTAAAGGAGAGCCAGGTACTGGAAAAACCTTGCTCGCTATTGAGGTAGCTGAATCGCTTGGGATGGAATTAATTGAATGGCATATAAAGTCGACCACGAAAGCTTCTCAGGGGTTATATGAATATGATGCTGTAACTAGACTTAGAGATTCTCAACTTGGAGATGAAAGAGTTAAGGATATTAAGAATTACATCAAAAGGGGTAAGCTTTGGGAAGCCTTTGAATCAGAAAAACAGATCGTGTTACTTATCGATGAAATTGATAAGGCAGATATTGAATTTCCAAATGATTTATTGCAAGAGCTAGATCGTATGGAATTTTATTGTTATGAAACTGGTGAAACTATTAAGGCTAAAAAAAGACCCGTAATTATTATTACTTCTAATAATGAAAAAGAGCTCCCAGATGCATTTTTAAGAAGATGTTTTTTCCATTACATTCAATTTCCTGATCGTTCTACCATGGAAGCAATTATTAAGGTTCATTATCCCAGAATTAAAAAAGCTTTGGTCAAAAATGCGCTAGATATATTTTTTGATGTTAGGAAAGTTCCTGGAATGAAGAAAAAACCTTCTACTTCAGAATTAATTGACTGGTTAAAATTACTTATGTCAGATGAATTGCCAGATGAAATTTTAAAGAATGCAGATACTTCAAAGGCTATTCCTCCTTTATATGGAGCTTTGTTAAAAAATGAACAAGATGTTCAACTCCTCGAAAGGCTTGCATTTATGTCTAGGAGAGATCAAACAAAATAAATGTTAATCAATCTTTTTCATACTGTTAGATCTTCGGGTGTTCCATGCACCCTAAGAGAACTTCTTGATTTATTAGGAGCATTAGAAAAAAATCTTGCATTTGCAAATATGGAAGATTTTTATTTTTTATCAAGAGCCACTCTTGTTAAAGATGAAAAAAATTATGACAAGTTTGATAGAGCATTTGAAATTTATTTTAAAGGCATTGAAACTTTAGAAGATATATTTGAGGCATTAATCCCAGATGATTGGTTGCGTAAAGCTTTTGAAAAAGAGTTAGACCCAGAAGAGTTAAAAAAAATTCAATCTCTTGGTGGTTTAGAGAAGTTGCTTGAAGAATTTAAAAAAAGACTTGAAGAGCAAAAAGAAAGACATGAGGGTGGGAATAAATGGATTGGTACTAATGGTACATCTCCTTTTGGTAATAATGGTCAAAATCCTGAAGGTGTAAGAGTCGGAGGTGAGGGCGGTCAAAAGAAAGCTGTTAAGGTCTGGGAGCAAAGACAGTTCCAAAATTTAGATGACTCAGTTGAAATAGGAACAAGAAATATTAAAGTTGCCCTAAGAAGATTAAGAAAATTTGCACGACAAAGTATAGATCTTGAATTAGATATGGACGGGACAATTAAATCTACTGCACGCAATGCAGGAATCCTAGACATTAATATGATTCCTGAGCGAACAAATCATGTGAAGGTTCTTATCTTTTTTGATGTGGGCGGCTCTATGGATCCTTATATTAAGTTGTGCGAAGAGCTTTTTTCAGCTCTTAAAACTGAATTCAAACATTTAAAATATTTTTACTTCCATAATTGTGTCTATGAGTCTGTTTGGGAGGATAATAGAAGAAGAACGCAAGAAAGATTTTTAGTGCAAGATATTATCAATAAATACAGTGCTGATTATAAGGTTATATTTGTTGGTGATGCCACAATGGCGCCTTATGAAATCACCAATGCTGGAGGAAGTATTGAGCATTGGAATGAAGAGCCAGGTGGAGCAACAATCAAACGACTTTGCGGGCATTTTGATAAAGTGGCTTGGTTAAATCCTGTACCTGATGATCATTGGGACTATACTTCTTCATTATGTATTATAAGAGAGCTTATGGATAACAGGATGTTTCCATTAACTTTAAAAGGATTAGAGCAGGGGATGTCAGAATTATCAAAATGAATACTATTAGCACAACACAAAGCAATGGAATTAAATGGGGTCCATTTACCCTAAGAATTCCCTTTATTCATATTAAATTAAGACTTCCAGAATTTCTTCAGGGATTAGTCATTTCAGGTGCGACAGCTTTTGCTGCAGCTCCTTTAGCTATGAAGCTTGGTCTAAGCTTTGAAGAAGCAGTTGCCTTGAGCATGGTTGCTGGAACATTTATTTCATCTGGCCCATTAATTTTTGGTGAGCCAATGGCGCCAGGCTGGGTTACACCAGCTGTTCCTATTGTAATGGGAGCTCTCGCAGCAGCTGGCTATTATGGCGTTCCTACTGAAGGTGCGGATATTTGTGTTGATGGAGTATGTAGATATAACCCAGAAGCTTTTCAATTTATGGCTGCAATGTGTTTTGAATTTACAGCTTTAATTCTCATTCTAGGTTTAACTGGATGGGGAAAGTTATTAGTAGAAAAAATACCTAATGGATTAAAAGCCGGGATTATTTTAGGGGCTGCACTAGCTGCTTTTTACCAAGTATTTTATGAAGACTTCGATGCATATCTTGTTCAACCTGTATCTATGACAGTAGCTATAATTTTATGCATCATTACAACTTTCTCAAATCCATTTAAAAAAATAGCTGCTAAAAATAAATTTTTTGAAATTATAGGTTCATTAGGTTTGCTACCAGGTTTTGTAATAGCGGGTCTAATTGCTTTTATTTTGGGCGAAATAACTTTTAATATTGAATGGGGTTTTAAAATTCCAGCAATAATGAGTTTAATTGAAAAAACCTCCCCGTTTTACATTGGTTTGCCGTCAGCTCAGATGTATATAGATGCTTTACCATTAGTTATTATTGGATATATGCTCCTTTTTGGAGATCTAGTTACCGCTACGGAGGTTCTTAAAGATGCCCAAAAACATCGAGATGATGAGAAGCTGCCTATTGACCTTAATAGGTCTCATTTATCTGTTGGTATAAGAAACTTATTAGCCTCATTAATTAATCCTTTTTTCCCTACACAAGGAGCTTTGTGGACAGGCGTTCATGTTGTGGTTGCTGAGCAATGGAAGAAAGGACATAAACATATGCCCTCAATATTTGATGGGATTGGTTCTTACTATTTAATGGGCATCCCATTTTTATATTTCACACTTCCATTTGTAACTTTAATGCAGCCGCTTATGGTTATGGCTCTTACGCTGACCTTGATCCTCACTGGTTTTGCATGTGCGTATGTTGCAATGGCAATACCAAAAAAGAATTCTGAAATGGCAACAGCTTTAATGATTGCATTTTTTATAACTTTTTATAGCGCTTGGGTGGGTCTTTTAATAGGTATATTGTTATCCGTTTTTGTTGATGGATTTGAAGATGAGACCGGATGAATCAATTTGCACTTGAGATCACTGATCTTAAAAAAACCTATGACTCTAACGTAGTCGCGTTAAAAGGAATTAATCTTTCAGTGAGAGAAGGAGACTTCTTAGCTTTGCTTGGACCTAATGGCGCAGGAAAATCTTCAACAATTGGAATAATCGCGTCCTTAGTTACCAAGACTGCTGGCAAGGTAAAAATTTTTGATATTGATACAGATAAAAATTTTCCAGAAGCTAAGCGTATGTTAGGAGTTGTTTCGCAGGAAATAAATTTTAATAATTTTGAAAAAGTTATGGATATTGTAACTACTCAAGCAGGTTTTTATGGCATCCCACTTAAAGAGGCAAAGTTAAAAACTGAAATAACACTTAAGCGTCTCGGTCTTTGGGACAAACGCAATGAGCAGGCTAGAACATTATCAGGCGGCTTTAAGAGAAGGCTGATGATTGCCAAGGCTTTAATTCATGAGCCCAAACTCTTAATTCTTGATGAGCCTACTGCTGGTGTAGATATAGAGCTAAGAAGAGAGATGTGGGACTTTCTAAAAGAGATTAATGCGAATGGAACCACTATTATTTTAACAACACATTATCTTGAAGAGGCAGAGCAATTATGTAAAAACATAGCAATAATTGATCACGGCGAGTTAATTGAGAGCACTTCTATGAAAGATCTTTTAAGTCGGCTTGATATTCAGAGCTTTCTCTTAGATATTGAAAAATCTTTGGAAGAGCTCCCATCTATACCTGATTATGAAATTACTTTAGAAGATTCAACAACATTGAATGTAACAATCAAAAAAGACCAATCTATGAATCATCTTTTTGATCAATTATCAACCCAAGGCATCAAGGTGACCTCGATGAGAAATAAATCAAGCAGGTTAGAAGAAATGTTTATAGAGATGGTCCAGAAAAATTAATTATGAAAAGACGCAATGAAATTTTAATTTCTCTCATTACCTTAATTCGCAAAGAAATAAAGCGTTTTTTAAGAATTTGGGTTCAGACATTAGTGCCTCCAGCTGTAACTATGTCATTGTATTTTGTAATTTTTGGATCTTTAATTGGTCCAAGAATCGGAACCATGGATGGGTTGGACTATATTCAATTCATGATACCTGGCTTAATCATGATGTCTGTGATTACTAATTCATATGCAAATGTTGTTTCTTCTTTTTATTCTGTTAAATTTCAGAAATCTATTGAAGAATTGCTTATTTCACCTATGCCAAATTGGGCAATATTGGTTGGTTTTGTGATGGGAGGAGTTTCACGCGGCGTCATAATAGGCTGTATAGTTTTTTGTGTAAGTCTTTTAGCAAGCTTCTCACCTTCGGGAATTATAAAAGCATTTGATACATGCCAAACCTTTTTAGACTGTTTATTAATTGCTTTTATTAAGTATGGATTAGCATGACCTAATGAGTTAACTGCTATACCCTGAACAAAATCTAGATATTTTTTTCCAGAAGTTGAATAAAGAAAACTTCCTTTGCCTCTTGTAAAAGCAATTTTTCTTCTGTTGTAATTTTTAGC
>Ga0208411_1002577_pt1 | contig 10883 bp, 10 predicted proteins | sample ETN01SmetaG_4_FD_185793 | JGI IMG/M metagenome (GOLD analysis project Ga0208411, IMG submission 185793) | Marine microbial and viral communities from oxygen minimum zone, Eastern Pacific Ocean - ETNP2014F12-01SV261 (SPAdes) (version 2) | ecosystem: Environmental > Aquatic > Marine > Oceanic ...
CCCAGAGCCAGTTCCACGTAAAGCAGAGGCACACCAATCAGGAAAACGCAGGCCAAATAAACCAAGACGAAAGCCGCGCCGCCATTTTCACCGGTGACGTAGGGAAAACGCCATATATTGCCTAACCCCACGGCTGACCCTGCCGCTGCCATGATGAATCCTAATTTGGATCCCCATTGACCGCGATCCTCTGAAGAAGCTGAACTGCTCATAATTGATAAACCCCTCAAACGCGAACCTGACATTTTTTACCCCATTGTGAAGGGCAAGTTATTCGAATGTCACTTCACTTTAACCCATTTGCGTTTTTGCGCTGACTGCTCGACTGCTTCCAGAACCTGTTGATTCTTCAGTCCATCCTCAAAAGTGGGTTGCGTAGGCTTACCTTTGGCCACTGCATTCACAAAATCGGCAATGGTATGCACAAAGGTGTGTTCATAGCCAATAATGTGCCCAGGCGGCCACCATTGGCCTACATAAGGATGCACCCCGTCCTTCTGAGTGACAATAATATCAGCAAAGCCCTGTCGATCATCGGCAGCCGTGTTGTCGAAAAACTTAAGCCGATTCATGTCCTCAAAGTCAAATTCCAGTGACCCTTTGGATCCGTTTATTTCCAAATGGATATGATTCCTGCGCCCTGTCGCAAAACGCGTAGCCTCCAAGTTGGCCATCGCTCCATTCTTGAAACGACCAATACACTGGGCCGCGTCATCCACTGTCACCTGCCCCATCTTTTTCGGGTTATCGGGTAGAGGGCGCTTTTTAATGAAGGTCTGCATCTGCCCACAGACCTCATCAAATTCACCCACCAGATAGCGTGCCAGATCAATGATGTGCGCGTTAATGTCGCCATGGGCACCACTACCCGCATGTTGCTTTTGAAGACGCCAAAGGCGGGGCGTCTTGGGATCCACAAGCCAACCTTGCGCATAACGCGCATAATAGTGACGTAATTCGCCCAAGGCACCTTCCTTAATCATTTTCCTGGCTTGGGCAATCGCCGGAATCCGGCGGTAGTTGTGACAGATCATGTGCACCACCTTGGCCTTCTTGACTGCCTGAAGCATTTGCCGACACTCTTTTACATCCAATCCCAACGGTTTTTCGCAAAGCACATGCTTGCCTGCCTTGGCTGCAGCAATGGCAATCTGGGCGTGGGTATCATTGGGCGTATTGATATCAATCACATCAATCTCCCGATCAGCCACCACCTTGCGCCAATCAGTTTGAGCGTGATCCCAGCCAAACTGCACGCGCGCTTTCTCCAGTTCACTGGAATTACGACCACAAATAGTATGCAGGCACACCTCTCGCTTCAGGTCAAAGAAACGGGGTGCCTGTCGCCAGGCGTTGCTATGGGCCTTACCCATAAACCGGTAACCAATCAGGCCGATATTCAGTGTCTTTTTTGCCATAATAAAAAAACGCGACCAGTTAGGGCCGCGCTGTAATCTATAATTTTTCAGCGAACCCTACTTGGCCAGCTTGGTCCAGCGGGCATTGTTCTTGGAGGATTTCACCACCGCCTCAATAAATGCCATGCCACGAACGGCGTCCTTGATCTTCGGGTAGTCCAACGCAGGATCGTCCTTGGCCAGTTTGCGCCGCTCAAGCTTCGCACGAATATGATTGGCAAAATTCACATAAACATTTGCAAAAGCCTCCAGATAGCCTTCGGGGTGCGCGGGTGGTGTGCGAGCAGCCGCAGCTGCATTGGCCCCCAGATAACCATTGGCAGTGCGGTAGACCTGCATGGGTTGGTCCAGTGACTTCACGAGCATCGTGTTGGGCTCATTCTGATGCCACTCGATGCCGCCCAGTTCGCCGTAAACACGGATGTTGATGTTGTTCTCCTCACCAACGCTGATTTGTGAACAGTGCAGCACACCCTTGGCCCCGCCTTTGAATCGCAACAATACATTACCATCATCATCCAGCTTGCGACCCTTAACAAAAGTCGTAATGTCGGCAGCCAATTCCTTGATCTGTAATCCAGAGATATATTCTGCAAGGTTTTCGGCATGGGTGCCAATATCACCAATGGAGCCCGCAGCACCGCTGCGCTTGGGATCGGTGCGCCAGTCAGCCTGCTTCTGGCCGGAAGCCTCCAGATGGGTGGCGAGCCAGCCTTGAGGGTATTCCACCACCACCTTGCGAATCTTACCGAGTTTGCCCGCCGCAATCATATCACGGGCCTCTTTCACCAAGGGATAACCGGTATAGTTATGAGTGAGGCCATACAAGAGGCGCGTTTTCTTAATCAGCTTCTCCAGTACCTTGGCTTCCTTGAGATCAAAGGTCGCAGGCTTGTCGCTCAACACATGAAAACCATTTTCCAACGCCATCTTGGCCGGCGGAAAATGCATATGATTGGGTGTCACAATCGATACAAAGTCCATGCGTTCGCTCTCGGGCAATTGCTTTTCCTTCTCGATCATTTCCTGATAAGTGCCATAGCAGCGCTTGGCGGGCAGGAAAAGGTCCCGGCCACTGGCCTTGGATTTCCGCGGATTGGATGAGAAGGCCCCACAGACCAGCTCAATCTGGCCATCGATGTTGGCAGCGATGCGATGCACTGCGCCGATAAACGCTCCGCGGCCGCCGCCGACCATTCCATAACGAATTTTTCTGCTCATAATAATATAGTTAAAAATCGAAAAGTAGGTTGAAACCGATTGGTCGGTCTTTATATTGACCGGCCCGCGTCAAGTCAACGGCGATTACAATGCAGAATATAATGCTCAAATCAAAAATCCACAGGGCCGTGGTGACCGATGCCAACGTCAATTACGAGGGCAGCCTAACCATTGACCAGTCACTGATGGATGAAGTGGGCCTGCTTCCCTACGAACGCGTGCTCTGCGGTAACATGGACAATGGCGAGCGGTTTGAAACCTACGCAATAGCCGGTGAAAGAGGCAGCGGAAGCATCATCCTGAATGGAGCGACTGCTCACTTGGGAAAACCCGGGGATCAGCTTACGATCATGAGTTTTGCTCATCTGGAAAAAAATGAAACATCAGGCTGGAAACCGAAAGTGATTGTCTTAAACGAGAACAACGCTACTATCGCCCGACGTTAGGCGTTTTAGCGCCTCAATCGCAATCCAAATTGAAAGGCTTTTGCCATGCTCTTTACAGCGGGAGATGTCGCTGATCATTTAGGCGGAAAGGTTCTCGGTGACCGCACCATGCCTCTCACCGGTTTTCAGGCAGCCGACCGTGCCAAGTCCGGTGATTTAACCTTCGCTGAAAACCGCACTTTTTTTGAACGCGCAGAGCAAAGTGCGGCCAGCGCCATTATCGTTGACAAAAACTTTACTTCCGAACGCAAGGTTCTTATTCGCGTATCCAGTGCCCGTCTGGCCTTTGCCAAGGTTGTCCCGCTCTTTTATCCCGAACCCGGCCCTCCCACTGGCGTCCACCCTTCGGCAACTATTTCCGATAAAGCTGAAGTGCATCCTGAAGCCTGCATTGGCGCACACGTAATCATTTCTGATGGCGCAAAGATCGGTGCACGCACGGTACTTCATGGTAATAATTACGTGGATGAAGACTGTGAGATTGGCGAAGACTGCTCAATCTTCCACAATGTAACTCTTTATCCCCGCACGATGCTTGGTAATCGCGTGCGTATCCACGCGGGCACCATTATTGGTTCAGACGGTTTTGGCTACGTACAGGAAGCCGGACAACACCTGAAAGTGCCGCAGATCGGAAATGTAGTGATTGAAGACGATGCGGAAATTGGAGCAAACGTAACCATCGACAGAGGCGCTCTGGGCCCCACTCATGTCGGTAAGGGCACTAAAATCGATAATTTGGTTCAGATCGGCCACAATGTGTCCACCGGTGAAAACTGTTTGGTTGTAGCCCAAGCGGGCATCGCGGGCAGCACCAAGCTGGGCAATAATGTGACTCTGGCTGGCCAGGTGGGCCTTGCAGGCCATTTACGCATCGGAAACAATGTCACGATCGCCGCTCAATCCGGTGTCATGCGTGACATTAGCGACGATCAAAAATGGTTTGGCACCCCTGCCCAACCGGACAAACAGATGAAACGCCAGCTATTGGCCCTTCAAAAGCTGCCTGAGCTATTACGTCGATACAATCGCTTCGAGAAATTCGCTAAACCCAGACTCCTGACCCCTGAAGAGATTGCCGAAGCCAAAGCTAAAGTGGTGGGTAAAGATCAGAAAACGGGAGGAAATAAGTAATTTCGCCCAAAAATCTGTTGACCCGCTTAAAGTATCTGCTATTTTCTCCGGCCCCTTGAAAGACAAGGTATGAAGACTTTTTTGCCCAAAATTGACCTAAAGAAGTTAGGTGAGCCCGATTCTAATGCTACCGATTCGCGTGGCTGGAGAATCATTGATGCTGATGGACTGGTACTCGGGCACGTCGCTGAAAAAATAGCTAATGTCCTGCGAGGGCGTGACAAGCCCACCTACACACCCCATTTGGATACCGGCGACTTTGTTGTCGTCATCAATGCCGAGAAGATTTGCGTCACCGGCAACAAAGAAAACACTAAAGAGTATCAACGTTATAGTGGGTATCGAGGAGGTCTTAAGCGGATCCCCTTTGCCACCGTACGAGAAAAGCATCCTGAACGGATAATCATGGGGGCGGTGAAAGGCATGCTCCCGAAAAACCGTCTTGGAACAAAATTGCTCACCAAGCTCAAGGTCTACAAGGGCAGTGAACATCCACACGCCGCTCAACAACCCGAACCTTTAATTTTAAGTTAATATGGCTGCAGACGCTAAAACTGGAGAACTTCTTGGAACGGGCAGGCGCAAATGCGCGACGGCCCGGGTGCGAATCAAGTCTGGCTCAGGCAAAATCACCGTAAACCGTCGCACTGCAGAAAACTACTTCCCGATTGATGAGCACCGGATGATCATTAATGAACCATTCACCGTTACTGAAAACGTGGAGAAGTTTGATGTACGAGTTAATGTTTCTGGAGGAGGTGCTGCTGGCCAAGCCGAAGCCATTCGCCTTGGGATATCTCGGGCACTACTGGAACATGACTCCGAACTGAGAGCCTCCCTCAAGGCTGAAGGACTCCTCACCCGTGACTCCCGGGTACGTGAACGCAAAAAACCCGGGCAGCCCGGCGCTCGCAAGCATTTCCAGTTCAGCAAACGCTAAATGGAAAAAACTTTCGAAAACCCCGCTGGTCTAACCAGCGGGGTTTTTGTTTGCTTTCAATTATCGGAAAAACCCTGCAAAACAGACCAAACATGAGCCAAGGTTCATCTATCAAAGTCGCCGTAGTCGGAGCTTCAGGCTATTCGGGTGAAGAGCTCGTTGGCCGACTACTGCACCACCCTTGCGCTGAATTGACAGCCTTCACCTCGCGTCAATATGCAGGCCAACCCCTTAATGAAATCTTTCCACGCTTTACCGGTCAGGGTGCCGCAGACACGCTGAAATTCACAGAACCTGATCCCTCCATACTAGCGCAGGTCGCAGAAGTTATATTTCTTGCCCTCCCTCATGGTGCCGCCGCTGAATATGCGCAGCCACTACTTGCAAACAACATAAGGATCATCGACCTCTCTGCTGATTTTCGCTTGAACAATTCTGAAACATACGAGGAATTCTACGGTAATAAACACCCCGCTCCCGATTTACTGAAAGAAGCCGTCTACGGGCTACCAGAGTTTTACCGGGAAGAAATCCGAACAGCCAAACTCGTCGCTTCACCCGGTTGTTACCCCACCAGCATCCTGATGCCCACAGTACCGTTACTGAAGGCGGGGCTGATTAAGGCTACCGGAATCATTGCCGATAGTCTTAGTGGCGTAAGTGGAGCCGGCCGCAATACTGATATCTCCTTTCTCTATTCAGAATGCAACGAAAGCGTACGACCCTATAGTATCCCAAAACATAGACACCTTTCTGAAATCGAACAGGAACTCTCCATAGCGACGGGCGAAAGTGTCGTAATCCAGTTTTCGCCGCACCTCATCCCCGTGACCCGCGGTATTCTCACCACACAATACCTTGCCCCATCCGGGAAATTTCAATCTGAGACTGAAGAACAGGCACTGGGAGAAAAAATTTCGCATTGTCTGGAAACTGCCTATGCAACCGAACCTTTCGTTCGACTACTCCCATCAGAATCCCTACCCGATACCAAGAACGTAACGCACACTAATTATCTGGATCTAGCATGGCGACTCGACCGCCGCACCGGACGGCTCATTATGACCAGTGCCATTGATAATCTGGTAAAGGGAGCCAGCGGCCAAGCTATACAATCATTTAACTTAATGTGCGGATTCAACGAAACCACAGGGCTACTCTAAGTACCATGACATATCTAAAGACGTTAACTCTCATAACTACACTGTTATTTTGCAGTTGCAGGACCACCGATGAGTCTACTTACAAATATGACCCTTCTGGGCCCCTGCCTGGACATTCCAATCACGGGGAAGCTTTCAATAAGGGGCCACGGCAAGCCGCTTATCTCATGGGCACCACCAGTAACGTCTCCTTCCCTATCAACACCCATTCCCCTGATGCCCAGGCATTTTTCAATCAGGGAGTCGGCCAACTCCATGGCTTCTGGTATCTCGAAGCTGAACGCTCCTTTCGTCAGGTGCTTAAACTTCATCCAGAACACCCCATGGCCTACTGGGGCATTGCCATGGCTAACGCCAATAACCGGACCCGTTCGCAAACGATAATAAAAAAAGCAGTAAGCGGTCGGAACAAGGTTAGCAACCGGGAACAAATGTGGATTGATTCCATGGCCGCCTATCAAAAAGAGACCGATTCCAAGAAGCGTAAAGCAGCCCAGTTCAAGGCATACCAATCCATTTCAGATAAATACCCTGAAGACCTCGAAGCCCAGGCATTCCTGGCACTGTCCATGTACAACAATGTGAAGACGAAAAAAAATTATAATGAAGTGGAGAAACTTATCACAAAAATTCTGGTAAAAAACCCAATGCATCCCTGCCATCATTACCGTATCCATCTATGGGATTACAAGGACCCCAAACGTGCGGTTGTTTCAGTAGGTCTTTGCGGACAAGCCGCACCTGGGATTGCCCATATGTGGCATATGCCCGGCCACATTCTCTCACGCCTCAAAAGGTATAATGACGCCACATGGCAGCAGGAGGCCAGTGCCCGTGTGGATCATGCGCATATGATGCGCGATCGAGTAATGCCTGATCGCATCCACAATTTTGCCCATAATAACGAATGGCTTACCCGCAACCTCAGTCAAGCTGGCCGGGTACACCGTGCCCTAGCCATGGCAAAAAATATGATTGAATTGCCACGGCTACCCAGTGTTAAGACTGATGGCACATGGAGTTTTCCCAGTCGCAGCAGTCACAGCTATGGACGGCGCCATCTTTATGCGATTCTCACAGGTTATGAACTGTGGAATGAAATCCTTAAATTAAAAGATACTCATTATCTGCTTCCCGGAAAAAGCTCTGTGGAAAAAGCAAAATATTGGCGCCTCCTCGCATGCGCATACATAAATACCGACAATACAGAAGAAGGGAAAGCTCTCCTAAAAAAAATGGAATCGCTACTTAATAGCCAGCGGGAAGGCAAAATCAAAGCCGGCACTAACGCTGAAGCCAAGGCGAAAAAAGAGAAGAAAAAACCGGGCGATATCAAAAAAGCAAAAAGTAGCGCTGAACGCCCCTATTCTACTGCCATCAGCACACTGGAACGAGGCCTCGCTGAGGCAGGAATGTATCTGGCTCTGAAATCCAAGAATCTGGAAGAAGCAAAGGCACACTACCAGAAAGTGCGCGATTTGCGCAGTGAAAGAAAAGCATTATTGCAGCTTGAGTTCGGCAATCAAGATGAAGCCATTAAACTTGCTGAATCCGCGGTCAAATCAGCAACCGAACAAGCCCGCCCGTTAGCTGCGCAAGCCTACATTTTGCACCGGATAAACAAACACGAGGAGGCCAAGAACGCCTTGAATCATCTCCGACGTATCGCGCCCGAACTGGATATGGATATCCAATGGTTTTCGCGTCTCTCCCCATTGGCTCAATCACTGAATCTACCGAAAGATTGGCGTCAAAAACAACCGGCAGCCAAAGACATGGGCCTCCGCCCAAAACTGGACGATCTGGGCCCTTTCCGATGGAGTCCCTTTCCTGCGCCAGACTGGACTCTTACCGATAGAAACGGCCAATCGTTCTCACTCAAGTCTCATCAAGGTAAACCCATGGTTCTCGTTTTCTATCTGGGAAAAGGATGCACACATTGCATGGATCAGTTAAACGCATTTGATCCATTAACCAAGGAATTCGAGGCCAAGGGCATCACGCTCATGGCCGTAAGTACTGACACCACCGCGGGCCTGCTCGACACATTTATCGGTTATGATGCCAAGGACCGACACTTCAGCTTTCCTTTGTTGAGTGATCCCTCACTCACTACTTTCAAGAAATACCGGGCTTACGATGACTTTGAGAAAACCCCATTGCACGGCACCTTCCTCATTGACCCCTCAGGACGCATCTTGTGGCAGGAAATCAGTTACGAACCCTTCATGGCTCCAAAATTCCTTTTAGAGGAAGCCGAACGTCTGCTTGCCCAACCAACCACAAAGTAAATGGAAGTTTTGCCTTTGCTCTCCTGACTGTGCCCCTACAATCAAGCCCATTCATGAAGGCATTTACCCGACTCATCATTGCGACCGCACTCGCGGTGTTCTCACTCGATCTCCAAGCTAAATCGATCCGTGTCCTGATTGTTGACGGCCAGAACAACCACAACTGGGCTGCCATGACCCCGTTCATGAAGATGCAACTGGAGAAAACAAAAATGTTCCAGGTGGATGTCTCCACCACACCCCAAGTTACGCGCCCGCCGAGAAATCTCACAAAAGAACAACGTGCTGCAGCTATCAAGGCGGCAAATGAATTGAACGCCAAAAAATGGGAGAAATGGCGGCCGGAATTTGCAAAGTATGATGTGATAATCAGTAACTACAACGGGCAGGACTGGCCAAAGCCGGTGCAGGAGGACTTTGAAAAGCACATGAAGGGTGGCGGCCGGTTTGTCGTTGTACACGCCGCAGACAACTCATTCCCCAACTGGCTGGAATATAACAAAATGATCGGCCTAGGCGGCTGGGGAGGACGTACTGAGAAGCACGGACCGTATGTCTATTACAATGAGGAGAACAAACTGGTCCGCGATACGCAAAAAGGACGTGGCGGAAGCCACGGACCTCAGCATGAATTCACCGTCCAGATTCGTAACGCGGACCATCCCATTACCAAAGGCATGCCAACAAAATGGAAGCACGGCCGAGATGAACTGTATGATTCATTGCGCGGCCCAGCGGAAAACATGCAGGTACTGGCCACAGCCTGGAGCGCAAAAAGCAAGCGGCACGAGCCAATGATGATGATCATCAAATACGGCAAGGGCCTGGTGTTCCACACGCCGATGGGCCATGAAAATGGGGTGTCACTACAATGTGTGGGGTTTATAACCACCCTCAACCGCGCCTGTGAATGGCTGGCGACAGACAAGGTAACAACCGGGTTGCCAAAAAACTTCCCATCGGCTGACAAAGTCAGTGTGGCACCAAAGAGCAGATAAGCTTTTGCGACGCCAACACCGCGAGCATTGGGGAACGCCCGAAGAGCGTGCAACAATCCTTTACTTCAGTTCTTTTATGAAGATATTTGCGAATTGGGTTTCCACCTTAGGGTACAACGTGATGGGACCGGGCTTCAAGGGTCCGCTTTCGCGAAGTTTTGCCTCTTTTACCACCTTGCCGTTGAGTTCCACCCTGATCTGACCCAATTGACGGGTGACCTGCACACGGTTCCAGCCTTTGGAGAGATTCTCTAATTCGCCAACCTCACCGATATTTGGCAGCTCAAGTGGAGCCTCTTTTCCGGCGGCGCGAAAGTCGGCAAACATTTCATAACTGGTAAATTTCTTTTCCGTACGCAGCGCACTGCCGCCCTTGGTGGTAAGACGCCAATCATTGACAGCCCATGCGCCGGGCTTGTCGGATTTCCAACCAGACAAGTCCACACCCGTGTAAAGGCTGTGGAACCCTGCCTCAACCTTGGCAACTTCCTCAGGCTTTGGGTTGGTGCTGGGCAACTCTTTGAGCTTCATGTTGCGGAACTGCACCGGCGACCCTTCCGATTCCAGACAGATGTAACCTTTGCGAGGGTTGGCCGCCTTGCCCCGTGTCACCACCTTGCCATTGACCGCGAGTGATATCTCGCCGTTGTTGCAAACAACTCGATAGTGATTCCATTGAGGAGAAGGCTTGCTGCGATCTTCAGTGGGGAAGGCGCGCGAACCACCACGTCCGTTTACAGGAGTCATCTTCGCGCCATGGATGGGGAAAATATCACCGTGTGTTGTGTGTCCTCGACCACTCCCGTAGGCGTTTTCGAGCACCTGCACTTCCACCCCACGATGAAAGGGCTGTCCTTTGGCAGTATAGGCATCAGCCCAGACAAAAATACCCGCATTGCCACGCGGCTTCAGATGCCGCCATTCCACCTCCAGGATGAAATTCTCGTACATTTTCAAGGTCCGCAACTCGCCGATGGGTTTACCGGTGCAATGGATCATCCCATCTTTCACCGACCACGTACTCGGCGCGCAGTTGATATTACGCCACCCTTTGAGGGTTTTTCCGTTGAAGAGTGGTTTAAATCCTTCCTCCCCGTATCCATGCAAAAGAAAGGATAGCCCAAGCAAGAGCGCGTTAACTCGGTAAGTCATGTGGAGATATAAACCTATTTCTCCGTTTTTGACCACTCCGGAGAATAGAGAGGCAAATAGCGGTAATAAACCTCAAGAGAAAGTGCTGCCATCGCGGTCGTTACCACCCGACCGGCCACT
>Ga0208411_1002582_pt1 | contig 10868 bp, 11 predicted proteins | sample ETN01SmetaG_4_FD_185793 | JGI IMG/M metagenome (GOLD analysis project Ga0208411, IMG submission 185793) | Marine microbial and viral communities from oxygen minimum zone, Eastern Pacific Ocean - ETNP2014F12-01SV261 (SPAdes) (version 2) | ecosystem: Environmental > Aquatic > Marine > Oceanic ...
AAAAGTTAAGATATTGTAATACCCTCAAAACTTTACATAGAATAAATATATATGATGGAATCTATAAATAATCATAACTCTCTATGGAAGTTCAATGGCACTTACAATCAAGAAAAAAGTTCAAAATTATATTATTGACCAAGGCGCAACGTTTGAAAAGACGATTGGGGCCGAGAACAGTTCTTCTGTAGCTGTGGATATTTCGGCCGGAACAGTTTCGGGAAGCATAATCAAGAATTTCGCTTATGCAAACACTTTGGTAAATTTCACTACATCACTGTCTGGCGCAAACACCACATTTTCCCTGACCGCAACGCAGACAGCGGCACTTGCGGAGGGAAAATACTACTACACTTTGTTATACACACAAAGTGGAGGTACAGTAAAAGAACGACTTGCAGAAGGACTTATTACAGTCGAACCATCTGCCGAAATCAATAATGGATAAATGAAACTATGTCAACAACACAACCAGCATCAACTACAGAATTAAAAGAATATTGTCTGAGAAAACTAGGAAAGCCGGTCATTGATGTCAATCTTGCAGACGAACAGATGAATGATATGATTGATGAAGCAATCCAAATGTTTCAAGAGTATCATTTTGATGGAACAGAAGTACATTATTTACCAGAACAAGTGACTGCAAGTACATTGACTTTTGCAAGTGCATCTACAGGAACATTTACTGCCGAAGAAACAATCACGGGCGGAACATCGAATGCAACTGCAACAGTCCATGCAGTAACAAGTAATACTGTTCTGAAATTCAAAGAACACAAAGATGGAAATGGACTTAGGGCTGCGAATACTTCTGGTGCTACATTTGTTGCAGGAGAAACAGTAACAGGTTCAAGTTCGGGTGCAACTGGTGTACCTCATGCAACACAAGCAACGGCAGTTTCATTTGGAAATGCAGACACACGATATTTAACAATTGATGATACGATTATTGGAATAAGAGATGTTTTACCAATCAGTCGAGCACTTTCTACAAACGATATGTTTTCGGTTGAATATCAATTTAATCTAAATGAACTTCCAAGTGTTCTTCAAGGTGCTGGTGGATTGTCCTATTTTGCATCTACTAAACAGAATCTTTCTCTTTTGAATCAAATGTTTTCAAGTGGAACATCACGACAAATGAGATTCAATCGGATGACAGATAAACTTCATCTAGACATGGATTGGGACAATGCAGTAGATATTGATGATTGGATTATAGTCCAATGTTTCAAAAAGATTGATGGTACAACTTATACAGAAATATACAACGACATCTTTCTGAAAAAATATACGATTGCGTTATTTAAAAAGCAATGGGGTCAGAATTTAATCAAGTTTGAAGGAATGCAGTTGCCGGGTGGTGCAACTTTAAACGGAAGACAAATTTATGATGATGGAAACACAGAACTAGAACGACTTGATGAGGAATTGCAACTGAAATATCAGGCGCCTGACAACTTTTATGTAGGATAATCGAATGGCTACAAATTCATATTTCCGCAACTTTGATGCGAAAAATGACCAAGAACTTTTACATTCGATTGTCACCGAATCAATTAAAGTAACTGGTTACGATGTAAATTACATTCCTAGAACCCTTGTCAATGAAGATACGATTCTTGGCGAGGATTCTATTTCCGAATATAAAGATGCATATTCGGTGGAGATGTTCATCAAGTCCGTTGATGGTTTTGAAGGTGAAGGAGATCTCGTTTCTAAATTTGGTCTGGAAGTACGTGACCAAATCATATTTTCCCTATCAAGACGAGCATGGGAAGGTTTGGATATAGGAACTCGACCAAAAGAGGGTGATCTCATTTATTTTGGTTTGACCAGTAAACTCTTCCAAATCATGTTTGTTGAACATGAACTGCCGTTTTATCAAGCGGGCGCACTTCCAACATTTGACTTGACTTGTGAACTCTTTACTTATTCCGATGAAGCATTGGATACAGGAATTGATGACATAGATGTAGTAGAAAGACAACAATCTTTTGTTCGTACCTTTGAGTTGTCTAGTGTATCTGGAACTTTCACAGTTGGTGAAACTGTTACAGGCGGAACATCTGCTGTAACAGGAGAAGTTGCAAGATGGGATTCCGCTACGAGTTATTTGTATCTCATCAATATGACAGGATCATTTACTCTATCGGAAATATTGACAGGAGCAACCAGTACAGCAACTGGAACATATAACGTACAACAATCAACTGCTGAAGCTTCTACTACATTACAATCGATAGATGATGGAACAGATGATAAAACTTCAAGTAATAAACAGTTTGAGATTGATGCGGATTCCGTCTTTGACTTTTCTGAATCGAATCCATTTGGAGAAAATCCGTAATGTTTGGAACATATTTTTATCACCAGACCTCAAGAAAGATGGTGGTTGCGTTTGGTTCGTTATTTAATAATATAGAAGTTCGTAGAACTGATAGTAGCGATGCAGTAACCGAAGTTATCAAAATTCCTCTTTCTTATGGGCCAAAAGACAAGATGTTGGTTAGGATCAGTCAAGATCCAAGCCTAAACCCAAATGTGGCACTTACTGTTCCACGAATGGGATTTGAGTTGACCGCCATGACTTATGATGGTGCGAGAAAACTCAATACGATGGGCCGGAATGTTAAAAAGGGAACAACTGGACTCAAGAAACAATATAATCCTGTGCCGTATAATTGGGATTTCTCTCTTTATGTGTTTGTAAAGAACGCAGAAGATGGAACACAAATCCTAGAACAGATCCTTCCATTCTTTACACCAGATTTCACAGTAACAATGACTTTGGTTTCTGGAATGACTGTTAAAATGGATATTCCTTTGGTATTGAACTCTGTTACAAGTGAAGATAGTTATGAGGGAGATTTTGCAACTAGGCGATCTATTATTTGGACACTTTCTTTTTTGATGAAGGGGTTTTTATATCCATCTGTTACAGATAATGCAAAAGTTATTACTTCTTCAACTGTAGATACGCATATTATGTCTGCCGCTACCGCTGCAGATCCGATATATATTGTTGCGGAGGATAGTACACCATACGCACAGAATTATATGATTTTAAATAAACATGAAATAGATGATGCAACACGAATAAGAATATTGTCGGAAGCATCAGAAGACGCCTCTTCTGCTGGACAAACAGTTAGTAGAACAACTGTTGAACCAACATCTGCTGGCGCTCTAACAGATGAAGATTTTGGATTTAGTGAAACTTTTGAGTTCTTTCCACAAGGGAAAACATACGATCCAGTAGCGGAAACAGATAGTTAATGAAAACTGAAAAATTAGTTGAGCAAAGGATTGAAAAACATCTTGATCTCGTTGAACATAATAAAAATTATTATACAGAAGCTAAGACAATGGTTCTTCCTGCCACAATAGTAGATGGAGAAGAAAAAGATACAGATTTTCGATATGCTCGAGAAAATATGTATCACATCATTGAACGTGGTAGAGATGCAATGGAGGAACTTTTAGAGATTGCAAAAGCAGAAGAATCTCCAAGAGCATTTGAAGTGTTTGGTCAATTACTGAAAAACATGACTGACACACAAGAAAAATTGATGGAATTACATCAGAAAAAACAGAAATTGGAAAACGATGGAGAACGACAGGAAGTCACAAAAGCACAAAACGTGACTAATGCATTATTCGTTGGTAGTACGGCTGACTTATTAAAATTGGTCAAAAGAGAGACAAAACAAAATGATTGATATTTTTAGTACTTCTGAAATGATGATGTTGGGATTAGTTCTCTTCTCATCTTTTTGGATATTTCTATTTAATTACAGACAGGATAATAAGGACAAGTATAGTGGCCATGCGTGGTTGATATTACTGGATCTGCTTATTAATATGGGTATGTCTGCAACTGGATATTTGTTGATTTCAATTGTATTCACAAATGTTCCGCAACTTGCAGCATATGAAAGTTATCGATACCCTGTGGGATATCTATTCGGTTTAACTTCAAACGTAAGTATACCGATAGTTCTCAAGTGGTTTCAACAGCAAATAACTAAAAAACTTAATGAAGCAGGAAAGAAGTGAGGTAAATTATGGCTGAACAAACAAAAGCAACAAAGAAAAAAGCAGATGAGAATGTTGATGTGATGGAGTTGGAACCAGTAAAACAAATAGAGGTGGAAACCAAAGACCTAGTTGTTTCAAGCAAATTATGGATATACATGATTATTGGATTATTAGTATATATGATTTTCTTGGTAATTCCAGATATTAATGAAAAAGTCACATGGATGGAAAAGGATCTCAATTCAGTATTGGTTCAATCAGAACGATTTAAAAAATCTACTAGAGTATTTGCTAGAGATCATAAATGTGCTTCATGTCATTTAAGTCCAGATTATCTTCTTCACAACTTACTCACCAAATATCCTAGTTTTTCTGACATCAAGGCTTTCATGGCAGTCGGACATCAGAGATACTATACCATGTCAGCCCCGATTGCAGATGAAGAACTTCTGACAATTTATCGGGCGTTGCAATGATATACGTTAAAGTATTCTTCACTATTCTAACTATGTTTTGGATCATGGCATTATCTGTTGCAGATGGTGCAGAAATGGCTCCTCATGACCATAGTAAAATGTCTATCGAAGAAAGACGAGCAATACAAAAGAAATGGAAAGAGGAAGAAGAAAAACCTAAACCAGAATATATTCCTACATATGGAACAACTTTCAATCGGGTAAAAGAAAGAGGGTATGTCATATGTGGAACTAATGATGAGTTTCCTGGCTTCTCACAAGAGCATTGGAGTAATGAAGATGGTAAAGTATGGAAGGGTTTCGATGTAGATATTTGTCGTGCAGTTGCAATTGCAATGTTTGGGAATGTAGAGGATATTGAATTTGAAGTAGTAAATGGAAAAACACGATTTGAATATTTAATCGATGGCACTATAGATGTTCTTTCTGCAGCAACAACTTATACTTTTACGAGGAACGTTTCAAAAAAATTAGAATTCATGCCTACAACCTATTACGATGGACAGGGATTCATTGTAAGAAAAACTCTTGGAGTATCATCTGCAAAACAGATGGCGGGTGCGAGGGTATGTTTTAGTGAAACTGGAACTGCTGCGAAGAACATAAAAGATTTCTTTAAGAAACATTTCATTACATATATTCCTGTTCCTGTTCCCCCCACTCAAAAAACAAGAGAAATATATAAAAGGGGTGAATGTGATATGTATGGAACAGATCGGTCTGGTCTTGCATCGAATCGCTTGAGTTTCGATGACCCTGACAGACACATGATTCTTCCAGAAATAATCTCAAAAGAGCCATTGGGGCCGGTTGTTCGATACGGAGATCAGAAATGGTCAGATGTGGTTCGGTGGTCAGTTTATGTTCTTTTTATTGCAGAAGAAATGGGATTAAATTCTAAAAATATAAGCAAATTTAAAAACAATATCGATCCAAATATACAAAGGTTTATGGGTGAATTAAATGGAAAAGATCATCCCCATCTTGGATCTAAACTTGGGCTAGGCAAAACTTGGTCATACGATATCATTAGGTTACTTGGAAATTATAAAGAAATATATGAACGGAATGTAGGAGAGAATACTCCACTTGGATTAGAACGTGGATTGAATAAATTATATATTCATGGAGGATTATTATACGCCCCACCACTAAAGTAAGGAAATATGGGCCAAGTTACTCCCTTTTCTAAAAATACTGGTGAGGAAGATGAAAAGAAAAATCATTTTTCTAAAGTACCAGAAGATCGTACTGCGGTAGATAATATTCTGCGAGTCAATCACGGTAATCAAATGAGATTGGGGTTGATGGCAGATGCAAAAGCCAATATCATGATTACAGTTGCATCTATTGTTTTTTCTATAACGATTGCGAATCTTGATAATGAATTGATGAAATGGCCTCTTCTGACATTTGCATTTGGTTGTTTCTTTTCTCTTCTTTTTGCAATATTTGCAATCATTCCAAAGACAAATTATCCAAAAGATGCAACAGGAGACATAGACAGAAAATCTCCATTTTTTAATCCGTTATTTTTTGGACATTTTGCACATCTACCAATAGATGAGTATAAAGATGATTATGCAGAAAAATTGATGACTGATGATTCAATATATGATGCACTTGCAGGAGATATATACGGACAAGGAAAAGTTCTCGCACTCAGTAAATACAAATTTCTCAAATGGTCTTACATGAGTTTCCTTTGGGGAATGATAGGTGCGATTGTGGTGTTTATTTTACAAGGCCCTTTCGGAGATATTGTTTTAGGTGGTGCATCAAATATACTTGATATAATCATAGGAGAATTAAATTTTACTTTGGATGGTATGAAATATTTGTTGTGTCAATCTTCTTCAGTATGTAGAAGTGGAGGATTATAATGAAAGGAAATTTATGCAAGAACACAAAACTTACTTAGGCAATCCTTTACTCAAATCCGCATATGTTCCCCAAGATTTCTCTGAGGAACAGGTTGGGGAGTATATAAGATGTCAACAAGATCCTCTTTATTTTGTCCATAATCATGTAAAAATTGTTTCTGTTGATGAAGGTCTAATTGAATTTGATGTTCGTGATTATCAAGAAGACATGATAAACAGATTTCACAATGAACGATTTGTGATCTGTAAAATGGCTCGCCAATCTGGTAAGTCAACTACAATCCTTGCATACCTTCTTCACTACATTCTTTTCAATGAAAATGTTTCGGTTGCAGTCCTTGCGAACAAAAAAGCAACTGCAATGGAACTTCTTGGAAGATTGCAACTTGCATACGAACATATGCCGAAATGGTTGCAACAAGGAATCTTAATATGGAACAAGGGGAATATCGAACTGGAAAATGGCTCGAAGATTCTTGCTAGTTCGACTTCTGGATCTGCAATTCGAGGTGGAACTTTCAATATTATTTTCTTAGATGAATTTGCTTTTGTTCCATCTAATATTTCTGAAGAGTTTTTCAGTTCTGTATATCCTACTATTTCATCTGGTAAAACCACAAAGGTATTCATCGTTTCTACGCCAAACGGCATGAATCTGTTCTACAAATTGTGGACGGATGCAGAGGAAAAACAGAATGACTATTCTCCCATTTCAGTTCATTGGTCACAAGTTCCAGACAGAGATGCAGAATGGAAAGAGAAAACGATACGGAATACCTCAGAACGACAATTTCAACAGGAATTTGAATGCTCGTTCTTAGGGAGTTCCAATACTCTTATCTCAACTGAAAAACTTATGTCGATGCCGTTTAAACAACCGATTTATCAACATGAGGGGTTGGATGTTTATCAAGAACCAATTACGAATCACACATACGTTATGGTGTGCGATGTTGCAAGGGGAGTTGGTCTTGATTATTCTGCATTTTCGATATTCGATGTTACAAAACAACCATATCGACAAGTTGGGAAATATCGGAAGAATGATATATCACCAATGTTGTATCCTAATATTATCTTCACAATTGCACAGAAATACAACGAAGCGTTTGTTCTGGTAGAGGTAAACGACATAGGACAACAAGTAGCTGACATTCTTTATCATGATATGGAATACGAAAACATGATGATGGTTACAATGCATGGTAGAAACGGACAACAAATTGGGGGAGGATTTTCCAAGAACGTTTCGATGGGAATCCGTACAACAAAACAAGTCAAGAGAATTGGGTGTGCGACACTCAAGGACTTAATAGAAAGAAACAACCTACTTATTGAAGATTTTGATACGATTAGTGAGTTGACAACCTTTATCGGAAAAAGTACATCGTGGGAAGCAGATGATGGAGCTCATGATGATTTGGTGATGGGATGTGTCCTGTTTTCTTGGTTAGTACAACAGAGGTACTTCAGAGAACTCACAGACCAAGATATACGAGAAAAAATGTTTGCGGAACAAATGAAAATGATTGAGGAAGAGTTGGTTCCATTTGGAATTATTAACGATGGTAATGATCCAGATGAATATCAAATTCCAGGCGATGATAATGTTTGGAAACCGGCTAGTGATAAAAATCAGTATGAATATTTTTAGATATATTCTTTATTCTTCTTAGATTCGGATTCAAAACCAAAATCGTCTTCTTCTTTGATTATTTCAGTATTCAATAACAAAAGTAACGCATCGATTTCTTTTTCTAATTCTGGTCGGAGATTGCGGAGTCGAAAGAGATATTTAACACTTTCTTTCTCAATCATTTCTTTACTAACACGAACTGAACCATAACTTTTTTTATTTTGACTTTTGGTTTGGAGTTCAAGATGTTCTGGATTGACACAACCATTGTTTTCACAAGTTTGATGAACTACCATATTTTCAGCAATATTTCCTTTGTGTAACAGATATGAAAATCGATGTGCGGGCATAGATTTTCCATCAATTGAAAACATACCATATCCCTGTTTTTGTCTGGCTGCATTCCAAACGTGACAGTCATTGGTTTTATTAACTTTTATATTGAAACGATTTATTGCTTTTTGTGGAAACTTCATGTTTATCGTACACTAAATATTATTCATCAATTACTGTTATTTATAAATATTCCATAAGAACAAATGTAATGTTCTAAAGAAACTCATAAAATTTTATATGGAGAAGAAAGATGGCCTTTCAAGTAAGTCCAGGCGTTAATACCTCAGAAATTGATCTGACTAATGTAGTAGTCGGTGCAGGAACCTCCACTGGTGGGTTCGCCGGAAGATTCCGCTGGGGCCCAATCGAAGATATTCAACTGATTACGGACGAAGATAATCTGGTGGATACATTCCAAAAACCAGATGATAATAATTTTGAACATTTCTTCACTGCTGCAAACTTCCTTTCGTATTCAAATGCATTGAACGTTGTTCGTGCTGCAAATACTACAGTCGCAAATGCGGCTGCACCAAAGAATGCTTGTGCAAATACTGGAACATATGTTAATGTTCAGATTACAACATCCGAAAGTTACTACAACACTTATGATGATGAACAAGGTGGAACAGCATATAGTACTGCTGCAAACGGGCCGTTCGTTGCAAAGTGGGCAGGAGATTTAGGAAACACGTTCAAATACTCCATGTGTCCAGCAGATAGACCTTCTGCAACATTAACTGGAACAGTTGCATGGACTGAAACCAGTGCCGGTTCAAACCCTGGCAGGATTACAGGAGTAAATTCTTTATTTGGTATAGAACTTAGAGTTGGAGATGCTATTCAGATTACAGGAGAAACAGGTTTACATATTGTAACAACGGTTACTTCTAATACTATTGCTGTTGCACATTCAACGAGTGCAACTGACTCAGCTGCAGTAACCGCAACCACAGGAGTCCGCCAAAAGAGGTCGGCATTTCACACTATTGCTTCAAATATGAAGGGAACTGTTGCGGTAACTGCTGATAGTGCTACTGTAACTGGAACAGGAACACTATTCGACTCTCAATTTATAGTTGGGGATAAAATTACTATTAATGGTGAAACCAGAAAAGTAAAAACTCTTACATCAAATACTGTAATAGTAACTGATACTAAGTTCCTTAATGCTGCATCTGCTCAAACTTATACAAGAGATTGGGAATATGCGAGCGCTTTCCCAGAGGGCCCACCCACAACTTCAACACACGCAGCAGACAAAAATATGGCATTAGATGAAATCCATATTGCAGTTGTTGATGAAGATGGGGAATGGACAGGATCACCCGATGAAGTTGTAGAAGCACACGCAAATCTTTCAGTTGCAAAAGGTGCAAGAGATGGTCAAGGTGAAGATACTTACTACAAAAATTGGATCAACAAGTATTCCAAATTTTTGTGGTGGTTACAGCGTCCAATTGTTGACAGTGAAACAACAAGTGGAGATTATACAACTCCTGCTGCTACTGGATCTAAGACGCTTCGTGCATGGGGTGCAACCGCTGATGCAAGTGGAACACAACAAGCAGATGAATTTTATATGCCTGGTAAACCTCAAACTATAAGTTTGGGAGGTGGAACTGCTGGGTCTGCACCAAGTGATGCAGATGTTATTCGTGCATACGATTTAATGAAATCAGCGGAAGATGCTGATGTTTCTCTTCTGATGACAGGTTCACATGGTTCAACAGTTGCCCGTCATTGTATTGGACAAATTGCAGAATCACGTAAAGATTGTATTGCATTCTTTTCACCAGAAAAATCAGATGTTGTAGGAACCACAAGTTCTTCAGCTTCGACTACTGCGGTAACTGGATATCGTGATACTGTTAATCAAAACTCTTCTTACGCAGTTATGGACTCTGGTTGGAAACAAATGTTCGACAAACATAACGACAAAATGCGTTATGTTCCTCTGAACGGAGATATTGCCGGACTTTGTGCTCAGACTGATGCAGTGCGAGATCCTTTCTTTTCTCCTGGCGGATTTAATAGAGGTCAGATTAAAGGTGTTGTAAAACTTCCTTTCAATCCAAAGAAAGCGGAACGTGATAAATTGTATCAATCACAAGTCAATCCAATTGTTTCTTTCCCAGGCGAAGGTACACTTCTGTTTGGTGACAAAACACAATTGACAAAACCATCTGCATTTGATAGAATCAATGTACGAAGGTTGTTCATCCTTCTGGAAAAAGCGATTGCAAATGCAGCTCGATTCCAGTTATTTGAATTCAACGATGAGTTCACACGTTCACAATTCGTTTCGATGGTTGAACCTTTCTTGCGTGATATTCAAGGAAGAGGTGGAATTCAAGATTTTGCAGTTGTTTGTGACGCTTCAAATAATACACCACAAGTTGTAGATTCTAATTCGTTTAGAGGTGACATTTTTGTCAAACCTTCACGTGCTATCAACTTTATTCAACTCAACTTTGTTGCAGTTAGAAGTGG
>Ga0208411_1002585_pt1 | contig 10860 bp, 12 predicted proteins | sample ETN01SmetaG_4_FD_185793 | JGI IMG/M metagenome (GOLD analysis project Ga0208411, IMG submission 185793) | Marine microbial and viral communities from oxygen minimum zone, Eastern Pacific Ocean - ETNP2014F12-01SV261 (SPAdes) (version 2) | ecosystem: Environmental > Aquatic > Marine > Oceanic ...
TAATACAAAATGATTGTGAAAAATATTTTGAAAAAATAAATATTAAAGCTGTTGAATTAGCTCAAAAAGCAAGGGATATCTCAAAAAAGAATATTTTAATTGCCGGAGGATTACCTAATCAAAAACAAACCTATAGTGCTGATTTAGGAGAAGATCTCAATGTAATAGAAAAAAATTTTTACGATCAAGCTAAATTTCTTAAAAATGGAATTGATTTTTTTTATTTAGACGTAATGAGTAGTGGATTGGAGTGTGAAATTGCACTCAAAACAATTGAATCATTTAATTTGCCAGTTCTAGTAGGTGTTCATGTAAGAGACAATGGTCAACTTCCATCGGGAGAAAAAATTAAAGATATGGTTAAAAAATATAAAAATAATAACTGGCTTGGAATTATTGCAGCATGTGTTTCTCCTAAGGCATATGAGTTGGTCGCTAATGATTTACAAAAACAAGAGATACCATATGGATTTAAATTAAATGCATTTAAAAAGATACCAGAAGATTATACTGTTGCCTCGAAAGATCAATGGGGGAATGCAGGTAATCCAAATACAGTTTTAGGAGTAAATACAGATTTAAACGAATCTAAGTTTTATGAATATGCAAAAAAATTTAAGGAAAATGGTGCAACCATATTAGGTGGATGCTGTGAAATAAGACCTTCTCACATAAAAGAAATTTCTAGACTGAAGTAATTTTTTTACTATTTGATTTTTTAACAAGATAAATTCCAATAATTACAGCAACAACAGCTACTAAAACCTTTGAGGTAATTAATTCTTTCAAAAATATGTAACCCAATATTATTCCAAATATTGGAATTAGATAGGCTACTTGTGCTTGAAAAACTAAACCGTTATTTTTTAATATTCTAAATCTAATTAGCCATGCAATACCTGTGGGAACTGTTCCTAAATAAATCAATGAAAGAGTAGAATCCATTCTATGTGAAAAATGCAAATCTTGCGTAAATGCTAAAGCGTCTGAAGAGTTAAAATAACCAAGTATTATACTTAATGGCAAAATGAATATTGTCGCCCATATCAATATTGATGAAGTTACATTTTCGTTTTCTTTATTGCTTACTTTCAGGGTCAATAATCCTCCGATAACATAAAAAGTTGATCCAAGTAAAATTAAAAGTGCAGAATTAAAATTATTTTCATTAATTAAAATGTTATCTGAAAAAAGAAAAACTATTCCTGAAAAACCAATAAGAACACCAAAAACTTTAGTATAATTAATTTTTTCGTTATCAGCAAAAAAATGTGCCAAGACTGTTGCGCTAAGCGGTGTTGTTGCCATTAATATTGCTGCTAAATTACTTTGAATTTTTTGGACTCCATAAGCAATTAAAAAAAATGGTATGACCAGATTTACTATTCCAATTGTTGCAAACCAGTACCAGTCTTTTGAAAATGCTTCTATTTTTATTTTTTTAAATAAACATAATCCAACTACAGGAATAGCACCAAAAAAAATTCTAAGAAAAGCAATCATAACAGGACTGTAAGAATATGTTGCAATTTTAATATTAAAAAATGCTGAAGACCAAATTAATGATAAAAATATTAGCAATAAATAATCTATTAATTTGGGTTCTCTCATTATGTAATATCCTTAGTTTCACCTTGCGTAATCAATAAAAGATTTTTAAAATTAATTTTAAAAACACAATTTGGATGACCGGCCGCTGCAAAAATATCATCAAATCTTTCTAAAGAATTATCAACAAATATATTTAACTTTTTCAAGTGACCAACTGGAGATACTCCTCCAATTGTATATCCAGTTTGAATTTTTACATCCTCTGGCGATGCCATGCTGATATCTTTTATTTGAGTAATTTTTTTCAATTTATTTAGAGAACATCTTTTGTCCCCAGAGACTAAACATAGCAAAAAAGATTCTTCAGTTCTAAAAAGTAAACTTTTTACTATCGCTCCGACTTCGCAGTTTAATGAATTTGCCGCATCCTCTGCTGTTCTAGCTGAGCTGTCTAATTCAATTACATTCATAGATTTATCAAATTCTTTTAAAGCTGTTTCGGCTCTTTTAACTGGCTCTTTGTCTAGTAAACTCATAGTTCAATTAAAAATTGATAGAAAATTTAAATTATTTTAGCATTATATAATTATATGTATGTAATAAATGCATAGGTGTTATCTATATTATTTGCATTAAAATTATAATACTTTATTGATAAAAGCGCATAACAATATTTTACAGGAGAGATTATGAGTGCTAGCAATGTTCTAAAACTAATGAAAGACAAAGAAATCGAGTACATAGATTTAAGATTTACAGATCCAAGAGGAAAATTACAACATTTAACAATGGACTCAACAATTGTTGATGAAGGAATGTTAAATGATGGAGTTTTCTTTGATGGTTCTTCAATAGCAGGCTGGAAAGCAATTAATGAATCTGACATGATTTTAAAACCTGACTTAAGTAGAAAGGTTATTGATCCATTCACTTCTCATAATACTTTAGTTTTATTCTGTGACATTCTTGATGCGGTTAAAAAAGATTCATATGAAAGAGATCCTAGAGGGATAGCTAAAAAAGCAGAGGCATATTTAAAAAAAACTGGAATAGGTGATAAAGCTTATTTTGGTCCTGAACCAGAATTTTTTGTTTTTGATGATGTTAGAATTAAAAATGACATGAATGAAACTAGTTTTTCAATAGATAGTATGGAAGGACCATATAATTCTGGTAGAAAATACGAGAATGGAAATATGGGTCACAGACCAGGAATAAAAGGTGGATATTTCCCAGTACCTCCTGTTGACAGTGCACAGGACATGAGAGGAGAATATCTTAAAGGTTTAAGAGATGTTGGAATTACAGTTGAAAAGCATCACCATGAAGTGGCACCTAGTCAACATGAGTTAGGTATGTTATTTAGTACATTGGTAAATCAAGCTGATAACGTTCAACTTTATAAATATGTTGTTCAAATGGTATCTCATTCTTTTGGCAAAACAGCAACTTTCATGCCAAAACCTGTAAAAGGAGATAATGGGTCTGGAATGCATGTTCACCAATCTATTTGGAATGGAAAATCTCCAGTATTTTCAGGAAACAAATATGCTGGTTTATCTCAAACAGCCCTATACTATATTGGTGGAATTTTAAAACACGCTAAAGCAATTAATGCTTTTTCAAATGCTACAACAAATAGCTATAAGAGATTAATACCAGGTTTTGAAGCGCCAGTGTTACTTGTATACTCAGCAAGAAATAGATCTGCATCTTGTAGAATACCGATCACTTTAAGTAAAAAAGGTGCCAGATGTGAAGTTAGATTTCCTGATTCTTCTGGAAATCCATATTTGTCTTTCGCAGCAATGTTAATGGCTGGATTAGACGGTATTAAAAATAAAATTGATCCTGGTAAATCTTTAGATAAAGATCTTTATTCTTTATCTGAAAAAGAAGTTAAAAAAATTCCAACAGTTTGTGGATCTTTAAGAGAAGCAATGGAGTGTTTAGATAAAGATAGAAATTTCTTAAAACAAGGAAATGTATTTACTGATGATCAAATAGATGCTTATATTGCGTTAAAATTTGAAGAGATACACAACTTCGAACATACGCCTCATCCTATTGAGTTTGATATGTATTATAGTTTATAGGTTAAGAAGCTTACTGCTTATTAGTAGAAACTATCTTGTTTTTTCCTGAACTTTTTTTTACAACATAGTTGAAGGTGTCATTGGCGCTCGCTTTTACTTATTTAATCAAAGATCTAAATAAATATCTTCTTTTCTCACTTTTCTTGGCTGAATTAATCAGGTTTTTGTGTTCAAATTTATTCATTAAAATGAATCATATCAGACATACATTAAACTAATACTATGTTTTAAAAGACTCTCCGCAGCCACAGCGCTCTGTTTCATTTGGATTATTGAATACAAATGATGATGAAAATTCTCTTTTTTTATAATCCATCTCGGTACCTAAAAGGTACATTACTGCTGATGAATCTATAAATACCTTTACTCCTTTATCCTCAATAACTTCATCATTAGGATTTAGCTCTTTCGCATATTCCATTATGTAAGACATGCCAGCACATCCTCCAGATTTAACTCCTACTCTAACTCCAATAGAATTTTTTTCTGCTGTAGACATAATCTCTTTAATTCTTATTGCAGCATTTTCACTTAAAGAAATAATTTGTTTTGTCATAAATTTAGTTCAAGTTTTGCAGCTTCTGACATCATTGATTTATCCCAAGGAGGATCCCAAATTAGATCGAGATCAACTTTATTTACTTCCTTTATTTCCATTATACTATCTTTTACTTCTTTCGGCAAACTTTCAGCAACTGGACAATTAGGAGTTGTTAAAGTCATTTTTACCTTAACATCTTTATTTATAATTGAAATATCATAGATCAATCCTAGTTCATAAATATTTACAGGAATTTCTGGATCATAAATTTTCTTTATTTCTGAAATTACTTTTTTTTTTAAATTCATATTAATTTTTTTCAGTATTAACTATTTCTTGTGAGTTATTTATTGCTGATGTTAAGGTGTGCCAAGATAGTGTAGCACATTTAACTCGCATTGGATATTGCTTAACACCCGAGAAACACATCAACTTAGTTTTTTCATCATCACTTAAAATATTATTTTTTAAATCATCTTTTTCTTTAATCATTTCTAAAAAATCATTAACTATTTCTTTAACTTCAAATTCTTCTTTGTCTTTAATTAAATCTGTCATAATTGATGCTGAGGCCATAGATATTGCGCAACCTCCTCCCTCAAAAGAAATATCTTCAATCTTTTTATTTTCATTTAATTTTAAATAAACATGAACGCTGTCTCCACATAAAGGATTGTGTCCTTTGGCATTTTTATTATGATTGTCAATTTTTCTTAAATTCCTTGGATTCTTTCCATGGTCTAATATAATTTCTTGATATAATTCCTTTAAGTTCATTTTAAATCAAAAATTTTATTGCATTTGTTTATTGAAGAGTTGAGTTGATCAATATCTTCTTTGGTATTGTAAATACCAATAGATACTCTTGCGGTTGCTGGGATACCTAATTTTTCATGAAGTATTTGACAACAATGATGGCCTGCTCTTATAGCTACTCCATCTTCATCTAAGATGGTTGCTATATCGTGTGGATGAACTCCTTCCATAATAAACGAAATAACCCCTCCTCTGTTTTTTGGATTAGCAATTAATTTTACTGAATTATTTTTCTTTAATGTATCAACGGTATAATTAATTAGTTCTTTCTCGTAATTTTGTATATTTTCAATTCCTATTTTTTCTAAAAATTTTATAGACTCATTAAATGCAATTACCTGCGCAGTTGCCATTGTTCCGGCTTCATATTTGTTTGGTAAATCAGCGTAAGAAATTGCTTGTTTTTTAACCTCTTTTATCATTCCACCTCCTCCTTGGTAGGGTGGTAGATCTTCTAACCATTTTTTTTTGGCATATAATATTCCAACACCTGTGGGTCCGTACATTTTGTGTCCTGAAATTGCATAAAAATCGCAATCTAAATCTTGCATATCTAATTTTAAATGAGGCGCACTTTGACAACCATCTATCAATACTGGTATGCCCTTTGAATGTGCTAGGCCTATTATTTCTTTAATAGGTAAAATGGCTCCAGTTACATTTGATAAATGAGTTATTCCAATAATTTTTGTTTTATTGGTAATTTTTTTTTTAATACTGTCTAAAGTAACTTCACCATCTTCGTTTACTTCAGCAAATTCTATGTTTATTTTTTTTGATTTTCTTAAAAAATGCCAAGGAACATAATTAGAATGATGTTCAAGTTCAGTAATTAAAACTTCATCTCCTTCATTTAAGTATTTTTGACCAAAAGTATTTGCAATCAAATTCATTGCTTCTGTAGCGCCTTTTGTAAAAACTATTTCATTTCTATCTTTTGCATTAATGTATTTTTGAACTGAAGATCTAGTATTTTCATACAAGTTAGTTGCTGTTACAGCTAGATAATGTACGCTTCTACCTACATTAGAAAATTCTTTTGTATAAAAATCGTAAACTCTATTAATCACACCTTGTGGTTTTTGCGCTGAATTGGCGCTATCTAAATATACAAGATCATTGTTTTTAATTTTATTATTAAATATTGGAAATTGTTTTTTTATATCAGAAATATTCATAGATTATATTTTCATTAATTTTTTAATATATTTTTTTACATCTTGGTTTGTAATTTTTTCAATTGCATCGTTTAAAAAGCCATCAACTAAAAGTTTTTTTGATTGTTTGTAGCTCAAGCCTCTAGACATTAAATAAAATATTGAGTTCTCATCTAAATTTCCAGAAGTTGAGCCATGTGAGCACTTTACATCGTCTGCATAGATTTCTAATTCAGGTTTTGCATCAAATTCAGCATCTTTGTCTAATAATAAAGATTTACTTAATTGGTACCCGTCAGTTTTTTGAGCTTTATGATCTACAAAAATTTTTCCTTGGAATACTCCTTTTGATGAATCGTTAAGTACACTTTTGATCAATTGATAACTTTTTGTATTTTCCGATAAATGATTAATATTTGTTTTTATTTCATGATGTTGTGATTCATTTAGATTAATAATTCCACTGATAAAAGCCGAGCTATATTTATCATTTAAATTACAATTTATTTCATTTCTAAAAAACTTTGATCCAGCAGAATAAATAAATGTTTCTGAATTGCTATTATTTTCTAAATCTATATTGGTAAAGAAATAATTAATGTTTGAATTTAATTCAGAATCAATTCTATAATTTTTAAGATTGGCATTTTTACTAATTTTATACTGTTGATTAATGTTTATAAAATTATTTTCTGAATGATTTTTAAAAATATTAATAACACACAAAGATGAATTTTCTTCTAAAACAAAATCTGATCTAAAATTTATAACACTGGAGTTTATATCTTTAGTGCCAAAATGGTAAATAACTAAAGGTTTTTTAAAGTTATAGTTTTTTAAAATTCTGATTTTCGAATAATTAAATGTAAGAGCATTATTTAGATTAATTAATGAATTTATTGAATTTTTTGATGTCTTAAAATCTTGGTTATAATTGATTTCAATATTTTCTCTCTCTTCAAATGGAAAATCAAAATTTTTTATTTTTCCATTTACATATATAATTTTGTTGTGTTCAAAATCATTTAAAATTTCTGAATTATTATAATTAAAATCTCCAGTAAGTTTTAATTCAAAATTGAGATTGGAGATATTTTGTTTAATAATATGATCTAAGTCAGAATATTTCCATTCTTCAATTTTTTTATTTGGAAAACCTTTGGTTAAAAAAATATCTATTTGTTTTTTCCTAAATTCTATATTTTCGCTAGGCAATTTTTTTTCTTTAAACATTTTTTCAATATTACTTTTTAATTCTAAAGTCATTATAAAAAATTTTCGTAACCTTTATTTTCAAGTTCGAGTGCTAATTCAAAGTTTCCTGTTTTAATTATTTTTCCATTTTTTAGTACATGAACATAATCCGGCTTAATATAATTTAATAATCTCTGATAATGTGTGATTATCAAAAAAGAATTTTTAGAATCTCTAAGAGTATTTACTCCTTCAGAAACAATTCTTAGAGCGTCTATATCTAAGCCAGAATCTGTTTCATCTAAAATCGACAGTTTTGGATTAAGAATTGACATCTGTAGAATTTCATTTTTCTTTTTTTCTCCTCCAGAAAAACCAACATTTAAATGTCTATTTAAAATTTTTTCTTCAATTTTTAAATCAGATGATTTTTTTTTTACTAATTTTAAAAATTCAATGGCATCAAGTTCTTTTTCTCCTCTTGCTTTTTTTATTGCATTTAATGATGTTTTTAAAAAATTGTTTGTATTTACTCCGGGTATTTCTAAAGGATATTGAAATGCAAGAAATATTCCTTTGTGAGCACGTTCTTCAATTCCCAATTTCAATAAATTATTATTTTCAAATCTCACTTCTCCAGAAATTTCGTATCCTTTTTTGCCTGATAAAATATTTGAAAGAGTGCTCTTTCCTGATGCGTTAGGACCCATTATTGCATGAACCTCTCCTGCTTTAATATTTAAATTTAAACCTTTTAAGATTTCTTTATTCTCAATGCTTGCTTTTAAATTTTTTATTTCTAACATTTACCCAACACTTCCTTCTAAACTGATTCCAACTAGTTTTTGCGCCTCAACTGCAAATTCCATTGGTAATTGTTGTAAAACTTCTTTGCAAAAACCGTTTACAATTAAGCTGATCGCATCTTCTGTGTTTAATCCTCTTTGTTGACAATAATAAAGCTGATCTTCGTTTATTTTTGAAGTTGTGGCCTCATGTTCAATTTTTGATTCTGAATTTCTATTTTTTATATATGGTACAGTATGAGCACCGCACTTATTTCCCATTAATAATGAGTCACATTGTGTGAAATTTCTTGCATTTTTAGCTTTTGGAAAAATATTGACTAAACCTCTATATGTATTGTCAGCATATCCTGCTGATATACCTTTAGATATAATTTTACTTTTAGTATTTTTTCCAATGTGTATCATTTTGGTTCCTGTATCGGCTTTTTGATAATTATTTGTAATTGCTATAGAATAAAACTCTCCTATTGAGTTATCACCTTGCAAAATACAGCTAGGATATTTCCAAGTTATAGCTGAACCAGTTTCTACTTGAGTCCAAGAAATTTTAGAATTTTTTCCTTTGCATAGTCCTCTTTTTGTTACGAAATTATAAATTCCGCCTTTTCCATTTTTATCGCCTGGATACCAATTTTGAACTGTGGAATACTTTATTTCAGCATTATCTAATGCAATTAGTTCTACGTTGGCTGCATGTAACTGATTTTCATCCCTCATCGGTGCAGTACATCCTTCAAGATAACTTACATAACTTCCTTTATCAGCAATAATTAAAGTTCTTTCAAATTGACCTGTTTCAGAAGCATTTATTCTGAAATAAGTGGATAATTCCATCGGACATCTGATATTTTCAGGAATGTATACAAACGATCCGTCTGTAAAAACGGCAGAGTTTAGTGTTGCAAAATAGTGATCATTAACAGGAATTACTGATCCTAAATATTTTTTTACTAACTCTGGATGTTTCTTAATTGCTTCGGACATCGAACAAAAAATAACTCCTTTTTCAGTTAGCTTATCTTTAAAAGTTGTTGCAACAGAAACGGAATCAAATATCGCATCAACTGCGATTCCATTTAATCTTTTTTGTTCTTGTAAAGGTATTCCAAGTTTATTGTATGTTTCTAATATTTTCGGATCAAGTTCATCCAAACTTTTGAGTTTTTCAGAAGCACTTTTGGGTGCTGAATAATAATATATATCTTGATAGTTAATTTTAGAAAATTTTGGTTTTTGCCAATCAGGTTCTTTTAAATGTTTTAATCTTTCAAAAGCTTTTAATCTCCATTGAAGCATCCATTCAGGTTCTTTTTTTATATTTGAGATAAATTTTATAACTTCTTTATTTAAACCTTTGGGTGCTTTAATATTTTCTATTTCAGTAGTAAAACCATATTTATAATCTTTTAATTTTTCTAACTCTTTATCTATCATTTAAATTCTATTTTCGTTATGGTTAATTAAATCTTCTAGGCTCTTATTTTCAAAAAAGTTGTTTATATAATTATCTAGTTCATCCCATAAATTATGAGTTATGCATTTATCAGATCTACCATTGCATCCTTTTTTGGAATGTTTCTCACAATTCATTGTTTTAACTTTTTCTTCAACTGCAATGAAAATTTCTGAAATTTTTATTTCTGATGAATGTTTTGATAAAATATAACCACCCTTTTTGCCTCTGACACTATTTACAATTTTATTTTTTTTTAACTTTGAGAATAATTGTTCAAGATAGACCAGTGAAATATCTTGTCTTAAAGATATATCTCTTAAGGAAATTGGCTTTTGGAGATCAAATTTTGCAAGATCTGCAAGTGCCATTACAGCATATCGTCCTTTACTTGATAGTTTCATATTTTCCTCAATTTATTGGCTTTATACATACCCGACTAAATTAGTCAAGTTTATAACTTATATAAAAGCTTGCATTTTGTCACTCAATTTTGATAGAAAAACATAAATTTTATTTGAGATTAATTATCAATGTCTTCACTAGCTAGCAAATTAGTTGAAATTTTTATTCCAGGACCAGCCGGAAGGCTAGAGGCTAAATATTACAAAAGTAACAAAAATACTTCTCCAATAGCATTGGTACTTCATCCACATCCACAATATGGAGGTACTATGAATAATAAAGTTGTAGCAGATACATTCCAAACATTTGTAGATAATGATTTCTCTGTTTGTCGAGTTAATTTTAGAGGAGTTGGAAAAAGTGACGGGGAATTTGATAATGGTCAAGGAGAACTTGCTGATGCTGCGGCAGCTTTAGATTGGTTAGAAAGAGAAAATTTTGATAACTCTCAATGCTGGATATCTGGATTTTCTTTTGGATCATTGATTGCTATGCAGCTTCTAATGAGAAGACCAGAAATAAATAGATTTGTAGCAATATCACCACAACCGAATGTTTATGATTTTTCTTTTCTTTCGCCATGTCCCACTTCTGGAATTATTATCTATGGTAAAAAAGATGAGTTAGTTCCTTACGATCACATAAATGAATTAAATAAAAGATTAAGTTCTCAAAAAGGTATCAAAATAGAGTTTAATTTAATTCCAGAGGGTAATCATTTTTTTTCCAAAACTGGAGATGACTTAACAAGTTCACTAAATAAATATATCAAAAAAGAAATTGCTTTATATTAATAATTTTTAAACATTTCACCACCAGTAATTGGTTTTTTAACTCT
>Ga0208411_1002593_pt1 | contig 10845 bp, 8 predicted proteins | sample ETN01SmetaG_4_FD_185793 | JGI IMG/M metagenome (GOLD analysis project Ga0208411, IMG submission 185793) | Marine microbial and viral communities from oxygen minimum zone, Eastern Pacific Ocean - ETNP2014F12-01SV261 (SPAdes) (version 2) | ecosystem: Environmental > Aquatic > Marine > Oceanic ...
GCTTAGACATAACACATTATAAAATATTTCAATTTCCAATAATGAAATCGCACCCGAAGGTGCGATTAACATTAAAACTTAAATGAATTTTTATCAGTCTGGATACTTACTGTCAATTCCTTCTACATAAAAATCCATAGTTATTACGTCAGGGAACATTGGCGGTGTTTCACCTGCTGCCAACCATGGGCTACCGTCTTGCTTGTTGATAGGACCAGTAAATGGGTCGATTAGGCCTTTACTCAAACCAAGAAGGGTTCTTTCTGCCTGCGATCTAACATTTTCAGGCACCTGATCTGACATCGAAGACAGTACTAACATGCCTTCTTCGGTACCACCAAATGTATCAGTTGATTCCCAAGTGCCATTTTTTACATCCATAATTCTTTTCAGATAATATGGACCCCAAACATCAATAATTGAGGTTAGGTGAGCGTTAGGACCAAATGCAGACATGTCAGACGCTTGTCCAAATGCGAAGACACCCTTCTCTTCAGCTATTGTCATAATTGCTGTTGAGTCGGTATGTTGCATAAGAACGTCAGCCCCTTGTGCAATTAGAGCGTTAGCTGCATCCGCCTCTTTACCTGGATCAAACCATGTGTAAGCCCATACAATTTTAAACTGTACATCAGGGTTAACAGATCTTGCTGCTAGGAAGGCAGCGTTGATTCCACGGATTACCTCCGGAATTGGAAATGAAGCAACATATCCAATTATATTGGTATTTGTCATATGACCTGCAATCTTACCAATAACATGTCGATTTTCATAAAATCTCGCTGAATATACAGAAACATTATCTGCTCTCATATATCCAGTGGCATGCTCAAATTTAACATCTGGGAAACTCTCCGCAACCTTAATAGTTGGATTCATATAGCCAAAAGATGTGGTGAAAATAATGTCATTCTTTCGGGCAAGGGTTCTGATAATTCGTTCAGCATCACTTCCTTCAGGAACACTTTCTACATATTCTATTTCTACATCATCACCCATATGTGATTTAACATACTCAACACCTTGATGGTGTTGATAAGTCCACCCCATGTCTCCAATTGGACCAACATAGACGAAAGCCGCTTTTACAGGGTCAGCAAAGACATTACTCGTGAATGCCATTACTGCGCTTAATAACGAAATCTTTAAAATACTCGTCAATCTTCGATTAGACATATTTTTTTCTCCTTTATTTTATTGAACAATTTACTTGCTTGTTTTACTAATTTTTTGTTGACAACTTAATAATAAAAACTAAGATGTTGAATGAAATATTCTACCCAAACAATTAGGCATTGTGCGATTTGTTTTGCTTTTATCTCTTAACCTCAAACTTACTAGTACGATAATAGTAGTCAAATAAGGCAACATTGATAAGTATTGTGCGCTTATTCTGATATCAAAACCTTGAGCATGAAGTTGCAGAATTGTAATACCTCCAAAAATTAAAGCCCCAAGTATGACTTTAAATGGTTGCCATGATGAAAAGACAACAAGACCAAGCGCAATCCAACCACGACCAGCGGTCATATCTTCACCCCATATTGGTACCTGCACTAATGACAAAAAGGCGCCACCAATGCCAGCCATTGCCCCACCAAATAGGATTGCCAATATACGGTATCGAATAACGTTGTGACCTATCGCATGGGCAGCATCGTGATTGTCGCCTATCGCCCTTAATATTAGACCTTGTTTGGTTCTAAATAAAAACCACCATACCAAAAAAACCATAAAAAAGGCAATATATACGAGCGGGTTATAACTAAACAGTATTGGTCCGAAGATAGGTAAATCAGAAAGCAAAGGAATGTGAGTTGCAGGTATAAGTTCAATCCTTACTTCAGTATAAGTTCTACCTGCAAAAGCAGCAATTCCGAGACCAAAAAGAGTTAAAGCAAGTCCAGTGGCTACATGATTTGTCAGCAATATTTGGGTTAAGAATGCGAATGTAAAGGCAATTGCCATACCTGCTAGCATTGCTGCCAATACTGCTAAAAATGAATTTCCAGTGTGAAATTCAACAATAAAACCAGCCAAAGCGCCAACGATCATCATCCCCTCAACACCTAAATTAAGGACACCCGAGCGCTCAACTACTAACTCCCCTATTGCTGCAAAAATAAGTGGCACAGAGGCAACACTTATTCCTATGATAATGGCAATTATTAATCCTTCATTCATAATTTTTGTCTTATCGCTTTAATAAAAACAATCTTGTATTGAATTAATATGTCACAGGCAAGAAAATAAAACAGCAACATGCCTTGAAATACGTTAGTTATAGAGCTAGGTAGATTGAAATAAATTTGTGCATTCTCGCCACCAATATAAGTGAGTGCTATCAATAAAGCTGAGAAGATAATAGCAATCGGGTGAAGTCTTGCTAAAAAAGCCACAATAATTGCTGTGAAGCCATAAAATTGTGGTAATCCTGGATTTAATTGGCCTATAGGTCCTGCAGCCTCAAATAAGCCAGCCAAGCCTGCTATACCACCTGATATTAATAACGAAAACCAGATGGTTTTTTTGTCGTCAAAACCTGCAAATTTAGCTGCACGAGGGGCACTACCAGTTATCTTTATTTGCATTCCTGATATATGCTTTTTGATACCGAACCAGGTTACAAAAGAAAAAATAATTGCAAAAACTAGCCCTAAATTTACCCTGGTTCCTTGCCAAATGATAGGCAACAATGCACTGTCATGAAATAGCCGACTTTCGGGAAAATTAAAGCCAGAAGGATCTCTCATTGGTCCTTGCAGCATCGCACTAAGAAACAATACAGCAACATAGGTCAGCATTAGTGTTACTAGGATTTCATTGACCTGATACTTGATTCGCAAGAATGCAGCAATACTAGCATAAAACATACCTCCAAGGATTGCCGCTAGAGACATTAAAGGTAATAGCCAAAAACCTTCTACATCATAAAAAAACAACGCAACAGCTCCGCCGGTTATTCCTCCGATAACATACTGCCCCTCTGCACCAATATTCCATACACCTGCCCTAAAGCCAATCGAAAGTCCAAGCGCTATCATAATTAGTGGCACCGCTTTCACCAGCAATTCTGAAATGTAGTATGTATCAATCAAGGGTTCTACAAATAAAGCATAGAAAACTCTTGAAATTTCAATATCAGTCAATATAAAAGTAAAAATGAAAAATGCAGTAACAACTGTCAATGTGAGTGCCAACAATGGCGAGAGAAAGATCATTGCTTTGGAAGGTTGAGTGCGCGGTATGAGCCTAATCATTTTTCCACGCTCCCTAGCATTAAATTGGAAATTTTCTCTAATCCATTGTCACCCATATCAACGGCACTAGATAGTTTGCCTTCTGAGAGCACATGGATCTGTTCACATAAAGTTAGTATCTCATCCAAATCCTGCGAGATAATGAGTATCGCTGAACCTTGATCAGCCAAAGCAATTAATGACTGGTGAATGTTGTTTTCTGATCCTGCATCGACTCCCCAGGTTGGCTGAGAAACAATTAGTAACTCAGGATTTTGAATTAACTCTCTACCAACCATAAACTTTTGCAAATTCCCACCTGAGAGAGATTTGGCCTGCATTTTGCTAGACTGGGTTTGCACTTTAAAGTCATCGATAACTTGCTGAGTGAGTTTTTCAACATTGTTCCAATTAATGACACCATAACTCGTCATTTCACTTTGTTGCGGTCGACTAAGCAGCATATTTTCATTTAGCCTCATATCTGGCACTGCGCCGTGACCTAAACGTTCCTCAGGAATAAAAAAGATTGACAACTGCCTTCTTTGGTGAGAATTCAATCGGCCAATGTCTTCACCCTTAAAAACCAGATTGTCAGTTGGCGCCTCAACTTCACCAATCAGTAATTGCATCAATTCATCCTGACCATTACCGGCAACACCTGCTATTCCAACAATGCTGCCTTCCTTAATGGTCAAAGAAATATCATGCAAATCAACACCAAACATGTCTTCACTTTTTCGGCTTAGATTGTTGATTGAAAAGATGTCCTGTCCAGTCGTTATATTGCTTCTGGCTAATTGAATTAATTTTTTACCAATCATCATCTCGGCAAGTTCCTGCTTGTTGTGGTCCTGAGGATTGCAATTCTGCACCAACTTGCCGCCACGTAGTATGCTTGCCTTAGAACAGATTTGCCGGACCTCTTCCAGTTTATGAGAAATATACAAAATAGCGCAACCGTCCTCTGACAGTTTTCGAAGAGTAACAAACAAGTCAGTCACCTCCTGTGGAGTCAAGACTGAGGTCGGTTCATCCATAATCAATAGTTTTGGATTCTGCATCAAGCAGCGAATGATTTCCACTCTTTGACGAGCACCTACCGACAAGTCACCGACTACCTGCTGTGGATTAATATCTAGACCATACTGCTTCGAATATTTAATAATTTTTTCGGTAAAGTCGTCATCCAAAACAACACCGTCTAGACCCAGTACGATATTTTCCGCAACGCTCAAGGATTCGAACAACGAGAAGTGCTGAAATACCATCGCTATGCCCTGCTCTCTGGCCTCGAAGGGGCTCTTTGGAGTATATGCCTCACCACGCCACTGCATCTGGCCACTATCAGCCTGTAAAGAGCCATAGATGACTTTCACTAGGGTCGACTTGCCCGCCCCATTTTCGCCTAACAAGGCATGAATACTTGCAGGTTCGATACTCAAAGAGATATCATTATTGGCCTTCAAATCTCCATAGGATTTAGTGATATTTTGGAGTTCTAATTGATACTTCATAGTGATGCTATCTGTTTCCTTTTTTCAAGGAAATTTAATAAATCCATGGCAATTGAAACCGCAATCGCGCTAGGAGATTTGAAAAATTTTTGTTTTGCGCCTATGGGGCAAATTAACTCATCAACTTTTTCATTGGGCCAACCTTTTTGACGCAGCCTTTCCCTAAACTTGTTTCCTTTGGTTTTTGAACCTATCATACCTAAATAACTAAAACTGTCACGACTTATAACTTGCTCGCAAATTTCAAAGTCCGATTGGTGGCTATAGGTAATAACTAGGCAGTATGAATCTTTAGGCAACTCGTCGACTACATCAGAAAAATTATCACATATTATGTTGATTTGACTGACATCACCTGAGTACTCCTCAAACTGTAATGGTCGGTCGTCAATCCAGTAAATTGTTATTGGCAAATTTATCAAAATAGGCATCAAAGCTTGGGCAATATGTCCTGCCCCAAAAACTGCCACAGTTTGAATTTCACTAAAAGCTAGTTTTTCATAACATACCCCAACCATTTCCCCTTTATTTCTAGAGATCTCAACGATCGAGGTTGTTTCGTTGCTACCCAGTAATTTCTCTGCGCCATCTAATATTTTACGATTCAAATCTTTTGCCTTCGAAGTTTCACTGTCATTGCCGACATAGATTATTTTCTTTTCCTTGGGTTGCCTCTCAGTTTCTGGGTTAATTATTGTTGCAATAACAAAGTCTTTTTGTTTCTCGATTAAATCCGACATCCTATTTACCCAATAGTTTACATTTTTTAGGTTAGCATTTTGATTGGTGAAACTCTCAAACATTACCTTGACGTAACCGCCACAGCACTGTCCTAGTGTTGCTCCTAATGGATATTTTTGTAGGCACGTATTGATTCCAGATTGACTCAATAAATCTTGTGCCCGTTGAAGCGCTTGATACTCCAGGTTTCCCCCGCCTATACTTCCATATATTGACTTTTTGCCTACATAAATTATTTTGTCGCCATTGCTGCAAGGGGTAGAGCCTTTCGTTTCAACAACTGTCAGCATTACAAAGTGGGTCTTGAGTTTTAGGGTTTTTTTTAGGACTTGTAGCCAATTGTTCATAGGCTATCTGTTGAAATTTTTGAGACTAAAAAATACCTCTTCAAAGCCTGCGGGTGCATTGAGTCCAGACTTATTATTTTTGTCTGCATTAAAGATCGCGTTTTTGATTGCTAGCCAAGTGGATATCGCCAACATCAGTGGTGGTTCACCTACTGCCTTTGATTTGTGGATAGTATTTTCGTGGTTAGAAGCATTTGGCTTGATAATGACATTGAAATGTTCAGGAGTGTCGCCTATGGCTGGAATTTTATAGGTAGAAGCTCCGGTTGTTAGTAATTCCCCGGAATCACTCCACTTTAACTCTTCTGAGCATAGCCATCCCATACCCTGAATAAAGCCGCCCACTATTTGTCCCATGTCTATGGCTGGGTTCAGTGATGCTCCGACGTCATGCAAAATATCGACTGCAAGTAACTTATATTCACCTGTCAGGCAGTCAACTATTACCTCGCTAACGCTCACGCCATAAGAGTAATAATAAAAAGGTCTGCCACTTTTTTTTGCTTCGTCGTAATAAATTTTCGGGGTCTTGTAGTAGCCGTTACTAAACAATTCCACTCTGTTAAGGTAGGCTAAGTTTATAAAATCATCAAAACTCATTTTTTTCTCACCAAGATAGACAAGCGACTTTATAAACTTAATATCGGATTCATCAATATCGAAATGATTCCTTGCAAAAGCGACCATATTGCTCTTAATTCTTATGCATGCTTCTCTTGCTGCCATGCCGTTCAGGTCTGACCCAGAAGATGCTGCGGTTGGTGATGTGTTTGGAACTTTAGCGGTACTAGTAGCAGACACCTTTACCCTTTCAAGATTAACCCCAAACTCGTCTGCAACGACTTGCGCTATTTTGATAAATAGGCCCTGCCCCATTTCCGTGCCGCCATGGTTTAAGTATATGCTGCCGTCTTTATATACATGAACCAATGCGCCAGCCTGGTTGAGCAAAGATGTCGTGAAAGATATACCAAACTTGACAGGTGACAGTGCCAGACCTTTTTTTAGGTATTGATTCTGCTGGTTAAATTTTGCAACTTTCTTGCGACGCTTTTCATAACCAGACTCATCAACCAATTGAGTGGTAATTTCACTGATTATATTGTCTTCAACAACTTGCATGTATGGAGTGATGTTGTTGGATTTTTGTTGATAATAGTTGACCATTCTAACCTCTAGAGAGTCGACCTCTAAGTTGTAGGCAATTTCTTCTATGATATTTTCAATTGCCAACATCCCTTGGGGTCCGCCGAAACCCCTAAACGCGGTATTTGAAACAGTGTTGGTTTTACATAAATAACCACGAAAACTGGCGTTTGGGAGGTAGTAGGCGTTGTCTGCATGGAATAAGGTGCGCGCGACTATGGCCTTTGACAGGTCAAGCGAATAACCACAGCGCGCAGAGAAATCTATCTTGATGCCCTGGATTTTGCCTTTGTTGTTGTAGCCGACCTCATATTTGACAACAAAATCATGGCGCTTTCCCGTCATTAGAATGTCATCCCTTCTCGGCAATCTGGCCCTTACTGGTTGGCGCGATTGTTGTGCGAATATTGCACAAATACAGGCTAGCTGAGATGAGTCTGTTTCTTTGCCTCCAAAGCCGCCTCCCATTCTACGAGTAACGACCTCGATGGCGTTATGAGGGACGTTCAGTACATGCGCCACTAGATGTTGGACCTCGGTCGGATTTTGGGTCGATGAATGAACCACCATCTCGTTGTCTTCAGTTGGCACTGCAAGGGCTACCTGACCTTCTAAATAGTAATGCTCTTGGCCACCGATTGTCAATTCGCCAGTTAACTTATTAGTGGCTGAATTGATGGCCTTCTCAGCGTCCCCGATATTTACTTCAAGCGGGCTGTCAAGAAAACTTTTCTTGGACATCGCCTGATCGATTGTTACGATAGCATCTAGTTCTGTTATCTTGGCCTTAACAAGGGCGGCAGCTTTTTGTGCGTTTTCATGAGAATCCGCTAAAACTGCAGCTATCGCTTGGCCATGAAACAAAACTTCATCTTGCGCCAGTAAAGGTTCGTCATGCATTATCGGGCCAATCTTTAAGTGCTCGATATCTTGTGCTAACAAAACACTATGAACTCCGAGCGCTTGTTGGGCTCTTTCAGTATCTATAAGTTTGATCTTGCCATGAGCAATATCACTTAAGACAAAAGCCACATGTAGCGTCCCTTCAGGTGCTGGCATATCATCAATATAGGTGGCACTGCCTTGGACATGCATATGGGCGCTGTCATGAGCGATCGGTCGACCGACAATATCTTTTGCGCTCACTGTTAAATTGTTTTTCGCAATATTGATAGCGCCCTATGCCTCCATATAAAAACTTTCAATGCTGGTCTCTGCTAGGTTTGCTATCGCCTCTCCTTTGATTCCTAGAACAGATTTTTTTACGAGGTTGGCTGAGACCTGTAAACGGTACTCTGCAGAAGCGCGGACATCGCTGAATGGGGAAAATTCTTCTTTTAATGCGACATAAGCTTTCTGGGCCAAATCCTCTTTATCCCAGTAATCTAGCAAAACCTGTTCCAGTTGTTCGGCTCTTTGTGGTATACCTGACATGCCACCAAATGCAACCCTGACTGACTTAGGCTGACTATCCCGCAAACTAACATTCATAGCCATACACACAGCGGAGATGTCGTCTTCATATCTTTTTGATATTTTGTGGGTAATTAATCGCTCCATGGAAGTGGGCTTGGGAATGGTAATGCTTTCAATAAACTCTCCCTCTTCAAGGGCAGTTTTTTTATATCCAATAAAAAAATCTTCCAGTTTCACTGAACGTATAGTTGATTTTTTTCTTAGCTTTAACTTTGCCTCTAGCGCAATCAACACAGGCGGCATGTCACCAATTGGAGAGGCGTTAGCAATGTTGCCACCGATTGTTGCCCAATTTTTAATTGGAAGTGAGGCGAAGCGATGCAAAAAACCCTCCAATTCTGGCCAATATTTTATTAGGCTAGAAGATGCGTCGCGATAAGTTACCGCAGAGCCTATCTCTAATTTTGACTTTTCATCATTTATAACATTTAATTCTTGCACCTGAGAGATGTTGATGATGTGGTCGAACTCTCTTGTTGATTGCGTAATCTCAAGATTCAAATCGGTTCCACCTGCTAATATTGTTGCCTGAGGATTATTACCTAAGAGTTTCGCCAAATCTTTCAAACTTATAGGAGCATCGTAATGAATATTGCTTCCATTGCCATTGTAACTCAAGCTAACTTTTTGGTCTTTATTTAAACTTGCAAGTGTCTGCTTAATTTTGGTTTGATTTTTAGTGTAGTAGTCGGCAGCATTATCCGCTTTATTGTTGATCGAAGAAAAGGCCGCATCAATGATTGGCTTGTAGCCAGTGCATCGACACAGGTTGCCAGACAATCCTTCGTTGATTTTGGTGATGTTCAATTTATCCTCGTTATGGTACATGGCAAATAACGACATCACAAAACCGGGCGTACAGAAGCCGCACTGGGAGCCATTTTCAGTTACCATCGCCTGTTGCACGGGATGAAGTCTTTCGCCTTCCGTCAAACCTTCAACAGTGACTAAATGTTTACTTATTATGCTACTTGCAAGCGCTATACAGGTATTGATGCTTTTATACTGCACAGTTTGCCTATTTTCTCTAGTAACCAGTTCACCGACCACCGCCGTACAGGCACCGCAATCTCCAGCGGCGCAACCCTCTTTAGTACCGACAAGATTGTTGTTTCGTAACCATTGCAAGACGGTAGTATTTGGGTTTATTGCGCCAAGTTCAGTAGGCGTTGTATTTTGATTCAGTAATAGATACACTAGCTCCCTCTATAGGTCGAATAACTGAATGGAGAAATTAATAGTGGTACATGGTAATTTTCATTTTCATCACTGATATAGAAGCGAATCACTACATCTTTTAGAAAATGGCAGTCAATGTTATTAGAGTTAAAATACTCATCAACTGCGAACTCAAGCTCGTAGCAAGCGGCAGAAAATTCTGCTCCAGATAATAACGGTTCATCACATCGACCGTCTGAGTTTGTTTGTGCTGAATTGATTAGGACTGAATCTAGGCCCTCTCTGCGATATAAATTAATATCTACACCTTGAGCAGGCCTACCTATACTGGTGTCCAAAATATGTGTCGTTAGTTTTCCCATATTTACTCCCTTATTTTATTTTTTGTAGGCGCACTGGCCTAATATATACACCTCATTAACTAGTCTATCATCACCCAGCATCATTAAACAAAACAATAAGTCACTAATGTTGGTGACTGTTTGTATTTTTTGCGTGATCAGGTCGGTTGCATTTAGATCAAGCACGATAAAATCTGCCTCTTTATCGGATTCAAAGTTGCCAATACGATTATCAACACCTAATACCTTGGCGGCAGCCAAAGTGGTTAAGTAAAATGCCTTCACTGGATCCAAATTATAGCCATTTAGCCTGCAGACTTTATAGGCTTGGCTCATAACGTTAAACATCGAGAAACTGTCCCCACCTCCAACATCTGAAGCCAGAGCCACATCTATGCCGTAACTCTCTAGTTCGTCAAGAGCAAACAAGCCGCTCCCTAAAAAAAGGTTTGATGTTGGGCAAAGGGCCGCCTTGGAGGAGGTCTCCGCCATACGTTTATACTCTTCAGCTGTGTTATAAATACAGTGACCAAATACCGAGCTTGGTCCTGAGAGTCCCAGTTTGTCGTATACATCAAAATAATTCCTAGACTTGGGGTAGAGTTCTTTCACCCAGGCTATTTCTTCATTATTCTCGTTGAGATGAGTTTGTAACAGCACACCAGGGTGCTCTGTTAATAATTTTGCAGCTTGAGTTAGTTGACCCTCAGTTGATGTGGGTGCAAACCTTGGAGTCACCGCATAACTTAGGCGTCCTTTATTGTGCCATTTTTCAATAAGAGATTTTGAGTCGGCATAGCTACTATCGATATCGTCACATAGATCAGCTGGGGCGTTTCTGTCCATCATAACTTTTCCA
>Ga0208411_1002595_pt1 | contig 10840 bp, 10 predicted proteins | sample ETN01SmetaG_4_FD_185793 | JGI IMG/M metagenome (GOLD analysis project Ga0208411, IMG submission 185793) | Marine microbial and viral communities from oxygen minimum zone, Eastern Pacific Ocean - ETNP2014F12-01SV261 (SPAdes) (version 2) | ecosystem: Environmental > Aquatic > Marine > Oceanic ...
GCAAGATCAAATTTTTCTTGTTCTGTTTTAATTTTTTTTGTTATTCTTAAAATTGCAGTTTTTAATCCAGCAAATGATAAATTGCATCCACCTTTATTTATAATTGGTTTTGGAAGTTCAAATTTATTTGGATCACCTTTTTTAGCAAACCTTTCTAATTTTGGACCACCTGGAAACTCAATTCCTAAAAGTTTTGCAATTTTATCAAAAGCTTCTCCTAAAGCATCATCAATTGTTGTGCCAAGCCTTTTATATTTGCCAAGACCGTTAACACTTAAGTACTGACTATGACCTCCAGAAATTAAAAGAAGCAAATATGGATAATCGAGTTTAGAATGTAATTTTGGACTTAAAGCATGTCCTTCCAGATGATTTACGCCTATGAAAGGAATATTCAAAGATGAGGCCATAGCTTTTCCAAAATTTAAACCAACCGTTAAACAAACTATTAATCCAGGACCTGCGGTTGCAGCAATTGCAGAAACTTTATTCAAACTAACACCACTTTCTTCAATTGCTTTTTTTGCGATTAAATCAATTTTTTCCACATGAGATCGAGCAGCTAATTCAGGAACCACACCCCCAAATTCTTTATGAATATCAAATTGACTTGAGATAACATTGGATAGTATTTTAGGTATAGCACTTTCATTATCCTGAATTAGCGATACCGCAGTTTCATCACAACTTGTCTCAATGCCTAATATTATTGGTTTTTCAGTCATAATAAATTTTTTCTAATTAATACAATTAAACTATAAGAATGTAATAAAAATAAGATTTATGAAAAGAGAAAAAATTATAATTGGTTCTAGAGGCAGCAAGTTAGCTATGATTTACGCGGAGAATGTAAAAGCTAAATTAAAAGAAGTATTCACTAAAGATATAGAAATAAAAACAATTGTTACTTTGGGAGATGAAAATCAAAAAGATCGACTTTCAAATTTAGGTGGCAAAGGTTTATTTTCAAAAAAAATTGAAAAAGAATTATTAGAAAATAATATTGATATTGCGGTTCACGCCCTAAAGGACATGCCATCTATTGAAACAGAAGGTCTAAAAACCAATTGTTTTTTAAAAAGAAATTCACCAAATGAAATTTTGATTAGTAATAATAAAATTAAATTTAATGATCTTAAATCCAAATCAGTAGTTGGTACGTCATCTTATAGAAGAGAATATCAACTTAAAAATAAAAGATCAGATCTAGAATATAAATTAATAAGAGGAAATGTAGACACTAGAATAATAAAAATGGAAAATGGAGACTACGATGCAATAATATTATCTAAGGCAGGAATTAATTCTCTAGAAATTAATCATAAAATAACAGAAGAGTTTACAACAGATGATTTTATACCATGTGCGGGCCAGGGAATTATAGCTATACAATGTAGAGACAGTGATATTGAAATTAAAAAATTATTGGAAAAGATTAATAATCCTCAATCTAGAATTTGTGCTAATACTGAAAGGGAATTACTAAAAATTATAGAAGGTGACTGTGATACAGCAATAGGTATTTTTTCTAAGATTAATGGCAATAATATTAGTTTAATAGCTGAACTATTTTCAGCAGATGGAAAACATAGATATTTTATAAAAGAGACCAAAGAAATAAACTTTGCAGAAGAGTTAGGAAGAGAAGTGGGTGAAGCATTAAAATCTAAATCTAAAGGAAATTACAAAAGATAAAATGCATATTTTATTAACCAGACCATTAGATGATTGCAAAGAACTAATTTTAAGATTTAAATTTTTGGGGCATAAAGTTTCTCATTTACCAGTAATTAAAATTCAAAATGTAAATCATGATAAAGTAAATGTTGATGAATTTGGTGGAATTATTTTTACAAGCGCAAATGCTATTAAAAATCTAAATACATCAAGTATTAATAAACAAATTAATTGTTTTTGTGTTGGTTCTTCAACAGAGAAGGTGGCTAAACAAAATGGTTTTCAAAATATTTTTTGTGCAGATGGAAATGTAAATAATTTAAAAGAAGTTATTTTACAAAATTTCGATAATAAACATAGTAATTTACTTTATGTAAGTGGAGAAATTATTTCATCAAATCTAGATAAAGATTTGATTTCAGAAGGGTATATAGTGAAAAGAATAATTAATTATTCTGTAGTTCCTAATGATGAAGTTAGCGATGAATTTATTAGAGATTTAAAATCATCAATTCCCGATATAGTCTATGTTTATTCAGAAAATAGTGCGAGAAATTATCTTAGTCTTTTGAAAAAATATAAATTATCAGATTGTTGGATGGATACTAATTTGATGTGTTTAGGAGAAAAAACATCATCAGTATTGAATGAAATTAAGTGGAAAAAAATTTTTCTATTTAATTCTGGTGAAGAAGAGTTTTTGCTATATAAAATTTAATTATGGGCGTATTTAATAATTTTAAAGATCTGTTTTTATCAGTTTGGGAAAAAGGAATATTAGGAATAGATTTTTTTCAAATTATAATTGGTCTAGGAATATTTTTTCTATTCTTAGTTTTTAGAGGTCTAATCAGCAAATTAATTATAAAAAAATTAGAGATAATTTCTAAAAGAACCACTAATAAACTCGATGATGCATTTGTTAAATCAATGGAAGGTCCAGCTAGATTTTTACCTATCGTTCTAGGTGTTTTTTTTGCAAGCTACTATATGTCTTTTTCTGATGAGACCAGATCTTTTGTTGATAATATTAATAGAACTTTAATTACAATTTTAATTTTTTGGATTATTCACCAAATTATTGAACCAATTTCTTATATTTTAAGTGGATTAGACAAAATATTAACCAGAGAATTGGTTGGATGGATTATTAAATCATTAAAAATTTTAATATTTATTTTAGGAGCCGCCGCTGTTCTTGAATTGTGGGGAATTAAAATTGGCCCAATTATTGCTGGATTAGGATTATTTGGTGTAGCCGTTGCATTGGGCGCCCAAGATTTATTTAAAAACTTAATTTCAGGAATTTTAGTACTAGTTGAGAAAAGATTTAAAATAGGAGATTGGATTTTGGTTGAGGGAATTATTGAAGGTATTGTTGAAAAAATTGGTTTTAGATCAACAGTAATTAGAAAATTTGATAAATCTTTAGCAATAATTCCAAATTTTCAATTTGCTGAAAATGCTGTAGTTAATGTAAGTCAAACTACAAATTGGTTGATCAGTTGGATGATAACCCTTCAATATGACACAACAGTAGATCAATTAAAGACAATTAGAAATCAAATTGAAGAGCATATAAATAAAAATGAGGATTTTGATATTTCTATAGGTCTTGCTGTAAGAGTTGACAAATTTTCTGATAGTTCAATAGATATGTATGTAAGATGCTTTAGTAAAACTGATGACTGGGAAGAGTGGCTTTCTGTAAAAGAAAAGTTAGCACTAGAAATAAAACAAATTGTTGAAAAAAATGGAGCATCATTTGCATTTCCTAGCCAGTCTATTTATGTTGAAAAAAAATGATTGCTATTTATTTTTTAGTTCTTCAAGTAATAAAATTATATACTTATGTAGTTATTGCTTATGTTGTAATTAGTTGGTTGGTAGCTTTTAATATAATTAATACATCTAATAGAATAGTATATTCTGTTTTACAGTTTACTTATAAACTTACCGAACCGGCACTAGCTAAAATAAGAAGATTTTTACCAAATTTAGGAGCTCTTGATATCTCACCCATCATTCTTCTTTTGCTGATATGGTTTGTAGAAATATGTATGAAGCTCTACTTAGCACCAATAATATTTAATTAATTTATGATCTTAATTGATGGAAAAAAAGCAGCAGCAGAACTTAGAGAAGAATTAAAAAAAGAAGTATCAGAGTTAAAATCAAAATATAATAAAGTTCCAGGACTTACAGTTATTTTGATTGGAGACTTGACCCCAAGCCAAATCTACGTTCGTAATAAAGAAAAATCAGCAAATGAAGTAGGTTTAAAATCAGAAGTAATAAGATATCCAGACTCAGTAGAAGAAAGAACTGTTTTGGATAAAATAAATGAATTGAACAAAGATGATACTATTTCAGGAATATTAGTGCAATTACCACTGCCTAAGCATATTGATAAACAAAAAGTTATTGAAGCAATTTCACCAAGTAAAGATGTTGATGGCTTTCATCCAATGAATGTTGGAAATCTTTCATCGGGTTATGAAAGCTCAGTTCCATGTACACCTTTTGGATGTTATTTATTAATAAAAAAAATTGAACCAAACTTAAGTGGAAAAAAAGCAGTTGTAGTTGGAAGATCAAATTTAAACGGAAAACCAATGACTCAACTTCTCTTAAAAGAAAATTGTACAGTAACTATAACTCATTCCAGAACCAAAGATCTGAAGGCTGAATGTTTAGAGGCAGATATTATTGTTGCGGCAGTTGGAATTCCAGAACTTGTAAAAGGGGACTGGGTAAAAAAAGATGCAATAGTTATTGATGTTGGTATTAATAAAACAGATAAAGGTATTGTGGGCGATGTTGCATTTGATGAGGTATCAAAAGTTGCAAAAGCTTTAACTCCTGTTCCAGGCGGGGTAGGTCCAATGACAATTGCGTGCTTGCTAAAAAATACTATTGAGTGTTTTAAAAGATCCCAAAAATAATTAAAATATTTAATTTACTATAGATTTAAATATATTTTCTAGATCACTAATTACATTCTGGTTTTCAAATAAATTTTTTTCAGCCCGCTCTTTGTAATACATTTTTAAATCTAGGCTGTCTTGATTTGCTAATTCTATGGATTTATCAACATAATCATCTACGTTGTTAAATATTGGAGCATCATCAATTTGCATTTGCTTATATGCGCCAGTTACTATTCTACTTTTTAAATATTTAGTAGGCATGGTTACGGTCGGCGTGCCATATAACATTGACTCATGAAATGTGTTGCCAGCGCCAAACCAAAAAGGATCTAACAGCACAGATACCCTTCCACAGTGGTGAACAAATTCTTCTGGAGTTAATCTATCAATAAAATTTATCCTATCTATATTTTCGGGCATTTCTTTTTTTAATCTATCAAAAAACATTTTACTTAAAATTTCTTTTTTATCTTTTATAAAATATATTTGTGCTTTTTTATCTTTATGAAGAATTTTTTTTATAGCTTCATCAAAACTAGGATGCATTTTAAATAAAGATTGAGGACAAGAATAAATATTTTTACTAAGCATATCTTCTTTTTTTAAAGCAAAAGTTACTTTGGGCTTATAAAAATACATTGGTAAATAATTTGATAATAAAACTTTCTCTGAAAAATTATTTTGATATTCATCTGTTTCCATAAGTTTTGATGAAAGAAAGAAATCAATCTTATTATTACCAGTAGTTTCGGGATGTCCCCATGAAGTTATTTGAAATTTGGCAAGTCTTAATAATGTCAAATAATATAAATTTGTTGACATATGAATATCTGGATAAAATAATAGATCTAAGTTTTTATCCCTAATAGTTTTAACTTTTTCGCGAAAATTTTTTGGCAAGATAATATTGTCATAGTTATATAAAACTACAGATTCATTAATTTCATTAAACAGCATTCCCGGCAATGTTTTGTCCGAATGGAATACATAAACTTCAAAAATTTCTTTGTTTAACTTATAAATTATACCTTTGAATAGTTTTGCTATGGTATGATCAGAAAAAAATTGAGATATAAAACCAATTTTTATTTTTTTATTTTTAGAAAAAGAATATTCTTCAATATTTTCTAAGTCAGGATATATTTTATTGTACAACTTGATAAGTTTTTTATTAATTTTTAAATTATCATATCCATCATAAGACAATTTAAAATTAGGAGGTTTAAATAATTTTTCTGATAGCTCTAAATTTGGAACCTTTTCATTTTCAATTAATTTTTCTACTTCATTCGTAAAACTTTTTCTTATCTCATCGATTTCTTTTAATGATCTGAAAAAACTCGGATAAAAAAGTCTACTTTTCAAATGAAATTCATTGTCAAATTTATTCTTGTTTATTGCAGATTTTGTTAAATTTCTAAGTTCATCATATTTGTTTAGTGTAGAATATATTTCGTATAGTAATTTATACGCAATTTGATCATCTTCTTTTTCTAATGAAATAAAATATTTTAAAATTTTTTCTGCTTTATCATAATCTTTAGTTTCAAGGTAGGATTTGGATAAATTTTCCAATGTTGGAGAGCTATTGGGAGCAACCTTTAATGTTTTTTCAAAATAAATTTGAGCTTGTTTAAAATCTTTTTTTTGAAAAAACTTAATACCTTCCTCAAAATTTTTTTTTGCTCGCTCTAATTTTTCCATATTTTATATTAAAAATTAATTATATTATCATTAAACTAATATGAAATTTATAATTTTATTATTTTTATTTTTATCTTATAACTCAAATACTTTTGCTATGAAAAAAAAACCTTTTCATCACTTGCCCGATGGTACATTCCGTAATCCAGAAGGATCTCCGCAACTTTCTTTTCCAGGGAATTGGTCTTTTAGTACATTTAACAAAGAAAAAAGAAAATTGGACATGACAGTTCCAAAAGAACATGTGCTTGATAAAAAAAAAGTTCTGTCTGACTTAGAAAGATACAAAGATGATGACTATATTGCATGGATTGGTCATGCCACATATTTAATAAAACTTGGAAGCACAACAATTATAACTGACCCAGTTTTTTCTAAAAATGCAGGACCTTTAGTATTTGGACCAAAAAGATTTACTGAAGCCGCATTAAAACTTAATGAAATTCCAAAGACAGATTTATTCTTGTTAACTCATAATCACTATGACCATCAAGACATGAGCACGATTAGAAGATTCCCATTTAAAGATTCCAAAGTTTTAGTTCCATTAAAACTTGGAAAATATTTTACCAGATACCGATTTAGAGATGTTAATGAAATGGATTGGTATGATGAAATTAAAGTTAATGAGGATCTAAAAGTAACATTTTTGCCTGCAGTTCATTGGTCTAAAAGAGGTTTAACAGATACAAATAAAACTCTTTGGGGAAGTTTTTTAATTGAATACAAAAATAAAAAAATATTATTTGCGTGCGATACGGGATACGGAAATATTTATAAAGAATTAGGAGAAAAATATGGACCCATTGATCTTACGATGATTAATATTGGTGCTTATAATTTTAAACCAATGTTTGAAAAATCTATTTATCATACTACTCCTGAAGAAGCACTAAATCTTGCTCAGGATTTAAAAAGTAAAAAAGTACTAGGAACGCACTGGGGAACTTTCGTTTTATCTTTAGAACCAATAATGGAACCGCCTGTTAGATTTAAAGATAATGCTGAAAAATATGGCTTTAAAAAAGAAGATGCTATTATTTTTAAAATTGGCGAGATTAATTCTTTAAAAAATATTCTTTCTTATAATTAATTATTATATTTTAAAGTTGAGCCAAAAAAATAAATTGAAAATATTAGGAAATTTTTTTTAAGATAATAGGTAAAATTTCTATAATATCTTTTGCAGTCAAATTCTTATCAATATTGATTGCAGCTTGCGAATGAAGCCAACAACCCAAAGCAGCAGCATTTAAAGCTTTATAGTTTTGTGACAACAAACTAGCAATTATTCCTGCTAATACATCACCAGAACCAGCGGTAGCTAGATAAGGAGATGAAAAATAATTTATATATGTTTGACCCGTTTGATCAGAAATTACCGTATCATTACCTTTAAATAAGATAGTAGAATTTGTGAGTGAAGCTGCAGAGATTGTATCGTTTATTTTATTTTCTGAAGTTTTAAATATTTTTTTAAATTCTCCAAAATGAGGAGTTAAAATTGTTTCTGATTTTCTAAATTTTAATAAAGAAATAAATTTCTTCAAATTTTTTTTAATTAAAGAAAAGCTTGAAGCATCAATTACTAATTTATTTTTGCTTTTTAATAATAGTTCAAGAATATTAGAGTTTTCATTATTTGTTTCTAAACCACAACCAAACAAAAAGGTAGAATTTGCTTTTTTTATGATTTTTTTAACATCATTAATGTTTAAATAAGAAACTATTAATTCTTCCAATACATGAGATTTATAGAAATTTTTACTCTTGTTATTAACTAATAATTTTACAATACCAGCGCCTGACTTTAATGCTATTTGGCTAGCCGCTAATGTAGCGAGCTTAGAAGCTCCAACCATTTCGCTTGCACCAAAAATAAATAATTCACCACGATTATATTTGTGTAAGTTTGATGAAAAAGATTTTAATTTTGGAGGTTTTAATAAATTAATGTTTGTCTTATTATCTAAGTCGGCAAGACCTATATCAAAAATTTTAACTTTTTTAGACAAATCCTTGCCAGGCTGTAAAACATGACATGGTTTTAGTCTATGAAAGGTTAAAGTAATATCTGCTTGAATTGCTGAGTTGCTAATTTTTCCATTATCACAATAAACTCCAGAAGGTACGTCTATTGCAATTTTAGAAAAAGATTTAGAATTTATTTCATTAATTATCTTTGTTAATTTGTGAGAAAATTTTTTGTTAAAGTTATAACCAAAAAGCGCGTCAACAAATAAATCACAATTTTTTAGATCTAGTTTATTTTTGATTATTTTTTTGTTTATTAATTTATTATAAGCCTTTTTTGAGTCTTTGCTTTTTGCAAAACAAATTGGCGCAAAGATTTGTACTTTAATATTTTTTTTTAATAGATTATTTGCAATTAATAGTCCATCACCACCGTTATTTCCTGGTCCACACAAAATTACAACTTTTTTTGGATTATAATTTTTTAATATAAATTTTGAGCACACACTAGCTGCCTTTCGCATTATGCTAAAACTATCTTTTTTTAGGAATGTAAGATTTTCAGATTTAGTTATTAAATTTTGATTATAAATTTTATTATTTTTGAACATTAAGATGATTAAGCACCATAAGTAATATTTTCACAACTAGAATTTAGTATTGATATCTAGCACAAGAATTAGTCCTAAATATTAATTATTATCCAACTATAATTTTTTTTTATGATAATTTATAAATTTTTCCACATTTGACTTATTGAATGTTTTATTTTCTTCGAATGAAACTTTTTTTATTGAGTAAGCTTTACTTTTAGTCAGTCTTGACTGAATAATAATAGTTCCTTTATACAATTTAAGTTTAACCGATCCATTAACTTTGTTTTTTTTAAGATCAACAATCTTTTGAAGTTTATATCTTTCTTTAGAATACCAATAGCCATTATAAATTAATTCTGCATACCTTGGCATTATAGTATCTTTTTTGTGCATTATTTCTTTATCAAGCGTCACCGACTCGATTGCTCTATGAGCATTTATTAACAATGTTCCGCCTGGTGTTTCGTAAACACCTCTAGATTTTATTCCGATAAATCTGTTTTCTACTAAATCAACTCTACCAATTCCGTTCTTGCCAGCTAATTGATTAAGTTTTTCTAAAAGTTTAGATGGTGGTAATTTTTTGCCATTAATTCCAACTGGGTCACTGTTTTTAAAATTAATAGTAACAAATGCTGGTTTGTTTGGTGCTTTCTCAGGAGAAACAGTTCTTTGAAATATAAATTCTGGTACAGAATTTTTTGGATTTTCCAAAACTTTACCTTCGGTAGATGTGTGAAATATATTATCATCTACAGAAAAAGGAGGAGCTCCTTTTTTATCTTTTGGAATAGGAATTCCATGTTTTTTTGCATAATTAATTAGATCAGTTCTTGATTTAAGTTTCCAAATTCTCCATGGAGCTATTATTTTTATTTTTGGACCAAAATAATGGTAACCAAGTTCAAATCTTACTTGATCATTTCCTTTTCCTGTAGCTCCATGCGATACTGCGTAAGCCTTAAATTTTTTTGCAACTCTAATTTGGTCTTTTGCAATTAACGGTCTTGCAATTGATGTACCCAATAAATAGACACCTTCGTAGATAGCATGACCTCTAATCATTGGGTACACATATTCTTTTACGAAAGTATCTTTTAAATCTTTAATGATAATATTTTTAACACCAAATTTTTTTGCATTTTTAAATATTTTTTTTCTATCTATTTCCTGCCCAATATCAGCGGTATAGCAGATAACCTCAGCGTTATAATTTTCTTGAAGCCATTTAAGAATTACAGATGTATCTAGTCCGCCCGAGTAGGCAAGAATTATCTTTTTTTTCGATTTCATTATTTTAAGTGCAGCTTTTTTTTGCAGCGTTGTAAGCTTTAGTAAAACCCATCAAAGAATAATGATCAATAGTTTGAGAGCCTGATTTATTATAAGCAGTAACCATAATTCTTGATGCTTTTTTCATTCTTTTAATAATTCTTTTTTCAATTTTATTACTTGAGATCCACGCAAAATCATCTTGTGCAATATCAAATTTGTATTTTGATTTTCCAGAAGACGCTATTATAGAGTTTTGACTATTATATTCATAACCAGATGTAGTACTAACTTCATCTGTAATTTTTTCAGCCGGTCTAAAAGTTACAAATAATCTTGCTTCCCTATCACTTTTTTTTGGAGATTGTAGAACAGGCTTTGATTGAGCAAAACAAACTTTATTACTTTCATCTGTGACCATGAAAACTTCCCAGTCTTTAAATTTTTCTAGTTTTTTTAAATCTTCAGCTTGAACAAATTTGAATGAAAAAATTATTAATATTAGTGATTTAAATAAAATTTTATTAATTATGGACATGGGTTTGGATAAATTTTTTGAACTTCATTTATTTCTTTAATTATTTCTTTTGATAAATCTACATTTACACTTTCTATATCTGTTTTCAACTGTTCCATAGTGGTTGCACCAATTATCGTTGAAGTTACAAATTTTTGAATTTCACAAAA
>Ga0208411_1002597_pt1 | contig 10833 bp, 8 predicted proteins | sample ETN01SmetaG_4_FD_185793 | JGI IMG/M metagenome (GOLD analysis project Ga0208411, IMG submission 185793) | Marine microbial and viral communities from oxygen minimum zone, Eastern Pacific Ocean - ETNP2014F12-01SV261 (SPAdes) (version 2) | ecosystem: Environmental > Aquatic > Marine > Oceanic ...
CGAAAACTTTAAAAGTTTTTCTTGACTCACTGAGGAAAGAAAAAAAATTATAATTATTCCTAAAAAAATAAAAAATAAATGTTTAAAAAAAAATGAATATTCATTAGTATCTAATTTATCTGAGACTATTAAAGAAGTTGATACTAATGAAAAAAATAGTCCTGTAACAAATAATAAAATAATTAATGAAAATATGAATTTATCAATATTTTTCCACCATTCATAATATAAGCTATATATTGATCTTTTTTCCATTTAAATATTTTTTTATCAACTTGTTAAAATAAAAACCTCTATCTTCAAAATTTTTAAAACTATCAAATGATGCAGCGCATGGACTAAACAATATAGTTTGTTGGCTTAATTTTTTCTTTTTAATTTGTATAAAAATATTTTTTAAAGCATCATTTAAATTATAAAAGTTTTTATATTTTATTTTACCATTTAGTTTTTTGTTAAAAAATTTTTTATTTTTACCATAAATAAAAGCTTTAATTTTTTTAAAATGTTTTTTTGATAAATTAAATTTATCTCCCTTTTTATGAATACCTCCTAATAACCAATAAATATTATAATTTTTTTTTAAAATACCGACAGAAGAAGAAAAACTTGTAGATTTTGAATCATTAATAATCGTTAAATTATTTTTCTTATAAATAATTTGTTGACGATATTTTAATCCTTTAAAGTCTTGGACTGCTTTGAACAATAAATCATTTTTAAAATTTAATTTTTTTGATAATTCTATAACAAATGATAAATTTTCTTTATTTGTTTCAGTTAAAAAATAATTGTTATCAATATTTTTTAAAAATTTTTCAATTTTTTTAGTATTAACTTTAATTATTCTGCTATTAAATTTGTTTGATCTTAGTTCCTTGTTAATTAATAAATCATTTTTTTTTACAAACGCTAAATGACCTTTTGATTGACTTTTTAATAATTTAAATTTTGCCTTAACATATCTATTAATAGTCTTATGTCTTTCAATATGATCGGGTGATAAGTTTAATATTGCCGCATATTTAGATCTAAAAATCTTACTATATTCCAGTTGATAAGAAGAAGCTTCAATTATAAAAATTGTTTTTTTTTTTACATTTTTTACAGATAAAATAGGATTTCCAATATTTCCAACTAATTTAACATCAAGTTTTTGATTTAATAAAACTTCATACAAAAGTTGGCATGTTGTAGATTTTCCGTTTGTACCAGTGATTGTAATACAATCATTTTTATAAAATGTATAAAACACATCTAAATCAGAATAAATTTTATTATGATTTTTTTTTAAAAATTTAGATAACTTGCATTTATTAATATCAATACCTGGGCTTAAAATTATTTGATCAAATTTTGACTTTAAAATATTTTTGTAACTAATTAAGTTTTTTTTTATATTTTTAACTTTGTCATTTGATTGAAGGTCGTCATATAAAAAAACATCACTTTTATATTTTAAAAATTTAAAAGCTGATAAACCGCTTTTTCCCAAACCATAAATCAATATTTTTTTATTTAAAAAAATATTTAAGTCAGCACCCATTATCTTAATTTAAGCGTAGCCAAACCAATCATTGCTAAAATGATTGAAATAATCCAAAACCTAATTACAACAGTTGATTCTGGCCAACCTTTCTTTTCAAAATGGTGATGTATCGGGGCCATTTTAAATATTCTTTTTCCTGTAAGTTTATAAGAAATTACTTGAACCATTACTGAAACTGCCTCTAAAACAAAAAGACCTCCTGTAATTGCTAAAACAATCTCATGTTTAGTTATTATACCTACAGCGCCTAAAGATCCTCCTAGAGATAATGAGCCTGTATCTCCCATAAAAATTTTTGCTGGTGGAGCATTAAACCATAAAAAACCTAAACATGAACCTATGATTGCCCCACAAAAAATTGAAATTTCTCCTGTTCCTTCAATGTAAGGTATTTGTAGATAGTCTGAGAATACTATATTCCCAGTTACATAACTTATAAAAGCAAAACAAGTTGCAACCAATATTACTGGCACTGTGGCCAAACCATCTAGGCCATCTGTAAGATTAACAGCATTAGAAGAACCAACAATTACTAATACTGCAAAAGGAATAAAAAACCAGCCAAGATTAATTATTAAATTTTTAAAAAACGGAAAATATAAGTTAGTCATATCTTGATAATCTACAAAATAAACAAAAAAACTAATTCCTATAATTGCCAATATAATTTGTAAAAATATTTTGAACTTAAATGAAATTCCTGAAGAGTTACTTTGCTTAATTTTTTTATAATCATCAAAAGCCCCGAGCAATCCAAAAGAAATTGAAATGTATAAACAAAATAAAATATTAATGTTTGTTAAATCTCCCCAACATAATACTGATACTAATAGGCCTAATAAAATAATCACTCCACCCATTGTTGGAGTGCCAATTTTTTTTACAATATGATCCTCCGGCCCATCATCACGGATAGGATTAAAAATTTTTTGATTTGAAAAAAATTTTATAAATGGACCTCCAATGATTAGAACTATTACCAAAGATGTAAAAACTGATAAACCAGTTCTAAATGTCAAATATTTAAAAACATTTAAAAATCCAAAAGTATCTACAAAATTTAATAAAAATTGATAAAGCATTAATTTAACCCTCTTAAATCTTTTACTATCTTATTGAAACCTGTCGCATTTGAGGCTTTAATCATTAAATAATCATTATTATTTAAATCATTTTTAATCAATTCAATAATTTGGGATTTACTGTACAAAACTCTTCCCTTTTTAATTTTTGATAGTCTCTTAAATATTGAGATTGCGTTTTTTCCTTTAACAAAAACTTTATCAACTTTAGTTTGATTTATTATAGGTACAATAGATTGATGTAGTTTTTTAGAGTGACTTCCTAGTTCTAGCATGTCTCCAAGTAAAAGATATTTTTTTGATTTATTTGTATCAATCTTATCATAATTAAGTATTGCAGATTTAAGAGATAAAGGATTTGAATTATAACTTTCATCAATTAAGTTAATATATTTATTATTTATTTTAATCTTAGAAAAATCTCCTCTACCTATAGGTATTTCAAAATTTAGAAAAATATTTTTATTTAATTTAAAAATATCTATATAAATACTCATTACAGCCAACGCAGCTAAAACATTATAAATATTGTTTTGAAAATTATTAGAAATTAAAAAAAATTTTTTTAGATTGTTTGTTTTGATATTAATTTTATAATTCTTACCTTCTCTTTTTATATTTACAAATTTAACATCTGATTTTTGACTTTTAACACCAAAAGAAATCACTTTTAAATTATTCTTTAAAGCTAATTTTTTATGTAATTTAAAAAAATTATCATCTGCATTTAATACAACGTAACCTTTTGATTTAGTATTGTGAATAATTTCCGCTTTGGCTAAAGCAATTTGATTTATATTTCTAAAATTTTTTGCATGAGCATAATTAATATTTGTAATGACGCTAACATCTGGTCGTATAATTTTAGATAAATAATCTATCTCACCTTTTTTATCCATACCTACCTCTAAGACTCCATAATCATCATTTTGACTTAAATTAAAAAGACTTAAAGGTACTCCATATTTGTTATTATATGATTTTGGAGAAATACTAACTTTAGAAATTTTCTTTAAAGAGTTTCCTAATAATTCTTTTAAAGTAGTTTTTCCACAACTACCAGTTATAGCAATTATTTTAGTATTAATATTTTTTCTTAAAATTTTTGAAGTATCTGTCAAAAATTTTAGTGTATCTTTAACTTTAATCTGACGCCTTTTATTCAAATTATTTTGAATTCTATTAACAATAGCTACTGATGCTTTTCTTTTGAATGATTGTTTTACAAATCTATTTCCATCATTTTTTTTACCCTTTATTGCAAAAAAAATATCATCTTTTTTAACTTCTTTAGAATTAATTCTTGCCTGTTTTAAAAATAAAGAAGATAGCAATTTTTTATGACCAGATACTTCTTTAATTACATTTAATTTAAAATTATTTGATAAATTTGAATTCTTAATCTTAATTGCACCTAAAATTATTCTTTTATCTGAAAAATAAATTTTTCTTTTACCAATGTCTTGAATTTTTTCATGTCCCTTGCCCGCTACTAGCAAAATTTCACCTGTATTTAAATTTTTGATTGCTTCTGAAATAGCTTTTGCTCTATTAGAAATCTCTATAACTTTTTTTCTTTTTATCCCTTTTTTTATATCTCTTCTAATTTTATTTGGATTTTCATATCTTGGATTGTCATCAGTAAGATATATTTCATCAGATTGATCATCGGCAATTTTTCCCATTTTAGATCTTTTATTTTGATCTCTGTTTCCACCACATCCAAATAATAAAGTAATCTTTTTATCTGGAAATTGTTCTCTTAAATTTAAAAGACATGTTTTCAGAGCTTCTGGAGTATGTGCATAATCAAGAATTACTTTTGATTGATTTTTAATCTTACCAATTTTTTCAAATCTTCCATCAACAGAGTTAAGTTTTGGAACAATTGTTAAAATTTTCTTTAAATCTATATTGCTTTTTACTGCAGCAATAATTGCCATCATGATATTTTTTATTTGGATTTTTCCTATTAAGTTAAGATTTATATTTTTTATAGAATTTTTATATCTTATTCTTATTACTTGAGACTCCCCATTAAAAGAATGTGATAAAATTTTGAAGTTATTTCTTTCACTATTTAGCGTATGCAGTCTTAAACCTTGATTTATTGCAATTTTTTTGATTTTTTTAAACTCAGGTATTTCATCATCTGTTATTACATTGCCTCTTTTTTTTAAAAGATTCTCAAATAGATAAAGTTTTGCTTTTAAATAATTTTTTAAATTTTTATGATAATCTAAATGATCTTGAGATAAATTTGTAAATATTCCGGAACTAAATTGTAAACCATCTAGCCTATTCTGTTTAAGACCATGACTTGATGCTTCCATAATAACATTATCTATTCTTTGGTCTTTAAGTTTTTTTAATATTTGTCCTAATTGTAATGGATCAATTGTTGTATTTGATAAATTTAAATTAATCTTATTTGATTTAACTCCTAAAGTTCCAATTGAGGCAACTTTTTTATTATTCAATTTAAGTATTTGATAATAAAAATTTGCGATAGATGATTTTCCATTTGTTCCAGTGACTGCAATAAGATTACTAGGAACTTTTTTATAAATCTTAAATGAAACTTCAGCAAGTAATTTTCTTATATTTTTAGTATAAATAAATAAAATTCTATTTTGAAATTTTTTTATTTTTTTTTCACTGACAATAATTTTTGAACCTTTTTTTATTGCAGCTGGTATAAAATTATTACCATCAATATTGTTACCTTTTATTGCAAAAAAAATATCGTTTTTTTTTACTTTTGAACTTTCAAAAGAAATACCTGAAAAGGAAACTTTTCTAAATTTTTTATCAATATTTGGAATATAGTCTTTGAGCTGCATGTCTTAATTAACTTCACTATATTTTGTGGCTAAAATAGGCCCAATTTTTTCAACAATTTGCCCAGTTACTTCAACACTGGTCCAACCAGCGGTATTAAATGGAGTACCTTTGTATTTAATATTTGATCCGTCTCTGTAATGATAGATGTAATCTTTATTAATTTTTGGTTCATCAAGCATAACAGCAAAAACAAATTTTGGTTTAGATGTTGGAAAAATAGACACAAAAGTATTTACTTTTTTCTTAGAATAACCACCCATAATACTTTTCTGAGCTGTTCCTGTTTTTCCTCCAATCTCATAACCATCAACATTGGCTAAAGATGCTGTTCCTTCTTTGGTTGTCACGATTTTTCTTAAAATAGGCAAAATCTTTTTAGATACCTCTTCATTTAAAATTTTTTTTTTTTGTGAATTTATATTTTTTTTAATTAAACTAGGTTTAACATCATAGCCTCCGTTAACTATAATTGAATATGCTTTAGCCAGTTGAAGTAATGTGGTTGTAATACCATGACCAAAAGCAGCTGTCGCCAATGGGCATTTACCCCAATTAAATTTAATGGGTTTTCCAACTTCCTCAATATCAAAATTAATCTCTTCCAGAACACCAAGTTTTGATAAAAATAATCTAAATTTTTCTTCTCCAATTTTTTGAGCAATTCTAACTGAACCAATATTTCCAGATCGAATTAAAATTTGTTCAGCTGTCAAATTTGAGGGTATTTTATTGTCATATTCTCTAATAGAAAATCCAGCACAAGTTAATGATTTTGGTAAATCAATAAATTCTGTTTTTGGTTCAATAATATTTTCATCAAAAGCTGCTGCCAATGTAAAAGTTTTAAAAACAGAACCAAATTCATAAACTCCTTTAGTTGCTCTATTTATAAAATTTACATCAGAAATTTTTTTTCTTTTGTTTGGATCAAAATCAGGTAATGAAACTAACGATAAAATTTCACCATTGTTAACATCCATTAAAATAGCTCCGCTACCTTTAGTATTAAAAATTTCATTAAATTTAATCAACTCATCCCTAATTAAAAATTGAATATCTTTATCAACAGTTAATTTAACTGGTTCTTTAATATTTCTTAAATCTTCATCTAATGATTTTTCTAAACCTGATATACCGTTATTATTATCATCAATTTGACCAATAATATGACTAAATAAATTTTTCTCTGGATATATCCTTGTTAACTTTTCTTCTGGTTGAATAGATTTATCACCTAATTTCATTATTTTTTCATAATTTTCATCTGATATTTTTTTTTCAAAATAGAAAAAATTTTTATTTTTTAGTTTTGATTCAATTTTTTTATAATCTTTATTTGGAAAAATATATTTTAAATTAAGTACTAATTTTTTTTTATCTATGACTTTTTGAGTACTAATACCAATATCTATAGAACTTACAGTCTTTCCTAAATATTTTCCATTTCTATCAACAATATCTGCTCTATAAAGATTATTTATTGGTTGGCTAATATTATTAAATTCAATTTTTGTTTTCCTAGATCCTAGATGAATTAAATGAATAGAATAAATTAAAAAAAAAATAAAAAAAATAAAAAAAATAAATGAAATTCTATTAAATGATATGTTTAAATTCGATTTACTTTTTTGATATAAAAAATCATTTTGCAGATCTTCTAAAATAATTTTTGAATCTCTATTATTCATTAATCAAATTAAGCTGTCCTATTTCTAATTTTTCTGAACTTTGATTTATTGTTTTAATTTCTTGAATATCTTTTTTAACTAATTCATCATCAAAATATAGATTTTGAAATTCTAGTAATTTTTCTGCAGAACTTAGATAATCATATTCTAGTTTTATGTTTTCAAAATCTTTTTTTAAACTTCTAATATTTTCCTTTAATGCAAAAATTTCATCATCAATTCTTTTTGTTGAATTTTTGATTAATGCTGTAAACAAAATTAAAAATAAAATTAGAAAAATAACTGAAAATTTTTTCATAGTTTATTTCCAAAATTTTCTATTTCTATTAAATGTTCAAACTTATTAAAAATATCTGTATCAAAATTATAGAAATTATCTTTTTTAATTACATATCTAAGTTTTGCCGATCTAGAAGGTATATTTTCTTTTAATTCTTTTGGTGATGGTGTTCTAGGTTTTTTTTCTTCCATTCTAAATAAGGTATCTGGCTGATCTATTTTAGGTAAATAACGAGAAATACTTTTTTTTTCTGACAAACTTTTAAAAAAATATTTTACTATTTTATCTTCTAATGAATGAAAAGTAACCACTGCTAAAACTCCATCTTTTTCTAATACTCTTGTAGCAGCTATCAATCCATGAATTAATTCACTTATCTCTTTATTAACAAAAATTCTTAATGCTTGGAAAACTTTTGTTGCACTATGAATTTTAAAATTTTTTTTTCTTTTTGTTTTTTCAATTAATTCTACTAAAATTTTAGTATCTATTTTTTTTATTTTTCTTTCTTTAACAATATTAACTGCAATTTTTTTTGCTTCTTTTTCTTCACCAAAAAATTTAAAAATTTTTTCTAGTTCAATAACGTCCAGTTTATTTATTACATCTTTTGCTGAAAAATCATTTAAACCCATTTGCATATTTAGTTCCCCAATAGAATTAAATGATAAACCTTTTGTTGGATCTTTGATTTGTGTATACGAATACCCCAAATCAAAAATTACACCTCTTATATTTTCGTTTTTAAGTTTAAGATTATCTAATTGACTGAATTTTTTATTTTTAAATATAAATCTGTCTTGAAATTCTTCTAAAATTTTATTAGCTTTTTTTTTACTTTCTATATCTCTATCTAAAGCAATTACTTGAGTATTTTTATGACTTAAAATTTTTTTTGTGTATCCACCTTGACCAAATGTACAATCAATAAATGTGCCACCATGTTGAGGGGTAATAATGCTAATTAATTCTGATAGCAGTACCGGATAGTGTTTTGCAATATCCGATACCATGGTGGCTTCCATTTATTTTTTCGAAGACCATTAATTTTTTTGTCTTCTTAAAAATGCTGGTATTTCAAGATCATCTTCTTCACTATCTTTCTCAGAAGATCCTAATAAATCTTCTGAATTTGAAGTTTGATTTTCTGAATTAAATAAATCTGGTTCATCAGCATCTACACCAAATTCTTTTAAATCACTTAAAGGCTCTTGTTCGCTCTCTGGTGTAGCAATTGCCTCTTGTGAAAAAGACATCTCATTTTCATCAGATGTATTTTCAACAATATTTTCAGCTTCTTGATTTCTTAATAACTCTTCATGATATTGATTATTTACATCATTTACAGATTCATTAAAATTTTCTGAAACAACTTCATTTTCAAGTTTTAAAGCATTTGCACCATGCGAAATCGGACTTGAAGTATTGTTTGAAAAAGCAAAAGAGGCTGTTGCGCCATTTGATCCAAAATCAGAATATCCTGTATTTCGATTTTGTATTCTATGAACCATATTAACAACTGATTTTGACTCTGGTTGTTGATTATCTAAAGATGTTGCTACTATTGAAACTCTTATTTTGCCTTCAAGAGATAAGTCTGTTATTGCACCTATAATAACTTCAGCATCAGCTTCGACTTCAGATCTAATTTTATTTACCACTTCATCAACCTCAAATAGTTTGAGGTCTTGGCCGCCAGTAATATTTACTAATAGTCCCTTTGCACCTTTTAAAGTATAATCGTCAATTAAAGGATTGCTGATAGCCATTTCTGTAGCTTTCATTGCTCTACCTTCTCCTTCTGCTTCGCCTGTTCCCATCATAGCTTTACCCATAGAAGCCATTACGGTTTCAACATCAGCAAAATCTAAATTTATTATTCCTGGTCTAACCATTAAATCTGTAACACTCTGAACACCATGCATCAAAACATTGTTCGAAAGATTAAAAGACTCTTCAAATGTTGTTTGTTCATTTGCTATTTTAAATAAATTTTGATTTGGAATTACAATAATCGTATCAACATGCTTTCTTAATTCTTCAAGTCCGATTTGAGCTCTTCTCATTCTTGATGGACCTTCATATAGAAAAGGAAGTGTTACAACTCCAACTGTCAATATATTTAATTCTTTTGCAGCTCTAGCAATAACATGTGCAGCACCAGTTCCTGTTCCGCCACCCATTCCAGCAGCTATAAAAACCATATTCGCACCTTGTAAAATATTAACAATTTCGTTAAGAGATTCATCTGCCGCAGCCTGGCCAATATCAACTTTTGCACCAGCACCTAAACCTTTTGTTAGATTCAAACCAATTTGAATTTTAGATTTTGCTTTACTGTGTTTTAAGTCTTGTGCATCTGTATTTACAGCTATGAACTCTACACCTTGCATTCCATTATCAATCATTTCATTGATAGCATTTCCACCTGCTCCGCCAATACCCATTACTAAAAGTCTTGGTTGTAATTCCTTTATCTCTGGTATTTTAAAGTTAATTGTCATTTTATTATCCCCCATTATTTGTTTAGTTGAAGCTCCCATTTAAGGCTTGCACGATTTAAATTTGCTTTTTTTCTTGCATTAACCTTAAATTTTTCAAATATTGCTGGTTCCCATATTTGGAATGTTTTTCCTTGTCCAACAAACATCATGTTATTTTTAATTTTTGCATGTTTTAATAATTTTGGTGTAAGTGAAATTCTTCCCTCACTATCAAATTGTAAATTAATACTTTCAGATAATATTGATGTTGCAAAAAAATCTCTTTTTTCTTCAAAAGGATTGAGTGAGTCAATTGTATTTGAAATTTTTTCTATCCTGTCTTGAGGCCATGCTTCAATTGATTGATTATTAAATGATGGATAACAAATCACTCCATTGTATCCTAAATTAGATAAATAAGATCTAAAGCTTGCAGGCACCGACACCCTTCCTTTTTTGTCTAATTTGTTTTCGTAGGTTGATAAAAACATAAGCCATAAATTCCTTTATTCCCTTATATATGGGAATATTTGGGATATTATGGGTTTTTTATAACAGAGTCAATACTTACAATTCATGATTTATTCAATAAATATTGATCTTAAAAGTGAATCAAAACGTGAACATTTGTATCAGATATTTTTAAAAGAAATTTGCCAGATAAACTATAAGCCGGGTTCTGTCATTTAAACTTATCATTTGTCTAGGCTTAAGATCACTCTTAAGCTCAAGCAACTAACCCTAATGACTAGCCAAGGATGGCTTTTAGTTTTTCAACAATGTCATCTCTACTTAGTCTTGCTCCCAGTGGGGTTTTCCAGCGTTCATTGTTACCAATAGAACCGGTGTGCTCTTACCACACCTTTTCACCCTTGCCATGTTATGGCGGTTTATTTTCTGTGGCACT
>Ga0208411_1002599_pt1 | contig 10831 bp, 14 predicted proteins | sample ETN01SmetaG_4_FD_185793 | JGI IMG/M metagenome (GOLD analysis project Ga0208411, IMG submission 185793) | Marine microbial and viral communities from oxygen minimum zone, Eastern Pacific Ocean - ETNP2014F12-01SV261 (SPAdes) (version 2) | ecosystem: Environmental > Aquatic > Marine > Oceanic ...
AGTTGAGCCATCACTGCATCATTTTTATCAAAATGCAGGAGAATCTCTTTTCGACTCGGAATAATGCGGTCTTTACTATTCATGATCTAATACCCCATTCAGTTAACTTGCAAAGCCCGCAAACACTTCAAATTTGGTGAGCGCCTAATAACTTCCACTGCTTCATCACCAATATTATTTCCATATAAATCAAGGGTGATCAGTTTAGGGAATGACTTAGTTTCCGCGAGCACTTGAGCAGATTTATCACCCAAACCATTTTGAGCTAAAGACAAGGCCGTAAGCTTTGGCCATGACCTACCACCGCACAACTGAGCTAACCCATCATTTCCTAGTTGCGTTCGCCCCAAATACAATTCCTTTACACTTTGAAAGACACATGAACTAGCCAAAGCTTTTGCCCCTTCAATCCCAAGTGGATTCTGTTTAAGGTAGAGAATTTCAAGAGAATTAATGGTCTGCGATTGGCCTAAATCAACCAAACCCTTCGAACCTAGAAAATTGTCATGAATGAATAAGCGTTTTAATTGAATCAAAGTCTTGGACCTAGCCAATGAGCTAAGCGCACGATCGGTAAGTTTATTCCCCGCTAACGAGAGTACTCGAAGACTGCTCAGCTCTTCTGCGTTAGATAAAAGCTCTACCCCTCTATCACCAAATCCGTTTCTATCCAACCATAATTCTCTCACCGTCTTGAGTCGTGAGTATCCCGTAAGATCCTCTAATTCTTCAATATTAACGTCTTTATCATCAAGCTGAAGTTTGAATTGAGGCTCTACTTTATCCCCGGTCCGTAAATAGTTTTCCATTTGGCCTCCTTCCAATGGGTTTTCGTTACCCATTTCAAGGGGAAGTAAAAACATACTATTATCTAAGAGACTTTCAAATAAAGGGCTTATCATTTTTAGATCCATCTTTCCTTTTTAAAACGAGTGATAATTCCCAGCGCTATCTTACGTGGTTCAAGGTGGGTGGTCTCAAAAGTACAATCTGCTGCAGCACGGTATTGAGGGTCGCGTTCTATTAAAATTTTTTGTTGTTCTTCCTTAAAGCTTAGCTTTCCTTCAAGTGGAGGGCGGCTTGAGTCTCGACTTGTTCGCTGGATAATTTTTTCTAAACTTGACGTCAAAAGAACAACTTTACCATTTCGTCTTAGATCTGCGACGTTATGCTCATCCATTACCACTCCACCGCCGCAATCAATAATCGAATTTCTAGCTTCCGATGAAACCTGCTGAACCACCCCACGCTCAATCTCACGAAACTTACCCCAACCCTCTTGTTCAACTATTTCGGAAATTAATTTTCCGGCTTGCTGAGTAATTTCTTCGTCAAGGCTATAACATCTACAATGAAGAATATCTGCCAATATTTTTGATATCACGGACTTTCCTGTACCTCGGTAGCCTATCAAAACGATATTCATGCAACTAGTTTACCCTATTCAAAATCAGCAATAAAATTTACACGACCAAATCATTCATATATATCAATAAGCTTGAAGATTAAAGTACTTCGGAGCTTGATGCAAACGAAACTATCCATGTAAACACCAAACTCTTAAAGTCAGTTGTTATCTTCCATTATGTTATAATTGCCGAGCACTTGACGGTAATATTCGTAAGAATATTCACAAGTTTGGCTTAGGGTGCGTAACCTTATAAATAAGGAGTTCTTTTGTGAGCAAAAAAATTTTAAAGACTATTTTAATACTTAGTATTTGCATGGTCTTCACTCCTTTTGCATGGGCTGCCGACGATGACGTAACAGCGAAAAAAAGAACCGCTTGTGATGATGGTAACTCTGCCGCATGTTTTGCAATGGGAGAAAGATACCGGGTCGTTGAACAGGATAATAAAACAGCTCTGAAATTTTTCAGAAAAGCCTGTGATGACGGTTATATGACCGGGTGTACGCATGGCGGAATCCTTTTATTCATGTCCGGAAAACATAGCAGCGCGCAATGGAAAGAAGCTAAAAAGATGTTTCAAAAAGCCTGTGATGCCGGAGAAGACCCCTCTTGCTATAACTTAGGAACACTCAGCTATAAGGAAGGTAGACAGAAAAGAGCCATCAAATACTACAAACAGGCGTGCAAAATGGGTAACCAAGGTGGGTGCGCCAAGGAAAAAAGACTGGCACGATGAGAAGAGATGTCAAAGAAACTTAAAAACTGGGAAGAACTGGTTAATGATGGGGAACAGTATGGCAACCCCACAAGCGAACTAACTGAAGACCAAAAAGCAATATTTGAGAACATCAAGGATCAAAAAATTCTAAAACTTCAGGATGCTTACGCATTTGTCAAAAGAGGTGAAGTTACAAGAGCCCATGGAATCAACCTTGCCGCCTTGGTGTCTGATTTTAAGCCTTTAAGTTCCGTCCATACGATTATTATCACCCACAATAACTTGGGACCAGAAGGCATAAAAATTCTCGCGGCATCAAGCTCTCTACCCAAGATAGTTTATCTACATTTGGGTTCCAACAATCTAGGAGATGAAGGGGTAGAAACTCTTTCGTCCTGCGACCTTTTCTCGGAAGTACAAACACTCAACCTGGAACAAAACGGAATTACAGAACGAGGGGCTAAGGCTTTGGCGGAGTCTTCTGCGTTAACCAAATTAACCTCTCTAAACTTAGTGGATAACAGGATTGGTGACCAGGGTGCATTGGCAATCGCAAATTCAGACACTTTGTCAAACTTAACCTACCTGCATTTAGGAGGTAATCGGATAAAATCTGAGGAAACAAAAAAAGCCCTCCGCGAATCTGAAAAACTAACCCAACTAAAAATACTCAAGGCTTTCTGAGCAAATAGCACAGGGAGAAGGTCCTAAACTCGAACAAAAAATTTACAGCACTCTGATGAAACAATACAACTGCTTATTCCTTATCCCCACTTGCTAAACAAACAGAGTCATGCTCCTGAATCCGACAACTCAGGATCTTCTGGGCGTAATAATTCAGGCCGAGAATAATTAACTAAATCTGGTGTGGTCTCTACACCCTCCTGAAGAATCAGCGTCTTTAATTGCGTCAGAGTTTTGGTTTGATGAATTGCCTTTGCCCCTTCCGGGCCAAAAGCGTTTCTTCCCATATAAAGATGAGTTAGCCCACTTAACTGAGTTGACGTGCCAATGGCTTTAGCACCATCATCTCCAATAGTATTCTGAGACAGATTCAGAACTTTGAGGTTTTTTAGGTTAGACGTCCCGGCGATGATGCTCACTCCCGCGTCACCAAACTTATTTGCCGCAAGGTTTAATTCTTCAAGGTTTCCAGCAATCTTGCCACTGATTAGTGACCGGATACCCTCGGCATCTACGTAACTACGTTCAAGGTCAATTTTTTTCAGGCAGGGGAAATTATCCGATATGCCGATAGCCATCGCCGTTTTATTCCCAGCTTCCATCCAACCTATGTCAAGCGACTCTAATTGCGTGAAGTTTGGTGAGTTAAAAAAATCTACTAGGGAATCATCAGTTAGTTTGTTGTCAGACAAAACAAGTGTTTTAATATTTTTTAAAGTAGCGCTTGAAGAGTTGGCCCACTCCTTTATTCCCTCATCTGTTATGAAGTTAACCCCAAGCTTTAGTACTTCAAGCTTCAATAGCTGGTTTGATTCACTTAATATTCTTAACGCATCATCGCCAATTTGATTATCTTCTAAATCTAAAACCAGAACATCTCTAACTTGACTGGATAGTGACAACAGCGTAATTTCATCCGTAGAATAATATTTACTCGATAGATTTAGCATTGTAGATTCAGCTTCTAAATTGGTGGTGATAGTTTCTTCAACCTTTGGGGCCAGTTCTTCTAAAGTCGGCCTACTATCATCATATTCCGCATTACCACCCCTAATAATACCCATTAAAATACTCCTAAAAAATATTACCTATTTTTTCTTCGTATAACTATGACGACTACCTATCACCCTTGATTTCTTTGATGTATGATATGCAACCCCTCAAGAGTTAAAAAAGGATCTATAGTGTCTATAGACTTGGCTTTAGAGGCTATCAAGTCAACTATTCCTCCAGTTGCAACAACACGCGCTTTTTGTTGTAGTTCTTCCTGTATTTTTAAAACCATCCCATCGATCATACTAACGAATCCGTAAATTGTTCCTGAATGGATACTTTCAACCGTGGACTTTCCTATAACGTGGTCAGGTTCTGCCATCTCAACGCGGGGCAGTTTAGCAGCATTTTTAAAAAGAGCTTCTAAAGACAATTGGACGCCGGGGGAAATAGCCCCACCCAGATACTCACCTTTTTCCGAAACGGCATCAAATGTTGTCGCAGTACCAAAGTCAACTATAATCAGTGGACCACCATATTTCTCATAAGCAGCCACAGAGTTGACAATACGATCAGCACCTACCTCAGCAGGGTTTTTATAAAGTATCGATATCCCCGTCTTAATCCCAGGGCCAATAATAAGAGGATCACACGAAAAATATTTCCTGCTCATCTCCTTTAAAATAGGAACCAGAGGTGGCACCACACAAGCAATGACAATCTCATCAATGATTTCGGCTTTTACATCATTAAGCAGGATGAATTCCTTGATCAGCACCCAATACTCATCAGAGGTACGTGTCCATTCAGTTCGAATCCTCCAATGGGTCAAAAGCTTACCCCCAGAAAACAAACCTATAACATTGTTAGAATTACCAACATCAATCGCAAGTAACACAGAACCCCCATTTAATTAACTACTTGTAGCATTAATTTTTCTTTTGTGGTCTTTGTAAATAGGAACAAAAATTTTTCAAATCCTTCATTAAAGCTTTACAGCATCTAAATAGTCGCCCCCTCTTTATTCAAAGCCCACATTATACTTGTAGAGTCTTAAAAAATATTAAAAAGTTTTAAGTTTTTAGATAATAGTGGAGTCACCTAGAGGTTCATGAAGAACTTTGAAATTTCTTAACTTCCCAATAGTCATACTAGTAATAGCTGGATACTTATTACTTAAAAACGGAGAATCACACCAAAGCAAATATAGATTTACAATCAAACAAACATGAACCTTTGCACCAGATAATTTCTAGGTTATAATTTTTCCTGTGATTTTATAATTTATAACAGAAAATTAGAAAAATTTAATTATCCTACTCAAATTGAAAGAACCACGATATATGACCGAAGACCAGTTCCACATTGAAATGGAGGACATCTCTACATATCCCCTTCAGCGATCAGCTGACTATTCTTTTTGGGAAGAAATTACTTTTGAAGACCTGCAAACAAGCATTTTAGCTACGCTTATTGACGAAAAATTAAAAACATTTTTGGGTGTCGTTAGAAATGGAAGTGCCTTTAAATTAGGGGAGTATTTTTATAGGATTAACACAGATTGACACGGAACAACCTATATTCATTAACCCGCAGTAGTTATTTAATTAAAAAAAAATCTCCAGCAATTATAGATTTAGTACTCTAGTAAAAAATATTTATGCCTGATTCTACCTCGAAATGCCAGTTTGCCTTTGGCCAACAAATTCACCATAAGCTATTTGATTACTACGGGGTAATTGTTGCTGTAGACCCATGCTACAAGGGTGATGACCAGTGGTATGAAATGGTAGCACGCTCCCGTCCCCCGAAAGAAAAACCTTGGTATCATGTTAAAAAAGCTGATGGGAGTCAAACTTACGTTGCAGAGCGCAATTTAGAAAGGAATCCCGTAACAAACAACTAAATCCAACGAATCCGTTAAGTCGATAGTTGTTTTACTCCCCAAAAACTCCAGAGTAAAAAGCTGCTAGAAAGATTAAAAAACCACCCCATAAATTTCGCGCTAAACTTTGGTTATGCTTAAACGTTTCGAAATCCTTCGAGGACTCCTCGTTTCTATCGAACAATAACCAGTGTTCGAAAATCAACCAAACCGGAGGAAGCAATGCCCAAGCCGCAAAAATAATTTCACGAGGACACGCATTCAAATGGGAACGATAGGTATAAAGTAGGCCTACTATTGCCAGAGTTGGGCCTAAAACTCTCCTAATTTTTGCTCTTCCCCACTTCCCAGTAGCCTTGTTACCGCTAGACATTTTATGTGCCCATTTATTAAATATAAAAACCTAAGGATTTCGACTGGCGCAGAAAGTTGGATAATTCAATCATATTCATACCACCTTGCCAATATTAAGAAGTCTTTGGGTTTGGGTTTGATGATAAATTATAGTGAGAACGAACTGTATCGCCAAAAAACATACTAATGGGAAAAGGCAACGTTCCATCACCCCAAACAATGACACTAGCACCAAAAGAAATAATGGCAAGTCAACTCCATTCCAACTCCAGGCGATCATCAAAGGGCTGGCTTTTTGTTGGTAATCTTTTCTCTCGCTGGAAGACATTATATCGCCCTTATAGTTTTCCTTGCCAGATTCTACAAATTCACCGAGACTTGTAAAACAACCACGAAACAGCAACCGCTGAAGTTGAAGATAGTAAAAATAGACCTTCAAGAGAATTGCGTCATTATCCGATATTTTTGAGTAGGTATCCAAAATTTCTTGAAAATTTCCATCAAACCCCTTCTGAATCATAGTTATCATTGTAAGTTTACAATAGTCATAAGCTATTGCCCGTAAGATAGTGATTAAACCAAAGAGGGCTAATGTCATATATTCTTTATCGAGACCAATCATTATTCCGACAAGAACAGCCAAATAAATAATATAACCCGCAATGCCATCTAGAAGCCGACCCCAATCGCTAGAACATTTTTTGGCTCGTGCTAACTGGCCATCTACACAGTCTAAAATCAATACCACTTCTAGCAAAATGCCTGCAAAAAAAAATGCCTGTAACGTTCCCAAACTAAAGGTATACGCTGAGGCTAACCCGACAAAAACAGAAGCATAGGTTACTTGGTTGGGAGTAACCCAGGTATCTTTTAAAACTTGTACAATACTTGCTGCTATAGGATTGTGAAAGTAACGATTCACTGGTTCTATTATTTCTTTAACCGGCGAAACTTGGTCTGACGGCACATTCATCTTTTATAACCAGTTATTCTTCTTACCCCAATCAATGGTTTCTTTTAGACCTTTTACTAAATTATATTTCGGCTGAAAATCATGTGATTCAAAAAAAGATTTGGGTGATGCAATCCATGACGTTTGACAAATATCAATCACTCTTTGTCGGTCAAAAAGTGCTGGTTTGGGGCCGAACCAAGCTAAAACCTCAGAAATACTAGAAAGAAACGTGAGTAACACTTTTGGGATAAATAGAGCTTTGGCGCGCACGTTAAGAATTTTCATTGCGGAATCCGAGATATCATTCCAAATATGACGCTCTCCGTCAGTAACATAATATATTTTTTCATTTTTAGGATAACAAACTGCTGCCCGAACCATAGCTCTAACTATATCTGCGACATAAATTAACGATAACTCTCGCCTAGTTGTCCCTATTTTAATATTCCAACCTTGGCTTAGTGTTTTCAGGTAAATGAAAAAGTTCTCCTCTCTCGGGCCATAAACTACTGGAGGACGAATAATAACGATAGGAAGCAACGAAGAATATTTTAACGCTATTCTTTCTCCTGCAAGCTTAGATTCTCCATAATAAGTCACAGGATTACATGGATCCCGTTCTTGAACTGCCTCCCCTTGTACGCTAGGACCCGCCGCCGCCAGGCTACTTAAATGAACAATTGCTTTGAGATTACTCCCAATTGCCACGCATCTTTCATAAAGAACCTCGCAAGAATACACATTGCCACAAAAGTAATCGTCTCTTGTTTTGGCCTTGGTTAAGCCAGCACAGTGAAATAAGTAGTCCGCTTTTTCAAGACAAGAAATAGATGAGCTCTGCGCAAGATCAACAACATGAACCTTCACTTGGTCTGAATTATTCAACCATCTTTGATCACTAGTTTCACGGATCAATGCGTGAATAGTACAACCATGCCCAACTAGATAATCAATCAAATGACTCCCAATAAAACCAGTAGAACCTGTTACAACGACAGTGGTATTTTCAAGAGATAATATCTCGTTCATAAATTCGATGCCTTTTGTAAATAACCCCACCTAAACGGAAAACAGGGGAAAGGATATCTTTATTGTCTTCAAGCATCCAAGACATATCGCACCATTTTATTTTATTCTCTACAAATTTTTTATAGGTTTCATAATACAATGCCACGTCGACACCCAAGCGTCGGTATTGTTTCTTAACTCCCAAAGCTACGACTCGATATAATTTAATTTTATTTTTATTCCAAAAAAATTTAGCCCAACCAAACGGAAAAATTCTGCCGTTCATTTCTTTTAAAACCACGTTGATATCTGGCAGAGTAAGCGAGAAGCCTACTGGTTCTCCATTAACCTCCGCGATAAAACAATACCCGGGCTGAAAAAAACTTCTCATTTCATTTGCAGAGTATAAAAATTCCTCTCTGGACATTGGAATGAAACCCCAATTATCAACCCATGATTCGTTATAAATGTGCCAAATAGCCTCTATTTCCTCGTAAAAGCTGTCCAAACGGAAGGGTCTTACCATAAAGCGCCCCCTTTTTTTAATACGCGACATTGCCGATTCGAGGTACTCCGGTACCTTTGGTAATTCCATCCTTAAGGAAACGAGGTCCTTAAGTTTTTCCAATCCCCATCCCTCAAGAAGGTTTGAGTAGTAGGGAGGATTATATGGCATTCCTATAACCGGTGGAATGTCAAAACCATCTACAAGCAAACCACATTCATGGTTAGTCGATAAATTTACTGGCCCCACAAGCTTATTTAATTGTTTTTCTTGACACCATTTTTCTGCCTCACCGAGCAATAAATTTGAAGCTTGTTTATTATTAATCACTTCAAACATTCCAAAAAAACCTACCCGTTGAGACAACTTTTTGTTGTGAGCACAATTTTCGATCAGGGCAACTCTTCCCACAACCGTTCGATTATTAGAAACGACTAAAAATAAATCAACTTTTGAATCTTTAAAAAATGGATTTACTGTGGGGTCTAAGAACTTTTTACGCTCGCTAATTAAAGGAGGAACCCATATAGAGGAGTCGCCATAAACCTTCCATGGCAACCGGATGAACTGTTTTTTATCAGCAGGAGTTTTTACTTCTTTAATGCTAAAAGCCATTATACTACGACAAAACACCCAACTTTTTTAAATTTTTATTAAAAGAAGCTGCTATTAAATTCAAATCTTCTTTGGTATGTCCGCAAGTATAACTTGTACGAATCATGGCTTTCAATGGAGGAACCACTGGAGACACGGCGACACCGGCAAACAATCCATCATCAAACAACAACCTATTCATATAAAGAGTAACTGCCTCATCACCAATTTGGATCGGCACGATGGGAACCTGGTTATTGTTAACCTGGATTCCCATTTCAAAAAGAGATCGCTTTATAAAAGCTGTGTTTTCACTTAAGATTTTTCTTCGTTTCGGTTCATTAACAAGAATATTCAACCCTTCTATAACGCCTGCAACAGAGGCAGGAGGTAAAGCCGCTGTAAAAATAAACGCCGAAGCTTTATGCCTTATGTATTCTGCTATATTTTTTTTTGCAGAAATAAAACCTCCGATCGACCCCAAGCTCTTAGAAAAAGTCCCCATATAAATATCAACATCTTTTTCAACATCAAAGTATTCACAAGCCCCTCTTCCGTTATCGCCCAAAATTCCCAGACCATGAGCCTCATCAACCAATAAGCTAGCACCATGGTTTTTTGCAAGCTTAACAATTTCAGGAAGGTTAGCAATGTCACCGCTCATACTGAAAACGCTATCGGTAATAATAATTTTCCCTTTGACTTGAGAGTTTTTTCTGAGCAAATGTTCTAGGTGATCCATATCATTATGCCGATAACGCAACGTTTTTCCCTGAGCAATAGCACAACCTTCATAGATGCTCGCGTGATTTTCACGGTCTGAAAAAGCTAAATCCTGTCTTCCCAAAAGACAGGAGATGGTCCCCTGGTTTGCCTGAAAACCGGTTGACATAACGATCGTATCTTCACGACCAAGAAAGTTTGAAATATTTTTTTCTAAAGTTCTGTGCAAACTCAACGTCCCATTAAGGAACCGACTCCCAGTACACCCTATTCCAAACTTTTTAAGGGCATCTCTTCCAGACTCAATAACCCTGGAATCCTTGGCTATACCAAGGTAGTTATTACTTGAGAGGGTCACTACATCTCTCCCGTCAATGACCACATGAGCACTATTTGTAATTTCTTCAATTTCACGGAAATAAGGGTATATTCCCAAGTCCTTGGCTTGTCTAGGGGCTTGATAGTTATCACACTTGGAGAGAATCCCATCATCACTTTCACTGGACGGACGCAGGTGACCACTTTCAAAGTCAAATTTTTCTTTTATCTGGACGATCTTTTTAGCTAATTTGGGATCTATAGATATTTTTGGCATAACTTTCTAGGCGTTAAGGAGAACCTTCAATAAAATTACTGTAACCAACTAACTGCTAAATCACCTCACCTTAGAACAAGATAACTTATTGTTTTAAAACTATTAAGTCTCAGCAATAATAGCATTATAAATACCCTACAAAAAGTATAAAAAGTACTATGTGCTGGACTCCCTCCAAAGGCGGACCAAAGTGGAGAACAAACCACTGGAGCTGGTCTGAAGATATAGGTTTTTTTTCGAAAACTGTTCTGCAAGCCTTTGATGCGTTTTCCCGAGGGAGTGATATGGCATTTCTGGAATCAGATGGTGTGTGGCATGAAACCTCAAACCAACAGGAGCCCATAAAACACCCAAAAAACTATTTGGAATATTGACAGAATCAAGGAGTTGCTCCGAGATACTAAGA
>Ga0208411_1002604_pt1 | contig 10825 bp, 4 predicted proteins | sample ETN01SmetaG_4_FD_185793 | JGI IMG/M metagenome (GOLD analysis project Ga0208411, IMG submission 185793) | Marine microbial and viral communities from oxygen minimum zone, Eastern Pacific Ocean - ETNP2014F12-01SV261 (SPAdes) (version 2) | ecosystem: Environmental > Aquatic > Marine > Oceanic ...
TTGATGCGCCCCTGAAGGCAGGGTTAAATGAAATTCGACTCGAATCCACCGGGGCCAGTGGCCCGAATGTTGATCATCTCAACATCAAACTAAAATAATTCAGCATTCCGATACTCTTGGTTACATCATTCACGGATTCTTTAGGAAAACAGAATCCTCGGTGAGGTTCACCCACTTGGCCTCGACGTTTTCTTCGGCTTTGCTTTTCGGTGCACTTTCTCTCCAGGAGAAAAATTGCGCATGCAGTCTGGTTTTCTCTTTGTTGACCGCGTTCTTCTTCAGCTTCTGGTTCAGTTCCTTCAGCAGGGCCGCCTTCTGCGCTTCAAGGTCAGATGGATTTTCCTCTTTCAGCTGGGCCAGCTTCTTTCTGAAGCCGTCCTTGGCCTGACTGCTGAATCTGTCCATCCTCTTGTAGAGAGCCTCACGAACCTGCTCGGCGGTGCCGCCGTCAACTTCCTTGATATACTTCCGGCAAATCTCGTCCATCTCAGCGACCTTGTCCGGCATCGCGGTGTGGAGGTCGTGTTCTTCCCGGTAGTCGTCCCTGATGTTGAAAAGCTTGATTTTGCCGGAGTTAAGGTGGCGCATGAGTTTGTAGTCGCCGATGATGATCGAACTGATGGGCGGGTGGTAGTGGCAGGTGTAGTGGTGGATGATACCGGGGGCCGCACGTTTCACCCTGCCCTTGTTTCCATTCACGAACACATCGCGCAGGCTGCCGCCGTCGACGCCCTTGGGAAGCGGGGCTTTACTTCCGCTCAGATCGTGGAAGGTGGGGAGGAAATCCCATTGCACGATGGGCACGTCGCACTGGGAACCGGCTTTGATGCCGGGGCCGGCTATGACGGTCGGCACACGGATGCCGCCCTCGAAGATGGACCGTTTGCCTTCCTGGAGCGGGCCGTTGAAGCGGCGATTTTTGCCGTCGATCTTCTCCTTTTGTGAGTGTCCCCCGCCGTTGTCCGAGGTGAAGATAATGTAGGTGTTGTCGAGTTCGCCCTTGGCCTTGAGCGCGTCGATGAGGGCGCCGACGTTCATGTCCATTTCCTCGACCATCGCGGCGTAGGTGATCTCGCGATTCACGGAGGATTTCTTTTCGTCGATCTTTTCGGTGCCGTGGTCCTGAGAGATCCAACGCTTCCTGCAACGTTCAAAGGCTTCCCTGGTCGCCATGTGCGGAATGTGCGGGGCGTAATGGTTGACCATCATGAAGAAGGGCTGTTTGCCGGCGTATTTATTGACGAAGGCGACGGAATCTCTTCGCAGCGAATGGATGCGTTTGGGATTGTCCGGCGGGAAGGGAGTCTTCTTCTTTGGATCCCAGTAGGAGCCGTGACCGTTGCCATTGCCGCCGGGTTCACCGGGCAATTCGTCGGTTACGTCGTAGCCGGCTTCATCGAAGCGTCCCAAGGCGCTCGCGCCTTTGCCGAACATGACGGTGGCGTAGTTTCGCCCGGCCTCTTTCAGCATCTCGCCCATCGTCGTTTCATCGTCATAGCCCTCCGGACGTTGGTAATGGGAAAGCACATCGAAGACGTTGCGATATTGCATGCGCGCGGAGGTCTTGCCCATCTGGATGCTGATGCGGGATCCGGTGCAGGTCGGGGTGGGAGCGTAGGCGGTGCTGAACCGTGAGCCGATCTGGGCGAGTCGATCGAGTCCGGGTGTCTGGATGAAATCGTGCTTGGTGCTGGGATCGGCATCCATCATCTGTACAGAGGTGTCCGCATAACCGAGGTCGTCGGCGTAGATGATGATGAAGTTCGGGGGCGCGCCGGCATGGAGCAGAGCAGATGTAAGAAGGAGGAGTGTGAGTCGGAATAGTTTCATTGCGATTTCTCTCAGGGTTTATGGGAATCGTGAAGAATAGGTCTGCATTTCCAATACTATCTTATAATGGCTCCAGAGGTAGGACTCGTGCCTCTACTTCAATACATTCACCGTGCAGTTGATTTCTGAGCGGATTGATTCCCCCTTGGAACCCTTGATATTATACTGAATACGCAAGGTCATACACTTTTGTAACTTCGGCATTTTAAGGGTCACCGTCTTACCGTCATTACTGAGAATCGCCTCAGTGATTTCCAAGGAATCCCTCCCCTGTTTGTCAGGATTACTCACCAGATAATCGCGAGACCCATACCCGCGGGTGCGGCGGTAATTGCACATTTCTGCTGCGTAACTCTCTGGATCAACCGCACTCTCCTCACCCAAAGCTTCACTAAAAGTCAGGCTCACACCTTTTTTACTCACTGAATACTTTACCGGAATATGCAGGGCCTTACCCGTGTAACGGAAACGGTAGAAACCACCGGCCTTTGACTTGTTGCCGGCCCAACCGAATAAACCACAGGCATAAAGCTGGCCATCCACCGGATGAAAACGTCCGCGCATTACTCCAGTGGGAGTTTCCCCGATAGGCAGGCGACTGACTCCACCCTGTGGCACCCCGTCCACCACCTCATAAGGAACGGTAAACAAGCGCCCCGTTCCGTAGCTCAGATTAATAAGCGAACCCTTCAGGGGCCCCCACTTGTCGCTGGTTACCCACAACTGCTGGGCGGGCGAACGGTCCACACTGTTATGAATCCATACCACCGGCGGATCATAATCCTCAGGATCACGCCCCGGAACATAGGAACCCATGTAGCCATAGAATCCATCCTGCTTAATCAGGTTAATCCGGTTCTTGGGCGTCCAGTGCCCTTCCTGGTCACTGGCAAAGAAGGTGCCATCGCCATTGACCGTCACCCCATTGGGTGCGCGAAACCCATTGGCAAGGCGCCAACTCTTGGAGCCGTCCTTGCTGACCTTGATAATGGAACCGTGGTGTGGCACCAACCCGTCTTTCGCGTGACGCGCCGCCTTGGCAAAATAGAAATTGCCCGCCTCATCAGTCTGCAAGTCCATGGCGAACTCATGAAAATGTTCGGTGACCTGATGGTCGTTATTAAAATTCTCATAGAAATCAATCTCCCCATCCTCATTGACATCATGCAGCCGCGTGATCTGGTCACGACAACAGACATAGATGGTTTCATCCACAATCTTCAGGCCCAAAGGCTGAAACATACCTGCAGCGATACGGCGCCAGGTGAGCTTTCCCTTGGGCAGATCAAGCCCTTCCACAATCCATACATCCCCCTGCCAGGTACAAACGGCCGCCCGACGATTGTCCTTAAAGAAATCAAACCCACCCAGACGCATCCACGATTTCCATGGATTATCGTTGGGTAAAATAAAGGTATCGGTCGCATAAGGCCCTGTGGCCAAACCCGACTGGATCTGGGTCTCCACCGTTTCAGCCCAATTAGCCTTCCCGCCTTGAGTCATCTCCAAAAGATCCGGAGCCTGCCCTTTAGACTTCACCGCTGCCACTGCCTGGGTAAATTCCGAGAGCTGGCCGCGTTTCCCTTTCCAGATCAATACCCGCAATTTGTTGGCCTTGGTGGCTGCAGGAATACGCAACCGTAGGTTTTCTTCATCTTCCAAATCCCAAAGACCGGTATCTCCAAGTAGTGCCGCGGCAATTACAGGTTCATTGGCATTAGAATTTACAGCAACCGCCTTTTCTTTTGCCTTCCCTGCGATAAAAACCTGAGCATTGCCACTAAACTGCAATGCCTGGCCCGTTTTCCCCTTCACCATCTTTGCTCCGTGATTAGTGCCGGTGTAGTTGCCACCTTTTGCGTTGGCAACTTGAGCTCCCTTGACTTCATCGAAATTCCAGTGGGCCACCGCATCTTCAGGCCCCTTGCCACCGGCTAATGCAACCAACTCCTTGGCAGAAAGCACACGCTTAAAAATGCGCACCTCGTCCATCTCTCCCTTGAATGCCGGCATAAAATTGGTAGCCGTATAACCAAGGCGCACGATATGACCTGTATCATCACTGCTGGGCAGCGTTTTGCCGCCTGCCTTTTTCCCATCCACATAGAGTGCCACTTCCCCCGACTGACTACGCGTAGCCGACACGTGATGCCATTTACCATCATCCACCTTGGGACCGCCGGATACCTGCCCCACCCATCCCACGTCATACCCCAGCCGACCTCCACGCACGAAAAAGGTTTTGCCGTTCTTTGCCCACTGACCAGATTGGGCCGCTTTGGAAATTATGGTGCCACCAGCATTGGTTTTAATCCATGCACTGATGGTCGTGTTGCTGGAACCAAAATCCATTTGACCTGTTGGACTTACCGCTGCAGTCCCTCCTGCAGAAGCTTTAAGCAAAACAACATTTTTGCTCCCCTTCAGATGCATCGCTCCCCCGGCCCCATGGACTACCTGCATCAGGATTTCCTTTGATCCCGGTGCAACGTGCAAATTACGAATGAAAACATTACCCCCATGCAAAGAAGGCATTTCAAGGATTCCACGGGCACCGACAATATAGGATAACACAACTTTATCCTCCTTCACATAAAGGCCCTTGTAATGTGACCAATCACGAGGAAGTGGCCCGTAAGGTTTCTTGTCCAGACCCCGAACCCGCACCTGCTCTTCCCATTTACCTTTGGGATTACGCCAACCGGGCCCAACCGGATTGGCAAAGGCCTGCTCTCCCTTGATTGAGGCATGAGCACCATGCCGACCATCAAAGGCAATCCCGCGCCAGTCGATAAAGCCTCCACTCCAGCCGGCCGCACAATTCATCAGGTCGGTATCGTAAACCATGAAAACATTCCCCTTGGAAACCCCTCCTTCTCCGGAATCAAGGCGGATGGCAATCGCCTTGTTCACGATACCGGCCCCCCGCACTTCCAGAGAGGTTGTCAGGTAGGGGCCATAGTTCATTTCATCCCATTTACCGGCAACCACCGGAAAGGATATCAAAGCCGCAAGGAAAAACGTGATGCGTTTCATAGAAGGTGATGAGTGTAGGGAGACAGCCGTACGGAGCAACCTTTGAAAGACAATTAGTGATTAAACAGGAACTCCGCTGAATTAAGCACCGCCCAGACCAAATCCTGCGTGGCTGCTTCACGATTGTCCTTATTCTTCTCAAAATAGGCGGCAATCACCGACTGTTCCTGCTCAAGAGGCAGGCGGTTGAAAGCGAGCAGGAAAATCTCTTCACCAATCTGAGCGGGGGTCTTTTCACTATCAGCAAGTTTCTTTACCCGCCCTTCTCCATGGATGATTTTCTCATGAAGTTTTTTGGCATGCATCATATGCAGAGCCTGCACCACCGTCCCTTTGACATTGCGTTCGCAGGGCGGATCACTGCTGGAGTTGGGCCGACCGAAGGCATCCATGAATTCAGACCCGATCTTGAAGTTCCAGGTCTCCATCGCCCGTGCCCCATTCCAGGTGGCAGAAAAACTGGCCGGCACCCCGCTCACGTCACTCACTGCATCCATCAACACCTCGGCACTAAGCCGTCTTCTGTAACTGCGTGAAAAATTGCGGGTATCGGCCACATTAGTTTCATTGGGCTGGGAGCTTAACTGGTATAACCGACTTTGCAGGATCGTCCGGATCAGCAGCTTCTGGTTGTACTTGAGCTCCACAAAATGTTTGGCCAGAGCGTCGAGAAGGTTTGAGTTTACCGGCGGGTTTGAGGCGCGGATGTCATCAACCGGCTCCACAAAACCATGACCGAAAAAAGCTCCCCACACGCGGTTAACCATCGCCCGCCCAAAGAATGGATTATCAGCTTTGCCGATCCAGGCCGCAAACTGATCACGTAAATCAGTATTACCCGGAATTTCCTCTAACGGCCCATCAGGAGGTTTGGGCTGAAGCGTTTTGCCAGTAACCGGATGGCTCACTGAACCACTTCCTCCATGATAGAACCACTCGGTGCCACCAGAGATGGGAGGCGACACCCCCGCTCCCTTGCGCTTGACCTGTGCGAAATACGCAGCCAATGAATAAAAGTCATGCTGGGTCCATTTTTCATTGGGGTGATTATGACAGCGGGCACACTCGAATCTCACCCCAAGAAAAATCTGACTGAATATTTGCGCCATCTCTTCGGGCTTACGTTTGTCGCGGTACACTACGGTGGGGCCAAACCGGTGTGTACTCCCACTGGCGGTAATCATATCGCGCGCAAACTCATCCATCGGTTGGTTTTTACGAAACGCATCGCGCAACCACTGGTCCAATACATACACACTCTTGAGTCCTGCCCGGTCAGGATTAGGGCGCACGAGGTCCGCCCACTTGTTTGCCCAGTGGTCGGCATAAGCCGGATCTGCCAGAAGCCGATCAATCACCCTCGTGCGCTTGTCCTTCGATTTGTCCGCCATGTAGGCGCGCGTTTCCTCCAAGGTTGGCAACCGGCCGATCGTGTCCAGCGTGGCTCGTCGAAGGAACTCTTGATCCGTACATAGTTTACTCGGCAATAGACCCAGACGTTGAAACTGGTCATAAGCCAATTGATCAATGAAATTATGCACAGGCAACGCCGCGTACTTTGAAATTGAAATCTTCTTCTCCGTGGGAACTGTCACTCGGGAGATGGCGACCTGTCCCATGTAACGGGCCACGATTGTTCCCTCGCCACTCGCCTTACCTACGACAACCTCCCCGGTCTTGGACACCGAAGCAATCTCCCCATCATTAGACACAAAATCGACCATCTTCGTTACTTCACGGCTCTGACCATCAGAAAAATGTGCGTTTACTTTCAGCGACTGCCGTTGTCCCTTGCGGTACACACGAACCGATGGCTCTACGGTCACCTTCTGCAAGGTCGACTCCCCTTCACGCTGGTAAACCATTCCTTCACGAATCCACTGCAACACCACCTGTTCCTCTTCAGATCCGGGCTTGATTCGCTGGCCGCCTTCGTGCGAAAGAGCCAGTGTTGCTTTCCTGAGGATCAGGCTCTCTTCAGGGAAAGCCGGGAAAACACGGCGACCAAAGGCATCCTCAGTAATCTCACGCCAATCCCGGCGTGTATCGTAGGTAAACACCGATAAACTGAACCCGTGCTGTCCATCAGCCTTTGCGTGACAGGCCCCCGCACTACAGCCGGCCTTAGTCAGGATTGGCAGAACATCCTTGATAAAACTCAACTGTCCAGCTGACTGAACAGCATCCACTTCCGACCCCAGCGTTGCCACCAGCTTATTATCCTGCCATACGAACACTTCGCCTGAGTGGCTTCCGGCAGCCACTGTCTTCGCATCGGCCGAGGAGGTAATGGCATGAAGTCGACCCTTGGCTCCAGAAAGCTTACTCTCTTTGGCGGTACTGGAACGCTGGGCACCATCATGTGTCTGCATCCCCCTAAAGATTCGCGCCACACCGTCTTCGCAGGAAGTAACAATGGCCTTGTCATCAGGCGTCCACTTCAGCTGGGTAACCCCGCCCTTGTGGGTCCGCACCTCCGTCATTTTTAATTTGGTTTTCAGATCCCAAATCAACATCTGTTGATCACTGCTTGCTGTAGCCAAATGGCGGCCATCACTTTTAAAGGCCACCCCATAAACCGCCCCCTGATGCCCCTCGAGAATGGCTGTCGCATTTTGATCTTTTATATTCCACACCTTCGCCACTTCATCACCGCCGGCGGTGGCCAATTGTTTGCCATCCCTGCTAATCGCCAGCGCGTATATGGAATCACTGTGGGCCTCCCACTGGGCGATCTGTTTACCCTCATCGACTGACCACTGGCGTACCGTCCCTCTCACAGCCGACTGACTGTCTGCAGTAAAAATAGATTTGTTATTCGGCGAGAAAACCAAAGCACTCACGCGGCCCTCAAATTCACTCAAATGCCTAACCTGTTTGAGTTCCTTATTCCATAACCGCAACGACCGATAATCACTTGAAGCCAGCCAATTTCCATCAGCACTCCATTCCAACGCCCGAATGGAATCGCGGTGCCCTTCAAGCACACCAAGAATTTTATTTTCGTCAGCTATATCATGGACAATCACACGGTTCGCCCGCCCGACTGCCAATCTTTTGCCATCAGGAGACAACGCCACTGCCAACGAAGGCTCATAGCCTGCCGGGATTTTTTTTAATTGCTCCACCTTGGGGCTCGGTCGGTCCTTGAGTGCGGCAGCATCCCACTTCATCCCCTTATTAACCCACTCCTCCAGAGCGGCAATCGCGCGCGGCGAAAGTTGATCCTTGGGCGGCATGTGCGCATCGGCTCCGGATTGCAACGTCTGCACCAACCGGCTCACTGCCGCCTTCCCCGAAACAACGACTTTACCCTCTTCTCCTCCCCGGAGCAGGCCTTCACGTGTAGTAAGATCCAGTTCGCCTTTTTTCTTGTCGGGGTTATGGCACGAGAAACAATTGGCCTTGAGTAAAACCATCGCCTCAGGCGTCCCGGCATTGAGCAGAAAGCCTGAAAAAAACAGCCAGCTGAGGATAATTGGTTTCATTTTCTTCATACCCACTAGGTCTGACGCAAAATCACTCCAATCGCTTCAACATCAACAACCGGAATTCAAGAGCAGTTTTACCGGGAATTTCAGTGGCTTGAAGTTTCAATTCGCCTTTACCCTTCCTTAGCTTGATCTTGCCCATCTTCTGGGACTTGAAGTCTTTCACGTAGGATTCCATGCGCTGCACACGGTCGTTTTCCTGCCCGCGCACTGGCACCTCATGCGCCTGATCAATTATAAAGGCAGTTCCACTACTCCAAAACCCATTTTTACCGTCGGGCAAAGTAGCATCAGGCATGGAATAGGACAGGTGAATGCGCGCGCCCTCATCACCTTTTGGCACGGCGTAGTGAACTGTCACTTCGTAAAGACCGGTCGCGCCCACCTCAATGGGCCAGGTTATTTTGTCCTCTAATTTCTTCCAGTTATAAAAGTATGAGCAGTTGGGGAATTTATTGGATCGCTTGATGCCCCCATGAGGCACCCCGTCACGCGCGGGGATTTGGGTCCATTGAAAGTCGGGGTGACCAACTACAAACGGCCGTGTGTCCTCACCCAATTCAGACAACACCGTCTTCTTCCAATGCTCCACCTCCTTGCGCAATTGGGCGGACACCTGCGGCTTAATCTGGCTAATGTCCTTTCGCTGACCCGGATCAGTAACCATGTCGAAAAGCTTGCCGGTGTGATCCAGTCGGTAACGCTGTGTACGCGCACTCACCCTCCCTTTCCAGGAATTAATCAAGGTACGCTGCTTCCACTGATCCTTTGATCCGAACAATAACGGCTTCACGCTCCTCCCATCCAAGAGTTTCTCACTGAGCACCGGAATGTCCACGCAATCGGCAAGGGTCGGTAATAAATCCATCACCGAACTAATTTGTTTAATTACAGTGCCCTTTTTAATCCGACCGGGCCAACGCACCAAAAGCGGCGAACGCACGCCTCCTTCATCAGTGGACCCTTTTCGCCCTTTCATCCCTCCATTCCAACGCACTCCATTGGGACCATTATCATGAAAAAACACCACAATCGTATTATCGGCAACCCCCAAGTCATTGAGTTTCTTCAAGAGGCGCCCCACATTCCAATCAATGTTCTCGCACATTGCCAAGGCACACCGCAGATGTTGCAGGTTCTCGCGCTTCGGATCGCGATTATGTAGCTTGATTTCCTTGTTCTTGAACTTGTCCCACCAGCGGTCCGGAACCTGCATCGGCGAATGAGGTGTATTGTAGGGAAGATAAGCGAAGAAGGCCTTCCCCTCTTTCTTCGACTGTTCCATGAACTCCATGGCCTTGTTGGTAAAATCATCAATACAAAAGCCCTCACCTTGCACAATACGACCATTGTGCTCCAGAGGCGGACTAAAATAATCCCCCCAATGGCCTGAGCAAAACCCGTAATATTCCTCAAAACCACGTCCATTGGGATGATAAGGGTACTGCATCCCATTATGCCACTTGCCAAAAGCACCCGTCACGTAACCACCCGCTTTAAAAGTGTCAGCAATGGTCCGTTCATCCAAATCCAGTCGCTCACCTCCGGCTGAAGTGCTGTAAACCCCACCCCGCACATGATAGCGCCCGGTCAAAAATTCAGCACGGGTGGGAGAACAGACCGGGCATACAAAAAACCGATCAAATCGGGCCCCATCGCGAGCCAGTGAATCAATATTCGGGGTGTCTAAATCGGTATTTCCACTCAGACTTAAATCACCCCAACCCTGATCATCGGTGAGAATAACCACCACATTTGGCTTTTCAGCTTGCGCGACGAAACAAGAGAGAATGACACAGAGGAAAACGATCAGTTTCACGCACCGATTCTTGCGTAGCAAGCCAGAGCCGCAAAGAACTAAATTATTGATTGTCCCAGAGGGCCCGAACATGGCCGCTCTTGTACTGAAAACCAACAGCACTGACAGGGATGGAATCCGCGTGGCCATCGGCAAAAATCACACTAGCCCGGCCCAAATGACGATTAACCATCCGATGCGAAGATTTTTGCCAATCTCTGGATGCCGGAACAGAAAAGATGCCCGATTTAAAACCAAGATTACCTTCGGTCTCTTTTTCCTGCCACTGGTCAGGATCAGACTGCATCGGATTTCCAATCACACCAGCATCGCCGAAAACAACAGTCATACTGGGCTTGCGAACTTTAGCTACGAAACCAAGCTCCCCAAGGGAATGATTGTATCCCACACCGTGATGGCCTTGGCGACAATCCGGACACCGCCATAAACTTTCACTTTTCAATTGCTTACCCATTCCCTCTTTCCCTTCGGCATACTTCTTTAGGGTATGTTCCCATGCGGGATTTTTTTTGTTGGCAGCTGGAAGTGACTTCTTCTCTTCTTTTTCAACATCAGTCGAATAGCTCGAAAAAACTGCTCCGAGATCTCGGAATTGATCAACGCACGCAACTGCCCTTGCCTTTAAACGCGCCTTATTCAAAGAAGGAAG
>Ga0208411_1002617_pt1 | contig 10800 bp, 4 predicted proteins | sample ETN01SmetaG_4_FD_185793 | JGI IMG/M metagenome (GOLD analysis project Ga0208411, IMG submission 185793) | Marine microbial and viral communities from oxygen minimum zone, Eastern Pacific Ocean - ETNP2014F12-01SV261 (SPAdes) (version 2) | ecosystem: Environmental > Aquatic > Marine > Oceanic ...
CAACATAAAGTCGGGCTTCGTTATTTTCTATATCTATTATTGCTTTTACAAGATATGTATGACCTTCTTTTTTGTTTGCTTTTCCGTTTATATTACTTGCATGGCTCGTACTACAAATAGGATCAAAATAAAATCCAGGTTGGTTTCCGGTTGGCATTTTCCAGGTATGTAATCCTATACCACAATTACTGTTTGACCAAATAACTCCATATCTTTCACCAGTACTTGCATCTTGCGGCATTTTATTAATTAAAACTTTTGCCGATAATGTAAATAATCCTTTTGTATTTGTTTGAACATGCCTTTTGACAATTATTTTTTCTTTCTTTATAGTTTGATTTTTAGCAACCGTATGAGTTGGTTTGTTAAGAACCTGTTTAAAGAATTCTGAACTTTGTTGGGCTTGAGCTAGAGCAACACTAGTATTTTGTTTTTCAACTACTAGTTGATTTTCTAGTGATTCATTTTTTTCTTCTAACTTTTTTATTTTGTTAGTTTTTTGAGCTAGAAATGTATTTGCTTGTTTGCGATTTTTCTTGCACAAATCCATTTCTTCTTTCGGCACATAAATTAATGTTGAATCAACAAATGCATGGCCCATAAAACTACCACCATAAAAATTACTATATTTTTCTGTATAGCGATCTTTAGTAGAAACATTTCCTAAAAGCATTTCTGCTTGCATCTTAGAAATTGTATTGCCCTTTGAGAATGTATCAATGAGTCCTCCGTTTCCACCCATACTTGTATCACGATGCTCGGAAAGATATTGTACATTTAGTCCACAGTATCGAGCAAACCCAATTAATGCATCATTAAATGATTCATTTCTTGCATTACGTTTTTCAGTACGCTTAGTAGACATACCAACAAAATAAAATCCTTCTGTTGATTCAGGAACAACTTGTAACCAGTTAGGTCTTTCTGCTGGTTCTGTACTATCTAATTGTGAAAACGTTTCAATTCTATTTGTTTTTGGTTGTTTGCTTGGGGTCGTTTGTGCAGATGCCGTACAACCTAAAATAAACGGTAGTGCAAAACATAAAATGTTTATGCTTATATTTTTCATATTGCCCTTTATTAGCCTATAGTTAAAGAATAGGCGCAGTTATAACAACTACGCCTGAATGGGTTATTGTTGAGCGGTAACTTGCTTACCAGGAACTTGGAAAAAGTCATCAGTGGTAAGACCTTCTTCTTCTACGAGTTTCCAAAACTCAACAGTTTGGTTTGCCTGATCCTTAGCAATTTGAGTAACGGCATTGGCCGCATCTCTTTGTGCTTTAAGAACATTGGCTTTTGCAGTATTCGCGAACGCTTCGAAAAAATGCTCTTTCGGTATCGCTACAAGTGCAAAATACTTGTATCCTGGGCGTCCGACCATGTCGGCTTCACGCTCAAAATACCACTTAGTAGTACGAGCACCTTTAAGTACATTCATATGAACGAACTTATAATAGCCCCTTGAACCTATTGTTGGTGCAAGTGTAGCACCATCAAGACCGAAACCTAATTCGGCTTCTTCATACTTTGCTTTTGCTACGGTACTCAAATACTCCATACCGGAGAACAACGCATCACGTTTCGCGGCACGTCTTGCCGATTTTTCAGTGGCGTAAAGTGAACTTACACCAGTAAAATAAATCAGATCTCCATCAAGCAATGGTTCATTCATTACCCACTCAGGACGATCAGATTGGTCTGGATACGTGATTGGTTTTAGTTGCTGAACAGTAGTAGTAGCAATTAAACTATCACTAACTGACGAACTAATCGATGGCCTTTTGTCACTACATCCGACAGCCACCATTGCAATTACCATTGCAACGAGGATATTTTTCATAACATTCCCTTTCAATTAAGGATTAACAGTTAAATTATGTGTTTACACGATGCAAACACTTCTGACCTCATGCAATTATTATACACTATGCACACTCTAGAGTCAACCTCTTTTTTAATTTTTTTTCATAATAGAGCCATTTTTTTGCAAAATCGCACGATTTTGTTTCATTTGCCCAAGGGCCACCTAGTGTATAGTGATAAATTTTTATATTTTTGATTGGATTGTATTCGCCTACGAGGAAATTATAGTGTATAGGCATTTTACCTATAAAGGGGGTTTCGGTCCATCTAAAGTGCATTAAATCACTTGCTGGAGCATTATTAACATAAGATAATGTTAACTTTCTGCAATCAGGATGTCCGTTATTAAACAACATAAAACTTGCCCAATTCTTACGTGGAAAGGCTGAATTGTGTTCATCTTTAACGCCTGAAGCAATATATTTTGATTTAGTAGGAGTATAATTATGCTGAACTACACTAACCGCTTGCATATCATTTATATAACGAAGCGTTTCCATTAGATTACATTCAACAATAAAGTCATCATCCATGAATATACTGTAACCTTCAAATTTACAAAAAGCAGGACACATAAATCGAGCAATAGTGTGATCTGTATTTTGATCCGGTGCTCGTTTTCTAGTCCATCCTGCTAGGTGCTGAGGATGCATAGGAAAGATACGAGCCTCAGGATTATATGTTAAAACGCTTTCTTTACACACATCCGACACATGAGGGCGTTCATGTGTGAGTCCTATGAAGATGTTTAATTTAGGTAGTTTTTTCATCGATAAATATATAAAATTGAAGGTACTTCGTATGGCTAAGATTCTATTTAAAGGTTACTCAACAATCGATAAGAAGATTGGAAGTACGCAACTTTTTGATTTAAATTTAGCAAAACAAGATTTAATGAACCATTTTTACACCAGACGTGGTGAACGTGTAATGGAACCAACTTTCGGTAGTCTTATCCCTACATTGTTATTTAACCCGATTAATAACGATATGGATGATATAATTTTACAAGATGCTGAATCAATTATAGATACAGACCCACGTTTTGAATTAGTTACAGCAGATACCACAATTAATGCAGATGCTAATTCAATTACATTAAACTTATTATTAAACTATACACCAGATGATAAACAAGTAACTATGGAGTTACAATTCGACGCAAGAGCTGAAGAGGCAGTATAAATGGCAACAACATTACGACAGAAAAAACTTTTAGCCGCTGAAGATTTCACGGCTTTGTATGAATCATTTGCAAGTGCAAATTTTAAAGCATACGATTATGATAGTATCAGAGAAGCATTAATTAACTATGTACAAGACAATTATGCTGAAGATTATAACGATTGGATTGAAAGTAGTGAATTTGTTGCTCTAGTAGATTTGTTTAGTTTCATTGGACATAGTATTGCATTTAGATTAGATTTAACAACTAGAGAAAATATTCTTGATACTGCAACTAAATCTTCAAGTGTTTTAAATCTTGCAAGATTTGTTGGATATAATCCAAGCAGATGTAATCCTGCAACAGGTTTATTAAAATTAAAAGCATTACGTACAACAGAAACCATATACGATTTTAATGGGACTGATATAGGTAATACTGATATAATTTGGGGTGATGCAAGTAACACCGATTATTATGAACAATTTATTACAGTATTAAATAGGGCATTTCAAACTATTAATCAATTTGGAAATCCTTATAAAAAAGGAACAGTTGATAACATATCAACTGAAGTATATAAATTAAATTCTAATACAGAAAAAGCAGAGGTTACATATCCTTTTACTGCTATTGCTAATGGATCTTCTCATTCATTTGAAGTTGTTAATGGAACATTTAAAGATACTGAATATTTTTACGAAGACGATCCAGATCCAAGTGCCGCAATGAGTTTATATTATAGAAATGATGGAACAGGATTTTTAAGTAAGGATACTGGATTCTTTGTAATGTTTAAGCAAGGGTCATTGCAACATACAGATTATACATTAGATAAAGCAATAGAAAACAGAGTTATAGATATTGATACCGAAAATATTAATAATACTGACGTATGGGTACAAAATATTAGTGCCGATGGTACTGTAACAACCGCAAACAAATGGACTAAAGTAGATAGCACCGAAGGTAACAATGTAATATACAATTCATTAAACAAAAACATACGTAAGATTTTTTCTGTAATTTCAAGATTAAATGATACTATTAGTATTAAATTTGCTGATGGTAACTATGGTGAAATTCCACGTAACCTAATGAGAGTGTGGTATAGAACTAGCAATGGCGACACATATGTTTTACGAAGTGCTGATGTACAAGATGTATCTATAACAATTCCATATATTGGAATTGATGGATTGTCATATGATTTAACATGCACATTTGATTTAGAGTATACTGTTAGAACTGCTACCGCAACCGAAAGTGTAGATAATATTAAACAAAATGCACCATTAGTTTATGCAAGTCAAAACAGAATGGTTTCAGCACAAGACTATACAGTATTTCCATATACTCAAAGTAGTGCCGTTAAAAAAGTAAAAGCAGTTAATAGAACCAATATTGGACATAATAGATTTTTAACATTTAACGATCCAACCGGCGTATATACTAATCTTAACATTTTTGGATCAGATGGGTACATTTACAAAGATTCATTATTAAAACGAAAAATTATAACATTGCCTAGTACATATACAAATCAAGAAATAGCAGACGATTTAATGACTAACATGTTATTTGATGCTGATGTTATGAATTTTTATTACGAGAATTATCCTAAGATTACTGGAACACCTTATTTGGCATCTTCGGATTCAGCAGTAAAAATCTTTAGACAAGTGTCAAGTACGTCAACAACATCAACTGGATATTTTAAAGTTGGTGGATCATTAACAACAGCGGCGGCAGTTGGCACTAGTTACACAACAGATACAATTTTAAAAGTTATTAAAAAAGATGCATTACTGGGGTTTGTAGAACCAGCAACTGGAGATACTGAAGAGTCAACATGGGCGTCAAGTACTGCACATACAATAACATGGGCAAAAGTTTTAAGTGTAACAGGCTCAGGGTTAGGTACATTTGATACTGATGGAAACTATACTGGTAAAGATACTGCTGGTGTCGGAACAATATCACTTAGTCAACGTATACCCGATAATGCTAGAATTCGACATGCAGTACCACATTTTAGAAGGAAGTTTACACCATCTGAACGAGATTTAATTGTTGAACAATTATCTTTAAAAAATAGTTTTGGTATAGGATACGACGAAGGACTAGATTTATGGTGGATCGTAGACGAAGATAACATCAGTGAACCATCAACTACATTTGTAAGAAATGTTGTTCAAGATAATACAAATACTAATCCAAGTTGGATTATACGTGCTGAAGTTAAAAATAATAAAATAGAATTCTTAATTAGACATTCTAGGTATATTTTTAGTAGTGATAAAGAAGTACGTTTTTATAATCCAAATATTAAACGATCAATTGATGTAGACACAAATAAACCTGTTGTTGACCAGATTAGTGTATTAGGTACTAATACTAAACCTGGAGAAACAACATTAATAGGGTCTGATATTAAATTTAATCCTGTCGGAACAGTAACATATAATGATGGATACAGCGATCCAACTAAATTAATTATTTCTCCAGCAGATGAGAACTTAGATTTAGTACCAGATTTTCCAGATTCATTTGAACAGATTGTAGGTGCCGATACAAACAAAATATATTTTAATAAAGTAACTGAGGGTGGATACGAATATGAACGTTATACTCCTAATACTACAACTACAACAAAAACAGGACGAGCGACATTAAAATTTCAATGGAAGCATTATGCAACTGATGAAAGAAAAATCGATCCATCAGCAAGTAACATTATTGATATATTTGTATTAACAGAAAATTATGACAACGAATTTAGAGAATGGTTAGCGGCAAACGGATCGGTTAGTACAAAACCAGCCGAACCAACACAAACAGATCTTAATACATTATTAAGTGGTATAAAAGATTATAAAATGAGTTCGGACGAAATTGTCTTTAAACCAGTAAAGTATAAAATATTATTTGGACAGAAAGCAGATTTAGAAATGCAGGCTAGATTTAAAGTTATTAAAGCACCGGGCATAAACCTAACAGACAACGAAATAAAAAGTAAAGTAATTACCGCAATAGATGCGTATTTTAATGTTGAAAATTGGGATTTTGGTGAAACATTCTATTTTACAGAATTATCAGCATACATACACCAATCATTAGCAGGTATTGTAAGTTCTGTTGTTATTGTTCCTGTAAGTCAAGCAAGTGTATTTGGTGATTTATTTCAAATTACACCAAACTTAGATGAAGTGTTTATTAGCTCAGCACACATAACAGATGTTGAAATTGTTTCAGCATTAACAGATACTAATTTAAGAACAACTGCAACAACTGCAACAGAATCAAGTACAGAAGAAATTGTTACCACATCGTTTGTAGGTGGTAGTACATCAACAGGGTCGTATTAATGGCAGATATACCTCATGTTCCTAAGGTAATAAAAGACACTACTAAACCAGGAACTAATAAAGCAGTCGAACGTAAAGAGTTTTCTAACCTATTACCTTCCTATCTTCGAACAGATACTAATAAAAAAGTTTTATCAACTATACTAGACTTTTTAATGAGTAATGGTAATACAAGACAATATAGCCAATATTACGGAAGAGCAAAAGGTGGATATCATACAGCCACACAAGACGAAATAGCAAATCTACTTAACGAGTGGCAAAAGAATTATAGTTTTAGTCCCGGTTGGTTTAGTCAAGATCCGGGAACAAAAGAAATACAGTTAAGTCTAACACAAGATGATGCATATACAGAACTTAAACGACACGGAGTAAATGATAAAGATTGGAATGATGTTTTTGAGCATTCGGCATATTCATGGAGTCCTCCTATTGACCATGATAAGTTTATTAACTATGAACAATATTATTGGATTAATTGGGCGTTAGTTCTTGATGTACCAACACTTGGTAGTGGAGGTTCTGTTATTAACGAAATAACTGCAAATGTTACAACCCGAGAGGGCGTGTCTGTTGCATTAGAAACTGGAATGGGACTTAAAAATCTTGGTAACTTCCATTTTAAAGTATCCGGTGTTGGCGATAGCATAAGACTTGACGAAAGACAAGCCGCAGATATAATAACACGAATAGGTACTACACGAGAACAACACGAAGCAGATTATATTACTATTGGCCTTGGTGCAACTAACGGAAATCCTTGGAGTAGAAGTAATTATTGGATGCACGAAGATACTCTTAAAGCAATGGAAATAGGGTGTGCTTGGAGTGCTTCAGTAACATATGCCGCCGACGATATTGTTAGTCGCGATGGAGAATTTCGCATAGCAAAACAGATAGGAGGTAATATAAATCAAGATCCGTTATCTGATAATACATTAACATATTGGGGTCCTGGTATTAAAGTATTAGATCCGGGTGCTCGAGCTACACGACCTATTATAGAATTTAATAAAGACATAGAAATATATAATCATGGTTTCGATCATGCGGCAGAAGTTGGCCACATTACATCTGCTAGTATCGCTGATATTGTAGGTAAATCAAGTTATTCATATAAATCTGGTGCAGACGATGTATCTTTTGGTAATGGACAATCAGTACTGTTTATAAATTCGACTACAGATATTAATAATAAAATGTATACAATTGGTGGAGTTGGTTCTGCAATTACATTAACAGGCGAAAAAACATTTACAACTGGACAATCAGTACTCACACACAAGCGGGACACTGGCACCTCGGCAACAAAAATCTATATGGGTTCTCGTTATCACTTTAATGGAACGACCTTTGTTACTTCCCAACAAAAGACTGCAAGAGGACAAGCACCTTTATTTAATTTGTATGATAAAGATAATGTATTGTTAGATAATACAACAAAATACCCAGATAGCAACTTTGCTGGTAGTAACGTTTTTACATATGCAACAGATACAACCGGTACTACTGATACAGAATTAAATTTTAATCCTGTTATTGAAACAATCGGATTACAGGTAGCAGATTTATACGCAAGTAATAATGATTATGTATTTGATTGGGATCAGTCTAAAAAAGAATATCAGTATAAATCAAATAATGTAGTAACTGAAATAGCAGGAATATATTATACTAAAATTGGTTCTCAATATCAAAGTGGCTGGCATGAAAGTAATTACGAAGCATACACTCCTGTCATACAAGACATTGAAGTAGGTTCGACAACAAGCGATACTCGATATTCTGGATGTGTAACAGGAACAGTAGGATTAAATGGAAAATATGAAATTGATACAGGAACTAATACTCCGTATTATTCACGAGAATTTTATGTACATTTTGAAGGGAATAAATTTTCATGGTTTGTTAAAAAAAATGGACGGTATCATCAAATTCCAGCAGAGCCAAATGAAACTAATCCTAAATTATATTTTCCATCTGGTAAAGATATAACAATTAATTATTATAGTGAAATCGAAGGATTTAAAATTACTGATCCAACCGGTACCGTTCCCGCCTCTGGAATTACTAATAATAATGCAACATCAGGTACAATAACAATTAATATTGATAAAGCAACATACCCGGTATTACGTTATAACGCATATCCAACAAGTACTGTTTACGGAGAGATATACCTATTTGATGAAAAACAAGAACATGGAAGACCTTTAGTATATAGAAACGGAATTATACAAAAAGAAGGAACACAGGTACAAGCAGAAGCTCAAACTGCTGATTGGTATTTAAGTGGATCAAAAATTACATTTCCATTTTTTACAACAGAAGGCAGCCAGGGTAGAACTGTAACATTTGATTCAGTAACAGGTGATTATATTATACCAAGTGAAACTAGTAATGAACTATTAGAAGTAACTACAATACAAGAAAAAGATGTTATTAATATTGAATATTATATTGATGAACCGCGAGCTACTGATGTATGGGATGATTGTGCACCATTAACTAAAAATCCTAATTGGGAAAATCCTGCCAGTTTAAGTTATGGTAAGTTATATAAACATTTTACTACATGCTTACGAAAGCAACCATTACTTGAAGGAGCATCTTCGGGTAAGAATAATTCTAGAAATATTAGATCATTTAACACAATACCGGGTACAATATTACAATATAAAAATCCGGCATTAATAAGTGGGTTGATTTTAGATAATCCTTTTGCACCAATTATGCAAAGTATTTTTTGGTATGCACAACAATATGAAGTGTTTAAATTTAAGTTACTTAATGCATTTGATAACGCAATGCTAGGTAAGGATTATACATTATTATCTCATAGAGAATTACTTGATGATGCACTAATTGCATTAACTAAAGGAAAGACTAAAGGATTCTCCTTTAGTTTAACAAATCATGTTGCATATAAAGGGTATACTGAAAAATCATACGTAGGGGATGGCACTACAACGGCTTTTGCGTTACCAACCGGATGCACATATGGCACAACGCCAACAAGTCAAAATATTGAAATATATGTTAACGACACAATACAATTACTTGGTACTCAAGCAGGTTACAACTATACTATTAGTTCTAACACAATTAACTTTAGACCCGATTCAATACCAGCAAATGAAAAAATAATTTTAATTAGATATGCTGATGCAATTGAAGATAATTTTATACCACATACACCAGCAAGTTTAGGTATTAATAGATTATTTAAACCTTGTGTACGTAATTTTACAAGTACAAATAAATCTGTTGTTACTCATGCACTTAAAATGCAAGCACTTAATAATGGGCCTCGTACAATTAAAATTCATGATGGATTTAATTATTTTATACAAGGACATGATGGTAGTATAGAAGTAGCTTACAATGATTATAGAGATGATATATTATTAGAATTAGAAAAAAGAATTTATAATAATCTTAAAGTTGCTTATGATGATGAAGTATTTGACCTTCATGATTTTATTCCAGGACATTATAGAAAAACAGATTATTCTTTAGACGCTATTAACAAGAGTTTATTAGTAGACTTTACTAATTGGTTAAGTTTTGTAGGCAATATTGATTATACAGAAAATACATACCAAACAACACACGGTAGTGATCCTTTTGTTTTTAATTATGGATCTATGTCTAGTTATGATAGTAAACCACTATTAGGTTGGTGGAGAGGAATTTATAAACAAGCATATTATACAGATAGACCACATAGTCATCCTTGGGAAATATTGGGTTTTGCAGAAAAACCAACTTGGTTTGATACTGTTTATGGATCGGCTCCTTATACTAGTGACAACTTAATTTTATGGCAAGATTTACAAGATGGTGCTATTCGAGAACCTAATAAAAATGTTGTAATTAAAGACAATTATAAAAGACCTGACTTACTTAAACATATACCTGTTAATTCTTTGGGCCTTTTAATAAGTCCACACGATAGTAATTTTTCACAAGAATATGTTGCTCATTTAACTAGAGATCCATTTAAATTTGGTGATCACGCACCAGTAGAAAATGCATGGCGAAGAAGTTCTGATTATCCTTTTGCTGTTATGACATCTTGGATATTAAATCAACCTAGTCATGCTATTACAGTAGGTTGGGATAGATCAAGAGTTATAAGAAATACTGCAAAACAACTTGTATATAAAGATACAGGATCAAGAATTAAATTAGCTGATCTTAAATTTCCAAATTCTATTAGTGATGAAAATAAAGTTTTAACAGCAGGATTTGTAAATTATATTTACGAATATGTTGAAACAGATTTATTAACAAATTATTCTGATTATAGAGATAATGTTAAAAAAATTATTAACCAATTAGCATTTAAAGTTCGTGGTTATACTAAAAAAGACAAATTTAAATTACTATTAGATAGTA
>Ga0208411_1002624_pt1 | contig 10779 bp, 9 predicted proteins | sample ETN01SmetaG_4_FD_185793 | JGI IMG/M metagenome (GOLD analysis project Ga0208411, IMG submission 185793) | Marine microbial and viral communities from oxygen minimum zone, Eastern Pacific Ocean - ETNP2014F12-01SV261 (SPAdes) (version 2) | ecosystem: Environmental > Aquatic > Marine > Oceanic ...
CTTGATGCTTGCACGGCATAATTAAAGTGTAAATTTTTAAGAAATGGCAGAGTAATATCACCAACAATATTTAATGTATGCGTTCGGTCATATTTAGGATAATACCAGCCGTGTTTTTGAATATGTTTCATAGTCTTTGCATAAGTATACCCAATCCAACCGCGCGATTTACCTGCAGTCTTCTTAAATAATAGTTCTAAACCATAAGCAAAAGCTCTGGTGTCAAAAAATTCATTGAAAGGAGTTGTGCTAACTTGATCATTGTCTTCCGTGACTTGCTCTCCTTGATTCAACGTAATCAAATTCTCAAAGTGTTTATAATATGTTTCTGCACGGAAAAGCCAGTTGCTTCCAGATAAGTACTCTAATCCTAAAATAGTGTGATCCGCCCAGGGTGCGGCACGGTCTCCTGGTATCCCTAACCAATAATCTATAAGACGCAGGGTTTCATCCTCTGGATTTGCAATTGTAAGAAATTGATGGAATCTACCTATAGATAATTTTAATGATAAATCCTGTTGTAATAAATATTTTAGTCCAAATCGAGGGTCAAAATAGATTTGATCATGGAGAGAATATTTCATTATCCTTCCACCAATCTGTAAGGCAATATTACTAGCTACGTCCCATTTGTCCTGAATAAACAATGAAGTTTCAATCGTTTGCTGCTTCATTTCTAATGGCTTAGCATAAAATGTTGTATCAAGATTCTGGTATTCAAACTCCATCCCTAAATCATAATCGACCTGTTTTAACTGAAATCCACCCATGATTTGATGATTCTCAATTCCATGCCAAGAAATTTCGGTTTCCAATGTTTGATCTTCAACTATATCATAAAAATCAAAACTCCATCGATCCAAATAACTACCAGATTCATTTCCTACAGACCAGGTTCCTTCATATTTAGTATCCATATCAAAATGAAACCGGTATCTGCTAGTTGCAAAAAAAGTTCGTGCCACTAATTGTGGGTTAATAAGCCACCGCCATGTCAAACTGTTTGTATGATTCCCCCAGGGCCAATTAATTCCGAATGTATTTGTCGACTTTTCATAATAATCAGAAAGAATATCATAATCTTCATATACCGTAGGGCGAAAACTAAAATCTAGAACATCATCCCCATAAAAACGACTATAGGTCAAGCGATGATCCTGATTCACATCAATATTTACTTTTAATTGATAGTCATAAAAAAAATACGGGAATTTGAAACCACTCTCTCTGCATTCTTCTCCACACATCACATTGAAAAATGTATCGAAATATGTACGACGACCGGCAATCATCCAGGAGCCTTTTAGTCCTTTAAATTTTGGTAGTGGTCCTTCCATTAAAACCTTACTTGAAATAAGGGAAATATTCGCATGACCTTCAAATTCCTCCGTATTCCCTTCCCGATTAATGACGTTTAGTATGGCACCCATACGACCGCCATAACGGGCAGGAAATCCACCAGCATAGAAATCTGCTTCCTTGATTGCATCCGTGTTAAATGTGGAAAAGATTCCACCCAAATGATATGGATTATATACCGTGATACCATCCAGCATGATTAAATTTTGATCAGGAGTGCCTCCGCGAACATACAGTGCGCTTGAAAAATCATTGATAGTCTGCACTCCTGGTAATAGTTGCACTGTACGAAACAAATCCGGTTCAATAAATGCCGGGGTAGATTCCAAGGTTCGTAAATCAATACTTACCCTACTTGGTTCTACAAGTGCTCTCATCTTTTGCGCTTCGCCAAAAACATCTACTACTTCACCTTCTAAAACTGTTTGCTGTAATCGAAAATCCAACCGAAGGTTTTTCCCCGCTTCAAGATCAAATTTCTGAGTAGCCATAGCAAAACCAATAATTGAGACAACAATCTCACCCGAGTCAGCTGGTACTTGGGTTAATACATAATACCCATCAAGGTTTGTTATTCCTCCTTTATTTGAATCTTTAATAAACACATTTGCATAGGACAGAGGTTCGCCTGTTGCTTCATCGCGAACAAAACCACTAATCGTTCCATAATCCTGCGCTTGAAGTACAAAAACAAAAGTTATAGTTAAATAATTAAATATCTTCATGTGATCTGAAAATAATAATAAGCAATTTATTTAGATAATCGTAATACAGATAATTAATTTTACATTAATCAGAATGAATAAAAATTTTAAAATATTATTCTATATAATCAGTATAGCTCTCATTATCCTGCGCTTACTATTCATAGGAAATACTCTTCTTATTGATGATGAAGCATATTATGCTATGTATGCCCGCCATCTCAGCTGGGGTTATATTGACCATGGGCCTGTGATTGGGTATTTAATCTATCTTTTTACAATTATTGGGGAAAATAGCTTTACTGTTCGATTAAGCGCTCTCGTATTGTTAATAATTCTAACTATAGTGCTTTATAATTTTGGAAAACAACACTTTAACAAGAATACTGGAATAATCATGTCCTTGGGAATTTCAGCTAATATGTTATTTCATACTAATTCCGTTGTGGTGACTCCAGATGTACCATTAGCCTTTTTTACAATTATGGCAATTATTTACTATTATAAGGCCTACTTTATTCATGGAAAATACTTTTACATTGGAGGAATCTTCTTAGGACTTGCAATCTTATCAAAGGTATCTGCATTATTCCCCGCCGTTGGTATTATGTTGTTTCCATTTATTAATTCAAGTAAACGATACATATTATATGATCTTCGATTCTATGGATCATTGCTTATTGCATTGATTTTATTTATGCCATTTATAATCTGGAATTTTCAAAATGATCTGGCGTTTGTTCGATATCAAGGATCGCATATCACGGAAGGTGGTAGCTGGTCAGAATTCACTGGTTTATGGGCAGGGTTATTTGTTACTGCTGGGCCCATATTATTCTATTATAGCGCTGTTAAGCCATTTTTATTAATAAAAAATATGCAATCCATTAAAATAGAAATTCAATATTTTGTTATTGTCACTATTGTACCATTATGTTACTTCCTTTTTCACTCCTTCTTTTCCCGCATGGAGGTGAATTGGCCTGCGCCTATTTTTTCTGGGGGCTTATTTCTGTTTGGTATTTTCCTGGGAAAAGACTGGCCTTTATTTCGTATGCGGTTTGCTTTTCAAATAGCTTTTTCACTATTTCTTATTTTATTAGTCACAATACAAACATTTTTTCCGTTTTTACCTGTAAAAGGGAAAGCTGATGTAACAAATCGATATCATATTTATAACGTTGTTAATAACGAACTGAAAGACTATTTGAATAACCATCCCGAATTAAATAATAAAAGATTTCTTGCTGAAAATTATCAAATCCCATCAATGATTAATTTTTACCTAAACCCAGATTATGAAGCAACAACCTTATCTATTAATTATCATTCGACATTATATTCATTTCTCTACAATGATAACAATTTTATAGGTAAAGATTTTTTATTTCTAAAAAGAGGAGAAGGGTTTGCAGATAATTACAAGCCATATTTTGAAAATATTTATTTATTAGATACTTTTTACTCCAAACGTAATGGTAAAAATATCGCAACCTATAGTCTATGGCATGTAACTAATTATAATGGAAAAAGACTTAATGAATAATACGATAAATAGTTTAATTATTGTGATCTACTCTTTAATTTTGTAGTTAATTAATTCAATACGAAATCATGGAAACAAATAAAATATCGGAATTGATCTCATCTGGATTAAATAATGCTCACGTAGAAGTAACGGACACTACTGGAGGAGGAGATCACTTTAGCGCCACCGTTATAAGTGATGATTTTGAAGGACTATCTTTAGTTGATCAACATCAATTAGTCTATAAGACATTAGGAAATTATTTGACAAATGAAATTCACGCTTTACAATTAAAAACAATGACAAAGTCTAAATAGGGGAAAATAAATTGGAGAAATAAATATGGATATAAAAGAAAAAATAGTAAATGAAATTGATAATAATGCTATTATACTTTATATGAAAGGGACGAAAGAAATGCCAATGTGTGGCTTTTCTAATTCCGTTGTGCAAATCTTAAATCATTATGGAGTCAATTATAAGGATGTTAACATCCTTACTGATCCGATGATCCGTGTCAAACTATCTGAACATTCAGGTTGGCCAACCATTCCACAATTATTTGTTAAAGGAAAATTAATTGGTGGAGCAGATATAGCCATGGAATTACACAATAATGGTGAATTATTAGATATATTAGATATAACAGAAGAAGATGAATAAGAATGATAAACCAATTGACCAATACAGACTGAATCAATAGATTGCCCTCCGATTTTTAATAAATATTAATTGTATTGGCCCGTTCGTCTAGTGGTTAGGACTCCAGGTTTTCATCCTGGCAACAGGAGTTCGATTCTCCTACGGGCTACAGATAAGGCTCGGCTTTTGTCGGGCCTTATTGCTTTGTAAATTATATTATGCAGTTTCCCTTACATCCTGCAGTTGTTCATTTTCCTATTGCGCTTATAACGGCTGCACTCATATTTCATACTGTACATTTGTATAGATCTGAATGGATGCATAAATCGATAGGATTATGGCTTTTAGGTTTATCAACAATTTTTTCTTTAGCTTCCGTTTTATCTGGTCAAAAGGAGATACAAAAAGCTGGGGAATTAGGCTATCAAACAGAAACGCTTATTTTAATTGAACAACATCAAACACTTGGTAATATTGTTGTATGGGGTTCAATATTACTTTTTATTAATTGGTTATTTTTATATCTAAAGAATCAAGTTGATAATAAAGTCAATCAGCTTGCCTTTGCTTTTTTACTGCTATTGTTTTTTGTAGTGCTGATCTCTGGATATACTGGTGGGCTTTTAGTATATATTCATGGTGTTGGTACACCATAGGGTGCTTAATTCTTTAATCTATTAAAATCCCGCAAGATGTCATTACCATGATCTAAAACAGAAACCTGATCATATATTTTTACTATTTTTCCAAATTCATCAATTAAAAAAGTTTTTCTCATTGGGAAAAAGGCTCCTTTTGTTCCATACAATTGTGAAACTGATTTATCTAAATCCGATAGTAAGTTAAAGGGTAGTTTATATTTTTGAATGAATTGCTGATGTGTATCTGAATTATCATAACTAATACCAAATACGATGATATTTTGATTAGTAAAATCATCATAATTATCTCTAATAGAACATGCTTCCTTTGTGCAGCCAGGTGTATCATCTTTTGGATAAAAATATATAACTACTTTTTTCCCTTTATATAATGATAAAGTATGCGGCGCGCCATGTTGATCAAGCAATGTAAAGTCTGGAGCAAGCTGACCCTCATTAAGATGAACTTCATCGCTAAAAAGATTGCAACTGAACATTATTACAGATAGGAAAAATATCTTTGAAGATAGTTTAATCATAAAAAAAAATTACACTTTAATATAGTTCATATAAAATGAAAATTATTTTTGATTTATATTTATATATTCTATAGAATCAATTGCCTCTTGTATTAGATCATCTAAAGCAAGATTTTTTTCTTCCTGCTCTAAATATTTCTTTTTTGCATTTGTTGCTGGACTTTTTGGCACAAATAACGAACAACAATCTTGATCCGGTAATATCGAAATATCGTATGTTCCATAATGTTTTGCTAAATCCATGATCTCTTGTTTATCCATACCTATCAGAGGACGTAATATTGGAATTGTACTTACGGACTCAATAGCAGCAATATTCCCTAGGGTTTGGGAAGCAACTTGTCCTAAAGATTCCCCGGTTATTAAAGCCTTTGCTTTTTCTTTTTTCGCAATCATTTCAGCAATCCGTAGCATAAACCTTCGATATAAAAGTATGCGAAACTTTTCTTTTGTCTTTACTAGTATTTCTTTTTGGATGGGAGTTAGCGCTACAAGATATAGATGAATTCTAGATTGATAACGTCTTAAAACTTCTGTTAATTTTTTTACTTTTTCGATTGAATCTTCATTTGTTATTGGTACAGAATGGAAATGCACTAGGATCACCGAGGCGCCACGTTTCATTGCTAAAATTGTTGCGACTGGAGAATCAATACCGGCAGATAATAATCCTACTACCTTTCCATTTGCTCCTGTTGGAAGTCCTCCTGGTCCAATAATTTTCTCTGTATATATATATACAACTCCCTGTACAATATCAATATAACATGTTATATCTGGATGATTTAATTTTACAGTCTTATTGATTTTACTTAGTATAAATGCCCCCACATCTTCATTTACTTGTTGCGCGGAAAGAATGAATCTATGATCAGGCCTTCTAGCTTTAATTTTAAATGTATCGAATTGACTTTCATTTAAAATTGATAATGATTCCTCTCTAATTATTCTTATATCTTGTGATACTGTTTTTGCGAAAGCAAAATAAGCTAATCCAAACGTATCTGATAATACTCTTGTTATATCATCTTTATTATTAGTTATATCGTTGTTTAGTTCAATTAAAATTCGTCCATGAATTCTTTTTATATCAAATTCTTGCTTTTGAATAACTGTCAGCAATGAAGATTTAATATTTTGTTTTAACCAGTTTTCAAAGAATCCACGGTTTCCTATTTTTAGACCAACCTCAGCATAATGACATAGTATAGTATCAAATTTCATATCATAATTTATTATTTTTTTTTTTATCAACTAATCCCATTACCAAATCTTACTATTAAATATTTACATTAATATTCAGTAATGAGTTAAGGATCAATTATAATTATATTCCCGGTCTCTTATGATGAATAAAACATTTGATATAGATAAAATTAATCATTTTAATTCCAAAACTATGGTTGGGCATATTGGTATTGAAATCTTAGAAGCGAATAAAGAATTTGTATGTGGCCGAATGCCCGTTGATAAGAGAACAATTCAACCTTATGGACTTCTGCATGGCGGTGCATCTGTTGCATTTGCAGAATCTCTAGGAAGTTTTGCTGGAAGCATGCACATCAATTGGGAAAATGAAGCTGTTGTTGGTATTGAAATAAATGCCAATCATTTAAAAAGTGTCCGTTCCGGATGGGTCTTTGGGAAAGCAAGCCCTCAAAAGATTGGTGGAAAAATACATGTTTGGAATATTGATATTACTAATGAAGATGAAGAATTGATTTGTGTCAGTCGTTTAACACTGGCTGTTATAAATCATAAAAGAATTATGCAATCAAAAAAAATGAAGGAAACTACTAATGAGTGAAAAAATTAAAAGTGTTATAACTTGTGATTTGGATGGAAAAATTGAAACACTAAGTGAAGGTGCCGTAAAATTATTTGGATATACTGAAGATGAGATGGTTGGAAAAGGTCGGGTAAGTGACTTTAGTGATGGTGAAATTGTACTAGGTCATGTTGAGAACTGGTTGAATGAAGCTGTTCAAAAAGGAAAATGGGAAGGAAATACAGTATTTCTACATAAAAGTGGCAAAGAAATCCCTTGTCAAATTAAGATTACTCCAACAAAAAATAAAAATGGTGAGCATATTGGCTATTGTGGCGTTACGACGCATCTTAAAGATAAAACGCCTGATGATGTTAAACCTAAAATCAGTATTATGACAAAAATATTCAAGTGGATGGTCATCATGCGCCTACCGTTTTTAAGTGCAACATTTGTTCCTATCTTTGCTGGGGCAGCCGTTACTGCAATGCTAGGCTATCAGGTGAGTTGGGGGTGGCTTGGACTAACTTTATTGGCAGGTTCATTATTACATATAGGTACCAACACATCCAATGACTATTTCGACCATATGAGTGGTACTGATGCTCTAAATTATAATTATAGCAATAAAGGCTTAAATGGTGGAAGCAGAAGCATTCAGATGGGACTTATTTCTCCTAAAGGAATTTTAATATTAGCTATTATAACATTTGCTCTTAGTGCTATTGTTGGAGTTCCATTAATCATGAAATCTGGATTATCTATTCTATGGTTAGGTTTAATTGGTTTTTTTTCAGGTCTGTTTTATACAGCACCACCTTTCAGATTTTCCTCTAGAAAAGGTATGGGTGAACTATTAATTGGTCTGAATTTTGGTCCGTTAATGGTTGCTGGGAGCGCCCTTGTTCAAACGGGACAATTATTGCCAGAAGCTTTCCTTGCTGGCATCCCGATTGGCTTTCTCATTGCTGCTGTTGTTTATATGAATGAGTTCCCTGATTATGATAGTGATAAGGCTACAGGAAAAAATACCCTAATTGTTGCTTTAGGTCCTGAGAGAGCTAGAGCCGGCTATGTAGCTTTAATAACATCTGCATTTGTTAGTATTGTTATTTTAGCTTTTAATGGAGTTTTTCCAATGCTCTCCTTGATATCATTATTAGCAATTTATTTCGGTTTTACTGCTACAAAAACTCTATACAAATATTATAATGATAGACTCCTACAACCAGCAAACTGGGGAACTATTATTATGCATAGTGTGACAGGTGTTCTTTTTTGTATAGGGATTTGGAATGGATAATCTACTGGATTATTTCAGATAGATTATTTTGCGAGCTTCACTAAAAGACGGTGTAACTAATTTTATAAAATATACACCAGTAGGAAACAATGAGGCATTCCATTGAATGGAATGATTCCCCGCTAAATTATATTTTGAAAGAAGATTGTCTACTTTTTCACCTAATAAATTATATACTGATATATCAGTAAAACTTCTCTCAGATAATTCAAAATTAATAGTAATCGAAGGGTTAAAAGGATTAGGATAACAATCATTAATTCCTGAATTATTAGGTATTAGAATATCTGATAATGATAATGTTGATAATTCAGATAATGAATTATTTAAAACTGCTAAAAAATCATTTCCAAATGGTGGCATAACATACCCGCGAGAGGTATAAACAACTTTCATTTCATGATTAATTAATACATGGTGTGGCACAGATCCGCTTGTGAACATATTGCGAATATCGGAGCTATTATCATTAATTATCGGATATGAAACGCCAAATGTTTCTTGCCAACCTTTGCATTCAATCTGCTCTCTCCATCCATTCCCTACTCCAATTGTCATTAAACCTGAATTTGAGAATTGTTCAGATATTAACTGAGTGTAGGAAGCCTCCAATTGACAACTGCGACTAGTTGGGTTAAAAAAAATCAGCCAAATAACATAATTATCAAAATTATTTTCAGAACCATTATAGTCATATAAGGAAATTGTCTGATTAATTTCAGTACAAATTGTTCCTGAAAAATCAGATACAGTATCTCCAACCCTATAGATTTGGGATGATATTGCAGGTGCAATTTGCCCTGAAATAATTGATACAATAAGTATAAAAGATATAATTATTATTTTTCTCATCTTATGTCAGATATTATATGTTTTTTTGTACTTAGAACATAATGTTACATCGAAAAAGGTAATAGAAAAACAGTTTTTTGTTAATTGACAAAATTTAGAGACCCAACTTCATTGAAATTGTTGGTGTAAAACCAAGCATTATAACATCCGTAGAAATAAAAGGGTCAATAAATAGATTATATGATCTATGACTAATATTTTTTCTATTAAATACATTAAATATTGATATTCCTATATCTACATTTTTTTCCATAAAATACATCGATCTATTTAAGCTTAGATCAATTCGTTGTACAATAGGTAATCTGTTGCTGTTTCTTGTACCGGGTTCTGCTTGAAGTGTATAATTCGCATTTTCATTTTCTCGAATCATAAGATTATTATTCGGTGTAAATACGCGACCAGAAGAAATAAGACCTGTAATAGTTAGCGTCCATTTACCAATTGAACTAATTAAAGCTGATTTTATCTCATGCGTTCTATCATGATCTGCAAGAAAAACTTCTCCTCCATTTAACTCTGGGAACTTACACTGTATAGTTCCATAGTTATAAGAAGCCCATCCTTTTAATTTCCCTTTCTTTTTATGAAAGAATAATTCAAAACCGGTTGATTTCCCTTCACCCTGAAAAGTCAAGTTATTGCTTGATTCACTATATACATCAATAGGGAATACAAATTGTGAAAAATCTGAAATATTGCTTACATTTTTATTATACAAATCAAAACCAAAGAAAATATCTGGAGAATCATATTCAATCCCAAAATTCTTTTGTATTGAGCCCATTGGTCCCATATGTTTGTTGGGAATTAACCAAACAAACTTGCTGCCATTAGTAATAACATCATTACTAAATCTATTTAAAAATTGATGTGCTCGACTTCCAGAAACTTTTAAACTAAGCCGATCTGATATATGATAAGATACACTTAATCTGGGATCAATAAATATTGTATTTCCTTTACTAAATTTTTCTGATCGTAAACCAAGTAATAATTCCATATTTGGTGAAACAATCCACCTGTCTTGCACATAACCTTCAATTAGGCTTCCTTTAATCTTTTCATTAATAAAAATAATAGAATCGCCTAAATCCAAAGAATAATCCGTTTTATAGATTGTTTTTGCTAAGCCTACTTCAATTAAATGATTTTTTCCGGTATTATAAGTAACATTAATTCTTGATGTCTGATCTATAATTTGGTTTTTGTCCTGCGAAAGATAAACGGGTGTTATAGAAGCATCTAGACTCCAATAACTATTTAGCAAATGATTACTTAGATACTTTGTATCTGATAAAAATAATTGCGTAGTTAGTTTTTCTGACCAACGATGTAGCCATTTACCAGACAATCCATTATTACCCCATCTTGTTCTTTCATTTGTCTTTACTTGATCAACTCCTATAGTATCTGATGGAAAATCAAAAGTCTTCTCCTCTC
>Ga0208411_1002634_pt1 | contig 10749 bp, 11 predicted proteins | sample ETN01SmetaG_4_FD_185793 | JGI IMG/M metagenome (GOLD analysis project Ga0208411, IMG submission 185793) | Marine microbial and viral communities from oxygen minimum zone, Eastern Pacific Ocean - ETNP2014F12-01SV261 (SPAdes) (version 2) | ecosystem: Environmental > Aquatic > Marine > Oceanic ...
ATCGGACAGGCGCAGATTGCACAGATCTGGGTCGAAGCCAGGCCGTTCTACCGGATCCGCTTCGGTCCCCTTGAAAGCGTGAAAAAAGCCGACGACCTTCTCGACAGCATCATCAATGCCGGATACAAGGATGCGAGATTGATCCTGGTGGAATGATGTGCCTTCAACCGTGTTGCAAACTCCGTCCATGACATACCATAACGTGTTGGCTTGCGCCCTAGTTGGCGCGCTTTTCTGTCTTGCCGCGCCACCGCCCGCTGCAGCCATCGAGACCCAAGCCAAACAGGCCCTCCTGGTGGATTTCGAGACCGGCGCCGTGTTGTTAGAGAAGAACGCCGATGAATCCATGGCCCCGTCTTCCATGAGCAAGCTCATGACCATCTATATGGTCTTCGAACGCCTGCGAGACGGGCGGCTGTCCCTGGAGGACAGGCTTCCCGTCAGCACCAGGGCCTGGCGCAAGGGCGGGTCGAAGATGTTCGTCAAGGAAAAGGATAAGGTTTCCGTCGAGGATCTGATCCGGGGCGTGGTGGTGCAGTCGGGCAACGACGCCTGTATCGTCATCGCCGAGGGCCTGTCCGGTGACGAGGGTGCCTTCGCCAGGGAAATGACCGAGCGTGGGCACGAACTGGGTCTGGAGAACAGCGTCTTCAAGAATTCCACGGGATGGCCCGATCTCGGCCATACCATGACGTCCAATGATCTAGCTATTCTCGCTCAGCGCACGATCCGGGATTTTCCCGAATACTTTCACTATTACGCGGAAAAGAACTTTACCTATAACGGAATCCGCCAGGGCAACCGTAATCCGCTTCTTTATAAGAATCTAGGCGCCGACGGCCTCAAGACGGGCCATACGAAGCTCGGCGGATTTGGGCTGGTGGCCTCGGCCGAGCGCAAGGGCCGGCGGTTGATCCTCGTTCTCAACGGCCTGCCCAGCATCAAGTCGCGGTCGAAAGAATCCGAAAGGCTTCTCGAATGGGGGTTCCGGGAGTTTAACAATTACAGGCTGTTTTCGGCTGGCGACACGGTTACCCAGGCCGCGGTCTGGTTGGGTGACGCGGACCAGGTTCCGCTGGTAATCGAAAACGATCTGGTCATCACCATGCCCAAGAAATCCCGGCGCAAGATGAAGGTCGGTGCCCGTTTCAAGGGGCCGGTTCCCGCCCCCATCAGGGCAGGGCATGAGGTCGCCCTGTTGGAGGTGAGTGCGCCCGGCTTCAAGACCTTGGAAATTCCCCTCGTGGCCGGAGAAGGCGTGGGGCGGCTGGGCCCGCTGAAGCGTGTGGTCTCGGCCCTGAACTTTCTTATCTGGGGCAGTATCAACAAACTGCAACAACAGCAATAGCCTCTTGCTATCCCTGATGGGGTGGAACATGAACGGCCCCGAGGACATGACACGGTGACTCACGGCATCTTCATAACCCTTGAAGGCGGAGAAGGAGCGGGGAAGACCACCCAGCAATCGCTTCTGGCCGAGGCCCTGCACGCCAAGGGCTTGGAGGTGCTGACCACCCGCGAACCCGGCGGGTCGCCAGGCGCCGAGGATATCCGGCGGCTGTTGGTGGAAGGGGAGGTGGGACGCTGGAGCCCCATGAGCGAAACCCTCTTGCTTCTCGCCGCCCGCAACGACCACCTGGCGCGCACCATCCTTCCGGCTCTGGAGAGGGGGACCTGCGTGATCTGCGACCGTTTCAGCGATTCCACCATCGCCTATCAGGGCGGCGGGCTGGAACTGGGCGCCGATATGGTGCGGGAGCTTTCGGGTCCGGTGGTAGGCGAGATGGCCCCGGACCTGACACTGATCCTCGACATCGAGGTGGAGGCAGGGCTGCAACGGGCGGAGACTCGCGCTAATGGAGAGACGGGAAACCATATTCAGAGATACGAACGCATGGATAAGGAATTTCACGAACGCATGCGGCAGTGTTTTCTCGATATTGCCGCGCAAGAACCGGGAAGGTGCGTTATCATTGACGCCGCTCAAGAGATGGACAAGGTGCACGGGGACATCATGGCGGCGTTGAATGAAAAGCTGGGGGTGCAGCTTCCATGAGCACGGAGGACATCGTGCAAGAGGTGGAGGAGACCCTCTCGCCACGCAACAATCCCCACCTGTTCGGTCACAAAAAGGCCGAAGCAACCCTGCGTGCGGCCTGGGAATCGGAGCATCTACACCACGCCTGGCTGATCAGCGGACCCGAGGGTATCGGCAAGGCCACCCTAGCCCACCGTTTCGCCCGTTTTTTGCTATCCCAAGAGGCGGAGGCGGAAGAAACAAGCGGCCACGCAGACCTGTTTGCAGACGACCCGCAAAGCACACCTTCCGAAGAATTGCGGGGCGAGCTCTACACCGACTCCGAATCACGGCTGTTCGGGAGGGTGGCGGCGGGCGGTCACGCCGGCCTGTTGACGGTGACCCGCAGCATTGACCCTAAAACCAAGAAGCTGCGCGGTGAAATTGTGGTCGACGACGTGCGCGGGATCGGCGGATTTCTCCACATGACGGCGGCCGAAGGCGGCACCCGCGTGGTCGTCATTGATCCCGGCGACGACATGAACCGCAACGCCGCCAACGCCTTATTGAAAAGCCTCGAGGAACCGCCCGCAAAGACGGTCATCCTGGTGGTCAGCCATACGCCGGGGCGGCTCCTTCCCACCATCCGTTCGCGCTGTCGCGGGCTGCGGCTAGCGCCCCTGGGCGAGGCCGATTTCACCAGGGTGGTGGCGCAACTGCAGCCGGACATGGAGCCGGCGGTCATGGCCGAACTCTTTCGCCTGTCGGGGGGAAGCCCCGGCAAGGCCCTGCGGCTGGCCAAAGAAGGGGGCATCGAGCTTTATCACGAGGTTCTGGCGCTGCTTGCCACCCTGCCCCCGGATGGAAAAGGCGGTACAGGACACCGTGGGGGAGCCGATAACGCCGCCCTCCACACCCTGGCCGACAGGGTGGTGGGAAAAAAGGGGGAGGCCGCCTATCGCACGCTGGTGGACCTCTTGAGTTCATGGATGGCCCGTCTGATCCGTCTCGGGGCGGGGGCCGGCGGGGCCGTTGCGGGATCGGAGGAATCGCCGGTGATGCAGAGATTCCTTGCCGCCGCCGGCCTTGAACAATGGCTGGAGGTATGGGACAACCAGCGGGCGCTGTTCGCCCAGACGGACGGTCTCAACCTCGACCGCAGGCAGGCCATTCTCAACGTTTTCTTCAATCTGGAAAAAGCCGTCAGGGCATAGCGCGGACACCTCCAAACCCGCCCCGTGAATGATCAAGGGGGCGCGCACGGGAAATGAACAGCATGTCCGGCCCCAAAAACAATCCCCAAAACTATTACCTGACCACGCCCATCTATTACGTCAACGACGCGCCACACATAGGTCATGCCTATACGACGCTGGCCTGTGATGTGATGGCGCGCTTCCTGCGCCTCGACGGGGTCAATGTGAAGTTCCTCACGGGTACCGACGAACACGGCCAGAAGGTGGAAAAAGCAGCGGAGGAGGCGGGCAAGGCGCCCCAAGACTTCGTAGACGAGGTGTCGGGGAACTTTCTCAAGCTGGCGCAAGCCATGAACTTCAGCAATGACGACTTCATCCGCACCACCGAAGCGCGCCACAAGACCTCAGTACAGGCCCTGTGGCGGGTCTTGAAGGAGAAGAACGAGATTTACCTCGACAGCTATGCCGGCTGGTATTCGGTGCGCGACGAGGCCTTCTACGGCGAGGACGAGCTAAGTGACGGGCCCGGCGGTAAGAAACTGGCGCCCAGCGGAGCCGAGGCAGAATGGGTGGAGGAGCCGAGCTATTTCTTCAAGCTTTCCAAGTGGCAGCAGCCACTGCTCGACCTCTACGAGAAACACCCCGATTTCGTGCTGCCAGAAACCCGCATGAACGAGGTCAAGAGCTTCGTTGAAGGGGGGCTGCGCGACCTTTCGGTCTCGCGCACCAGTTTTAAATGGGGCGTGGCCGTGCCCGACGATCCCGATCACGTGATGTATGTGTGGATCGACGCGTTGACCAATTACATTACCGCCGTGGGCTATCCCGACACCCAGTGCGACGAATTCCAGACCTTCTGGCCCGCCGAGTTACACGTGGTGGGCAAGGACATCCTGCGTTTTCACGCGGTCTATTGGCCGGCCTTCCTGATGGCCGCTGGAATCGAGCCGCCGCAGCGGGTGTTCGCCCATGGCTGGTGGACCAATGAAGGCGAGAAAATCTCCAAATCCCTGGGCAATGTGATCGATCCCTTCGCCCTGATCGAGCAGTACGGGCTCGATCCCGTGCGCTATTTCCTGCTGCGCGAGGTGCCTTTCGGCAAGGACGGCGATTTCTCGCGGGACGCCATGACCACCCGCATGAACAGCGAGCTGGCCAACGATTTCGGCAACTTAGCGCAGCGCGTGCTGTCCATGATCCACAAGAATTGCGGGGCTAAGATGCCGCAGCCGGGTGAGTTTATCGAAGGCGACGAGACCCTGTTGGCGGAAGCCCACGGGGCGCTGGAAACCCTCCATGACTGTTTCCGGAAACAGGCCTTTCACAGGGCGCTGGAGAGCCTGTGGCGGGTGATCGGTAGCGCCAACCGCTATGTGGACGAACAGGCGCCCTGGGCATCGAAAAAGAGCGATCCTGAGCGCATGGCAACGGTCCTCTATGTGCTGGCGGAGGTGGTCCGCCATCTGGCCATCCTGAGCCAGCCCTTCATGCCCGGTTCCATGGCAAAACTGCTCGATCAGCTTTCCGTGGCGCAAGACGCGCGGACATTCGGCCATCTGGGAGAAAAACATGCCCTGGAACCTGGCACCGCGCTGCCCAAGCCCGAAGGTGTCTTTCCCCGTTATGTGGAGGAAAAAGAAGAGGAGGGGAGAGAGGGATGAGCGCGCCCTTCCTGGTGGACAGCCACTGTCACCTCGATTTTCCCGGGCTCGGGGATGACTTGGAAGGAGTGCTTTCCCGCGCCAGCCATGCTGGGGTAGGAACCATGCTCACCATTTCCACCCGGCTTGACCGTTTTGAGGGTGTGTGCCGCATCGCCGAGGACCATGATAACATCTGGTGCAGCGTCGGTGTTCATCCCCACGAGGCGGACCGGGAGGGGGAGGCCGCCACATCTAAGCGGCTGCTGAAGCTGGCCCGCCATCCCAAGGTAGTGGGTATCGGCGAGACCGGGCTTGATTTCCACTATATGCACAGTGACCACGGGGCCCAGGAGGCGTGTTTCCGCAACCATCTGGTGGCGGCACGTGAATCGGGGCTGCCGGCCATCGTCCATATGCGCGAGGCCGAGGACGACACCATCAGGATTCTCGCCGACGAAGCCGCCAAAGGGCCGCTGACAGGGGTCATCCATTGCTTTGGCTCCGATCTGCAATTTGCCAAGCAAGTTTTGGAAATCGGGTTTTACATTTCCCTTTCCGGTATAGTCACCTTCAAACGGGCCGGGGGGCTGCGCGAGGTGGCGGCAAAAATTCCCCCTGAGCGTCTTTTGATTGAAACCGACGCGCCTTATCTTGCTCCCGCACCCAAGCGGGGGAAACCCAACGAACCGGCCTTCGTCACACATACCGCAGCCAAAGTGGCGGAAATTCTAGGCCTTTCCACGGAAAAGCTGGCCGAGATTACCACCGCCAACTTCTTCCGGCTCTTTTCCAAAGCGAGGATGCCAGGAGAAGAGGCGGGCCAGTAGAGATGAAGCGCCCATGAAGCTCACTATTCTCGGCTGTGGCGGCTCAGGGGGCGTGCCCAGCATCGGCGACAATTGGGGGGCCTGCGACCAGAAAAACCCCAAAAACCACCGCTTGCGGCCTTCGATCCTGGTGAGCCACGGCGACACCACTGTGCTTGTGGATACCTCGCCCGACATGCGCCAGCAACTTCTCGCCACCAAGGTGAGCACGCTCGACGGTGTGCTTTACACCCATACCCACGCCGACCATATCCACGGCATCGACGACCTGCGGCCTATCAATCGCAATATGAAGCGCGCCATCGACATCTACGCCAGCCGCCAGTCTCTCGAGGAGATGGAACGGCGCTTCGCCTATGTGCTGGAACCCCTCGATCCCCGCGCTAAGGGGCATTTCTACAAGCCCTGCGTCAACGCCCATGAAATCGACGGGCCGTTTGCCATCGGCCCCATCACCGTGACCCCCTTTACCCAGAGCCACTGTTTCGTGGACACGCTGGGCTTCCGTTTCGACGCGAATGGCGCTTCCGCAGCCTATTCCACGGACGTGGTGGCACTGGATGACTCCGCTTTTGACGTCCTCGAGGGCGTGGAGGCGTGGATCGTGGGTTGCCTGCGCCTGCGCCCCCATGTCACCCACGCCCATCTCGACCTGGCCCTGGAATGGATCGCGCGCGTGAAACCCCGGCGCGCCGTGCTGACCCATATGAATTACGACATGGATTACAACGCCATTGCTGCGCTTTTACCGCCTGGCGTCGAGCCCGCTTACGACACCATGGTGCTCGAAGTGTGATTGCCAATCGTCGCCGGGGCAGGGACGCCCCGATTCGCCGGTTTGTTTTTGCCCGTTCCACCTTAAAGAAATCCTTATAACCAATTCTATTTAAAACATTATTCAATATTTCATATATATTTTCCATAATATACATTATGCAATTTATTCTGTTATGGGGTGTGTGCGGTGGGGGCCAATCCTGACCCATGCCCCGCCCCATAAAAACACTGTAATAATACGAACGTTCGTGCTATTTAGTGGGAGTTGTTATCGGCGAAAAGAATGAAGAAGTGCACGGAAGGGTAAGAAATGAATACCGAACAGGCAGAGCTATCAAAACAGCCTTCGAAGGGAGCACAGACCCGACAGGCGCTGGTGATGGCGGCATCTGAACTGGCCTCTCTGGACGGTCTCGAAGGACTCTCCCTCTCTCGCCTGGCGCAACATGCGGGCATGAGTAAGAGCGGACTTTACGCCCATTTTGGCTCGAAAGAGGCATTGCAGTTGGCGGCGATTGAAGGCGCGCGCGACACCATCAAACGGGAGTTAACCGGACCGGTGCGGCAGGCTCCGCCCGGGTTCCGCCGCCTGTGGGCCTTTATCGAGTGCTATATTTCCTATGTCGAACGCAAGGTGTTTCCGGGGGGATGTTTCTTCAAGGACGTCGCCGCCGAGTTTGATTCCAGGCCCGGCCTGGTGCACGACCGCATTGCCGAGATCTACCCTGCCCTCATGGGTATATCCGCCGAGGCCGCAAAGGAAGCCCAGGAATTGGGAGAACTGGACAAAAATACCGATCCCCAGCAGCTTGGTTTCGAGATCGTTGCCCTCATCCGCGAGGCCGAGCGGCTTTATGTCCTTGAGAACGACCCGAAACACATAGAACGGGCGTGGCGCGGCATCGTTGACCGTCTTTCCGCCCTGGCCACGGAAAAAACCCCGCCCCTGCCCTCTACAACCGCAACTAAGGATATTACCTCATGACACAGATCGACGGATCACTGGCGCTGGTCACAGGCGCATCAAGCGGCATCGGCGCCGCCACGGCCAAGGCATTGGCAATCCAGGGCGCCCATGTGCTGTTGCTGGCGCGGCGCGAAAGCGCACTGCAGGATGTGGCCGCCCACATCAACGCCAAGGGCGGAAAAGCCACGGCCTATGTTGTGGATGTGACAGATGCCGTGGCGGTAGTGAAAACCGCGCAGGAAATCACAGACCAGCACGGCACGCCGGACATTCTCATCAATAATGCCGGGTTCGGAAAATGGCGCTTCGTGGAGGAAATCACCCCCGGCGAGGCCGCAGACATGATGGCCTGCCCCTATTTCGCCGCCTTCAACGTGACCCATGCCTTTCTTCCCGCCATGATGGAACGGGGCAGCGGCAAGATCGTCTGCGTCAATTCTCCCCTGGGCCGATTCATCTGGCCCGGAACCACGGCTTATACGGCAGCGAGATGGGCACTGCGCGGGTTCACCTATGCCCTGCGGGCGGATCTGGCGGGAAGCGGTGTGAGCGCCACCCATTACGTGGCGGGTAAGGTAGACAGCCCCTATTGGCAGACCAATACCGCCAGCGAAGAGAGGTTTCCCCTTATCGCACGCCTGATCCCGACCATCACCCCGGATGCCGCAGCCAGGGGACTGTTAAGGGCGGTCAGGGGCGACGCCCGCGAAGTGGTGACGCCGTTCCTGATAAAAACGGTGTTCTGGCAGCATGCCCTGGTTCCCTACGTGGTGGACTGGCTGATGCGGGTCACCGGTTATCGCCGGCCGGCCATGGAGCACAGGAGCGCCTACCACCAGGAGGAGGGCCAGGGAGCGGAATAGTCCTGGAGTTCCTTCACGTATTCGCCGCCTTCCAGTCGCGGGTGTGAGGAGGTCTCAAGGCGCTCCGACTTAACCAGACCGACGCCAGGGGCAAAATAGTCTAGGGTCTCCACGGTAAGTTCAATAAACCCCTCAGAAAACCTCCCTCTAATGGAGGTTTTCCCCCTTCCCGTCACCTTCATGCAATCGGTAAAAACGCCTGCGGGAACCTTCACCGTTTCATCCATACTCTCGATACGGTAGTACATGAGCATAGGAATTTTAGCATCCACATCAGCGTTAAAGAGCCTGAGTTGCAGTAGGAAGGTTTTTTCCTCTTGGTGCCAGCCGGTGTTGGGCACAAGGGGATAGTGGAAAAGATAGCTGGGCGTAGCTTCCCAGTAGAGCTCATTTTCGGGTTTTTTCGTGGCCACACGAGCGAGTCCGTCGGCCTTGTTTTTGTAGTAATGGGTCTGTCCGTTATGGAGAAGGCGAGCGGACAGAACCTGGCCGTCAAGGTTAAGTGAGCCGAGATTGGTGACGAAGCTTTTTTGGACCTCGTGGCCTCGAACGCCCTCCATGACAATCTCATAGGTCCAGCTTTGGCCCTTTTTGAGCGGAAAATAGTCAGGGACGTTTTCGTTGCATGCCACGGTAGTTAGAGTGGCAAGAATGCTCAGGGCGCAGGCGAATGATAGGCACGTTGGCGGGAGTAGGGTCATTTCTGGGGCAGCCCCCCCTACCCCCAGCCCAAACCGCCTGTTACTCTCCGTCATTCTGGCGCGTTAACTCAGCGCAGCCGGCAGTGCTCTGTTCCCCGGCTTCCACGTAACAAGCGGTGATGGTGTCCGGCCCTAGAATCCGACCATGGTTGTACCCCTTGCTGTCGGAGGAAACCCAGTTGAAGGAGCGGTTGCCGGGATAGATGATGCCGGAAAAATGCTTGGTGCCATCGACGTAGGTGAAGTGGCCCTTAAAGCGGCGGTCCCGCTGTTCTGTGATGTGAATGGTTTTCTCCCACTCTTTAAAGCCCTTCAAGTCAGATACAGTACGATTTGTCCCCGACCAGGTGCCGGTGAGCTCGGGGATGGGTCGTGACTCTTTCTGGTGATGGCGACCGCCCTGGTGTACGGGATTATAGCTGCCGTGCGCGCCTTGGTGATGGGAGCCCCCGTGATGCCCTCTCCCGTGATGATTATGATGACGGCATGCCCAGACAATGATCATGGAGAGAAGGATGACTGCATTGAACAGGGTCAACGCCCAGAGAATCTTTGTACCAGTTTCTTTCTTCATAGCCTTTTCCTCATGGTGCTCAGAATTTCTCTAGGACCTTCACGTAGTCACCACCGACGATACGGGGGTTTGACGAGGCTTCGTGATATTTTGATTTTACCAGCCCCACGCGGGGCGTGAACCACTGGGTGGTTTCCACGGTGAGGTCAATGAAATCCTCCAGGGCATTTGGGGTCTTAACCCGCACCGAGGTCTCGCCCAAGCCCTTCACTTTAATACAGTTATTAAAGACCCCGGCAGGTACCTTTACTACCTCATCCATGCTTTCTATTTCGTATATTATCAGCATGGGTACGACTATTTCATTGTAATCACCCTGGCCCATGTACTCGTGGAATAGATAGGACTGTTCCTCCTGAGTCCAGCGAGTTCCGGGCGTTAGGGGGTAGCCCAGCACGCGAGTGGGCTCCGACTCCCAGCTGAGGCCGCGACCGGGGCGGTTAGCAGCCACCCGCACCACGCCGTCATCGGTTTCCTTGTAGAAATAGACCTCACCGTTATGCAGGCGCCGGGGGGTCAATTTTTCCCCCTTCAGGTTACTGCTGGGTAAGTTGGTGACGAAGGACTTCTGGAGGGAGATTCCTTTAGCATTTTCTAGCGTTACTCCATAGGACCAGTCCCGCCCCCCCTCCAAGGGAAAGTAGATGGGATTACCCTCCAGGCATCCTCCTAAAGCCAGAGCAGCTAGGGCAACGGCGAAAAGATTTCTCTTTACCGATAATGCCATCGTAAAACATCCCTACTTTTCTGGCAGGATCAGGGAGGGAAGATCGAAGAAATCTATATCCACGCTCTGGGCGGCGTAGCGCGAAAGATCAAGATCGGAAATGGACTGGTCGCCGAGATCGGAGCTTACTAGTTTCCCCATCTGCGGCACCCCGTCCTTGACCTTGACCTTGGCCCGCACCAGCTTCTGGTGCAGGCTTTCCTCGTAGTCGATGCGGTAGGCGCGAGGCACCGACTGGCCCGCATTTTCCGACATGGAGGCCACCCACAGGTAAATGGCGCCTTCGGAAAGGGTGATCTTGTCGGGCTCGTAAACCTGGACACCCACCAGGCGGAATTCCTCTGGCAGAGACTGGTTAGTGGGCCAGCCCAGCAACGCCATCAGCGACTGGTAGCCGAAAACGTAGAAGGCGGAAACCACCACCACGGCCGCCGCCTTCACCAACCAGTGGAAGGAG
>Ga0208411_1002638_pt1 | contig 10739 bp, 10 predicted proteins | sample ETN01SmetaG_4_FD_185793 | JGI IMG/M metagenome (GOLD analysis project Ga0208411, IMG submission 185793) | Marine microbial and viral communities from oxygen minimum zone, Eastern Pacific Ocean - ETNP2014F12-01SV261 (SPAdes) (version 2) | ecosystem: Environmental > Aquatic > Marine > Oceanic ...
ACGCCCTTGCCGAGGTAGCGGTTTTGGTCGCCGTCGCGCATTTCGAGCGCCTCGTGCTCGCCGGTACTCGCGCCGCTGGGCACGGCGGCACGGCCAACGGTGCCGTTCTCGAGGGTGACGTCGGCCTCGACAGTGGGGTTGCCGCGCGAGTCGAGGATTTCACGGGCTACGATATTTTCGATTTTTGTCATGGAGTCGAACCGCCAGGATGCAGGCGGGCGGGCATAATAAGTTTCAAGCCCATCCCGTCAAGCGGCGGGTTCCCGGGGGAATGCACTTGGCCAAGCGTATCGTGCTACGGCTTGGGAGCGGGTTCGAGCGGGAGCGCCTCGCCGTTTTCATCCCACTTGGCTGTGGCGGTGAATTTGCCGTTTTTAAATGTGCCCTCCGTCTTGCGTTGTCCGTTGGCGTGCCAATGAATCGCCGGCCCGCTTGGTTTGCCGTTCTCGAACTCGATCGCGCTGCGAATGTTGCCGTTGTCCCACCAGGTTTTCCAGCGGCCGTGCTGGAGGCCGTTTTTGTAGCCGCCCTCAGCCTGTTTCCAGCCCTCGACGGTCCAACGCTTGGTCTGGCCGGTGTACGGCTCGGGCTCGGCGATCACGTGCCAGCGCTGATCCTTCAACTCGAGACGATGCTCCTCAATGAAGCGCTCACGCTTGGGCCTGCGAATCGACGGCGCGGCGGCAACCGGCTCGGGAGCCGGCTGTGGCTGCACGGCGGCTCCCGGGGCGGGCTCCGGCTCGGCGGGTTTCGGCGGTTCCGGCGCGGGCTCCGGGGACGGAACGGGCTCCGGGGACGGAACGGGCTCCGGGGACGGAACGGGAGCGGGCTCGACGACAGCCGCTGGCGGTGCGGCCGGTTGAACCGGCTCGGTTTCGGGGGCGGGTGCTGACTCCGCAGCCGGCTCGGCGGCTGGGGCCGGGCGGCTCTCGCTGGTCGCCGGCTGCTGGGTATCGCCTGGGCCGCAGGCAACAAGCATGGCCAGGGCAGCCATTTGGATGGGTAACAATCTCACACGGCAAAACTCCCCAAGTTCACCGGCCAAGGCAAGACGGATCCGCCTGGCCAGGCGCGAAAGGTCCCGAATCAAGGCGTGTTCGGGCTGCCTCCAGAACCGCCCTCCGGCGCACTCACAGAGGCTCCCCCGCTGTAGCCGCCGCCGCCCGAGGATCCACCTCCGCCGGATGAGCCGCCACCGCTGTTAGAGGAACCGCCGCCGCCCAGGTTGCTAAAGTCGCTCGCCGTGCCGCCGCCGGGAGGCGTCCAGCCGTGGGAGCCGTAGGAATATGATGAGTGATAGTGGCTGGGGTAGCCCCTCCCGTACGCAACACCGTAGCTGCGCCAGGCTTGTCGGTTCAGTTTCCGCCGAATCTTTTCCCAATAAACTCTCTCGGACACAACATCGCCTCTTTCGGAGTAAAATGTGACCTTCGACTCGACGCCCGCAAGGTACTCAGAAGTGATTTCTGCCTGGCCGTTTGGATACCACTGGCCCCACGTCCCGTCGCGGCTTCCATCCTGATAGAGTCCGACAACGTGTTGGCCGCCATTCTCCGGATACCATTGGGTGTATTGGCCGTGGCGACTGCCGTCCTTCATCTCGCCCTCCCATGCCTTGTCGCCGTTGGCATACCAGGCCTCGTGTTTGCCGGTGTACGGTTTGTCGGCGCCGGCGGCGTAGTAAAGCCCATCATCCTTCAGCCAAAGCTCAGGGCGGAAGATGGACGCCTGCTCGTTGCGGGCCAGTTGCTTCGCGGTCTGACAACCGGCAACCACCAGGGCGACTGCCGCCAACACGGGGAGCTTGAAACCGTTCATTTCATCACCTGTCTATTCACTTGGTTTTTGTCCAGTTGGGGCTGCGGGAGTTGCAGCGGGAGATTGACCGGTTTCCGGCGGGGGCGCCTGCTCGACGCCGTCCTTCCAGGCGGACTCCGCCACCTTGGCACCGGTCTCGTCGTGTCGAGTCCACACCCCATCCTTTTTGCCGTCCTTGTAGCTGCCCTCCCAGTGCAGTTGGCCGTTGGCGTGCCAGATCTTCCACGGGCCGGTCGGCTTCCCGTTCTCGATTTTCCCCTCCTGAGCCTTTTGCTTGTTGGGATGGTAAACCATGCCGTCCCCGGTGAACGCCGTTTCCGCGTCGGCCCTGTAGTACAAACCATCCTCACGCTGCTCCAGCCCGACTTCCGCACGGTTCAAGGCATTCAAGCCATACAAAAGAACGGCCAGACACACTGCGATAATTGCGATCCATTTCATAAAGGAGTCGGGAGACTATCCCTGATTTCATCGCCGAGCAAACGAAAATCGCCGCTTGGCAGGGCGGCATCCCGCGGAATTTCCTTCAACCAAGCGGCTGGCTGGTGGAGACTGCGCGGCCATGTCGGAGAACTTGTTTGACTTGAACGGGGATGTGGCTGTGGTGATCGGCGCCACGGGGACGTTGGGGGGCGTGTGCGCCGTGGCGATGGCCAAGGCCGGGGCCAAGGTCGCCGTGGCGGGCCGCAACGCCGAACGCGGCGAGGCCCGCGTGGGAGAGATCACCGAGGCCGGAGGCCAAGCGCAGTTTTTTGCCTGCGAAGCCATGGATCCCGCCAGCCTTGCGTCGTGCCACGAGGCCGTTGGCCAGGCGCTTGGCCCGCCGACGGTGCTGCTCAACGCCGCCGGCGGCAACCACCCGGACGCCATCGTCACGCCGGACAGGCCGTTCGAGAAAATCCCGCTGCCGGGCTGGGCCAGGGTGTTCGATCTCAACCTCGTCGGCGGCCTGCTGCTACCGTGCCAGGAGTTCGGTCCGGCGATGTGCGAGCGCGGTCGGGGCAGCATCATCAACATCGCCAGCGTCACGTCGCACCTGCCACTCTCGAAGGTGATCGCCTACTCGGCGTCGAAGGCGGCGGTGCTCAGCGCCACGCGGTTTCTCGCCCGCGAATGGGCCACGAAAGGCGTGCGCGTTAACAGCATCACCCCTGGTTTTTTTCCGGCCGGGCAAAACAAGAAACTGCTGTTCAACGAGGACGGCACGCCGAGCGCCCGCGCCAAGGCGATCTTCGGCCACACACCGATGGGCCGCTTCGGTGAACCCAGTGAACTGGCCGGCGCGGCGGTGTATCTCGCCAGCGAAAAGGCGGCCAGTTTCGTCACCGGATCCGACATCGTCGTCGATGGCGGATTCCTGAGTCAAACCATCTGACGCATCGTGAGGGTTGTTTCCAAAAAAGTTTCCGAGGGCAGACTGCTCACCGCCGAACAGGCGCGCGAGGTTGTGGCCAAGGCAATGCCGGAGGAGGAGTTTCGCAACCGCAAGGTGCTGCTGATCGTTCCCGACGGCACGCGCACCGCGCCGGTTGGGACGCTGTTCAAGGCGATCCACGAACAGGTCGGCGGCGTGACCGCCGCACTCGACGTGATGATCGCACTCGGCACGCACCAGCCGATGAACGAGGAGGCAATCGAACGCCGGTTGGAAATCACCCACGACGAGCGCACCGGCCCTTACGCCGAGGCTCAGTTCTTCAATCATGCCTGGGACGACCCCGGCGCGCTCCGCAATATCGGCACCCTCCCGGCGCAGGAGATCGGTGACCTGAGCGGCGGACTCTTCGAGATGGACGTACCGGTCGAGGTGAACGCGGCGCTGTTCAACTACGACCAAATCGTCATCATCGGCCCGGTTTTCCCGCACGAGGTGGTCGGCTTTTCCGGCGGCAACAAGTATCTCTTCCCGGGCGTGGCCGGCCCGGAAGTGCTGCACTTTTTTCACTGGCTCGCCGCGGTGATCACCACGCCAAAAATCATTGGCCACAAATGGACGCCAGTCCGCAAGGTCGTCGATCGGGCCGGCTCGATGGTCAAGATCCCCAAGCTCGCCTTCTGCATGGTCGTCGAGAGCAATGGCATGAGCGGGCTGTTCGCCGGGCCGGTGGAGGAGGCCTGGTCCGCTGCCGCCGATCTCTCGGCCGAACGCCATATCCGCATCGAACCGAAACCGTTCCACACCATCCTCGCCTGCTGCCCGGAGATGTACGATGAGCTGTGGACAGCCGGCAAGTGCATGTACAAGCTTGAGCCGGTGCTGGCCGACGGCGGCGAGTTGATCATCTACGCGCCTCACATCAGCGAGGTTTGCGTCGCACACGGCGAGACGATCGAGAGTGTCGGCTACCATTGCCGCGACTATTTCCTGAAACAGTGGGACCGGTTCAAGGACAAGCCATGGGGCGCGCTCGCACACTGTGTCCACGTTAAAGGCCTGGGCACGTATGAGGACGGCATCGAGACCCCGCGCGCCAAGGTGACCGTGGCGTCGCAGATCACGGAGGCCAAGTGCCGTCAGATCAACCTTGGCTACCGCGATCCTGCGACCCTCAACCCGGATGACTACGCCAACCGCGAGGAGGAAGGCGTCCTGCTCGTCCCCCACGCCGGCGAACGGCTCTACCGCCTGGCCAACCCGCCCGCTTGGGCATAGCGCTTGGCCAAGCGCTTGGCTTTTTAGTCGTCGAAGAATTCGACCGCGCCAGTTTCCAGCGAATATTCGGCACCGACGATGAGCAGGCCGTCGTCGCGGATCAGCGATTCCAGAATCTCCGAGCCGTGCCGCAGTTGATTCATAGACGCACGGATGTTCGCCCGGACAGCCTGATTGAGCAGCGCGGCCCCTTCCACCCCGGACGCCGTCAGCGACTCGACCGCCGGACGGATGCGGTTAACGATCGCGCTCAAGTTCGGCGATTGGCTCTCCGTCGGGCGGTTCAGCTCTTCGAGGGTGGCCGCCACGGCCCCGCAGTTTTCATGCCCCATGACCACCACCAGCCGCGTGCCGAACTGCTCGGCGGCAAACTCGATGCTGCCAATCTGCGATGGCGCCACGATGTTGCCCGCCACGCGGATGACAAACAGGTGCCCAAGGCTGAAGTCAAATATGATCTCCGCCGGCACGCGCGAATCGGAGCAACCAAGAATGATGGCAAACGGCTCCTGGCCGGATGTCAGTTCACCGCGGCGTTCCGGGTTGGCGAACGACCCCATCAGTTGCCCGCCGGACACGAACCGCGCGTTGCCCGCCCGCAGGCGCTCCAGTGCTTCCGTTGATGAAATCATCCGGTGATTCCGCTTGGCCAGGTTTCCACGGCGCGCACCAGCGTCCGCACGGCGATGCCGGAAGCGCCCTTAGGTGCGTGCGGCAGGCCCTTGTCGAGGTTGGCCGTGCCGGCGATGTCGAGGTGTACCCACGGCGTGCCGTCCACAAACTGCTCAAGAAACTTGGCCGCCGTGATCGTACCGGCCTCGCGGTTGGTGCCGGCGTTGCGCAAGTCGGAGAGGTCGCCCTTCATCGGCTCGAGATAATCGTCGTTCATCGGCAGCGGCCAAAAATGTTCGCCAATTGTTTTGCCGGTCGCCTGCAGGTGGGCGCCCAGCGAGTCGTCGTTGCCCAGCAGACCGATGTTCACCGAGCCCAGCGCCACACTCACCGCGCCGGTCAGCGTTGCCGCGTCAACGAGGTGCGTGGCGCCGAGCCGCACCGCGTATGTCAATGCGTCGGCGAGCACAAGTCGGCCCTCGGCGTCGGTATTGATAACCTCGATCGTCTTTCCATTCATCGCCTGCACGATGTCGCCGGGGCGCGTCGCCGAACCGCTTGGCATGTTTTCGACAAGGCCCAGCAGGCAGCTCACCCGTTGCCTGATGCCGAGCCGCGCAATCGCCGTGATCGCCCCGAGCATCGTCGCCGCGCCGGCCATGTCATACTTCATTTTCTCCATCGACTTGGCCGGCTTGAGCGAGAGGCCGCCGGTGTCGAAAGTGACGCCCTTGCCGACGAGAAACAGGTGCGAGTCGCCGGTCGCATCGCCTGGATTCCAGGCCAGGCGAACGAGTCGTGGCGGCCGCACGGAGCCCTTGGCTACGCTCAGGAGTGAGCCGGCACCGAGCGCCTCCAGCGCAGACTCGTCGAGCACCTCGACCTCCAGCCCGGCTGCCTTACCCATCGACTCGGCCATCTCGGAGAACTCCACCGGTCCAAGGTCGTTCGCCGGCGTGTCCACCAAGCGGCGCGTCAAGTTCAACGACTCACCGACGATCCGCCCGGCGTCGAACGCCGCCGAGTCCGCGCCCGGCGCAACAATCAAGATTTCCTCCAACGGCGAATTGGAATCGTCACTCTTGTACTTGGGCTGTTCATAACTGCCGTACACGCAACCCTCCGTTGCGACACGCACCAAGTCACCATCCGGCAACGCAATAGCCAGGCGCTTGAAACGGCGTTTCTGGGCTGCGCGCACCGCCTGGCCAGCCATGCGAAACGCCTGCGTCGTGTCGAGCAAATCGCCGATGCCCATTAACATCAGCCGTTGGCTCTGCAGTCCCTTCGGCTCGTGCAAAAGGGTCAACTCACCTGGCTTGCCGCGCACTTCGCCGGACTCGCGCAAGGCCGCAACCTGCTGATCCGCCGCCTGGCCAAGCGCCTGGCCACCGGCCAGCGGCCAGACCAGCGCGTCGGTTTCCACCTCGGCCAAAGGGCCGTCGTGTAAACGAATGTTCATAAAACGCGCGCATCATCCGGGACACGGCCGGTTTGGTAAAGCGGGAACCTCAACCACGCACTATTTGACGGAGAGTTTGCGGCGGGACTTGAGGTCGTAGCGTTCACCGGGATCGAGCGTCGTGTAGAATTTTTTGCCGACCGTTTTCTCTAGTGCGATGTCGTAAAAGAGCACCTTGCTTTTGCCAATGACCTCGGCGTTGTTGCCGCGCACGTAAAGAGCGGTCGATTCGTCGATGCCGATGCCGAGCAGATGCGGGTGTTTACGAATGACTGGCAGCATGTCGTTCTCCCGTTTGCGCGCCAGCAGATGCTGGTCGATCGCTGAATTGTGGATGAAGCCGAAGCCCTGCTCATGACCGGACGACATCATGATTTGGTTCCCCTCCGGCGCGCCGCGCACGAGGTACGAAGCCTGAATCGTCGCGCCCGCGGAACTGCCGCCGATCACCCCGCCCCGCTTGAGCACGTCGTGAAACGCCGCCTCCGTCTTGGTGCCGAGGTAGGCATCGGCCAGGCGCCATTGCCTTCCGCCACCGAACCACAGGGCCCTGGCATCGCGCAGCACGGCGACGAACTCGTCGCTGTCGGCCACCTTCGGATCTCGCGTGTGCAGCAGATGCACGTTCGTCGCGCCCGCCTTTTTGAACATTTTCACCGAACTCGTCGATTCGTCGTACGCATCTTTCGTCCCCGCCGTCGGCACGACCACGAGCTTCGCATCACGTCCGCCGGCAGCCTCGAAAAACCGGTCAAAGATCACCTTCGGCATCCCCCCGCCGCCAACAATGATCAGCGAACCCTTGGCCGGGCCAAGCGTGGCCGGTTGCCCGGCCAAAGGCGAAATCACCGCGCAGCCCTGCAACAGCAGCGACACTGTTAACAGTGGGAAAAGGAATCTTCGCTTCATTGCCTTCGCTTAATCTGGATCGGTTCGGCGTTGACACCGGGCAGCCGCTTGGCCAGGCGCAACTTCACCTTGGCCAAGCTTTGGTCACCGGCGAGATTGCGCCACTCGTGCGGATCGGTTTTGTGATCATACAACTCCTCGCCACCGTCGGCGTAGCGAATGTAGCGGTAACGGCCCGAGCGCACGGCGTGGTTGCCTTTGCCCTGCGTGGTGACGACGACGCGCCAGATTTTTGCGTTCGGCTTGGCCAGGCGCTTAGCCAAGCTGCGGCCCTCGAGCAACTGCGGCGGCGACCCCAGCCCGCACAACTCAACCAGCGTCGGGTAAAGGTCGAGCAGGCTCACCGGCGACTCGCAGCGGGTGCCGGGCTTGGTGCGACGCGGGTCGACGATGATGAGCGGTACGTGAGTCGTGTTCTCCCACAGCGCAAACTTTTCCCAGTTCTCCTTTTCCCCGAGGTGATAGCCGTGGTCACCCCAGAACACGATCAGCGTGTCCCTCGCCATCGGGCCGTTGTCGAGAGCGTCGAGTAGTTCACCCACCATGTCATCGGCGAAGGAGAGTGAGGCGAGGTAGCCCTGAACCGCTTTTTTCCACTGGCCGTTTTCGGTGATCCACTTATGCCAGTGGCGCTTGGCCATCGCCTGACCGGCGGCGGGCAGGTCGTCGAGGTCGTCCGGCAAATGCTGGGGCAGCTGAATTTCGTCAAGCGGAAAGCGGTCGAAATATTTCTGCGGCGCGTACCACGGCACGTGCGGCCGGTAGATGCCAACCGACAAAAACAGCGGCTTCTCATGCCGCTTGGCCAGTTGCTGTGCGGCCCACGAGACAACCTTGGCATCGGCCATTGCAGTGTTAGGGATCTGCAGCGGTGACCAGTCGAAGTGTCCGCGATAAAAGCTGCGGCTGCCATTCACCGGCCATGTCTCTGGCACAGCCTCCTCCGGCATTTGCTGGGTCTTGGAAGGGAAATAATCAGCCCATGCACCGGGATCGGGATAGCCACTGAGATTCTTTTTGGCGAAAAACGTGTGGGCGTGAAACAGCTTGCCGGTACCGAGAGTTAGGTAATCGTTATTTTTGAAATGGCGCGGCAGCGTGACGGCACCTTTCAGCTTAGGCGCCTGCCGCCAGTCGTGAGCGTTGGCGTAAATGCCGGTCGTCGACGGCCGTAGGCCGGTGAGCAAACTCGAGCGCGAGGCGTTGCAGCCCGGCGCGGAGCAGTAAGCTTTCGTGAACAACAGGCCGCGCTTGGCCAAGCGATCCATGTTCGGCGTCCGCGCCTGCGGATGCCCGCCTAGCACGCCGACCCAGTCGTTAAGATCGTCCACAGCGATGAACAACACATTCGGCTTGGCCGCAACCTTTGCCGCTTGGCCAAGCGGCTGCATGAGTAGGACTGTCAGACAACCAAGACCGATGCGGATGAGATTAGAGAATTTCAATACTGCAAATCACTGAGCTGCCAGGCGGAGGAGCAGCGGGTATTCTCAACTACCGGCACAGTGTTGGTCTCCGTGCGCACTTCGAGCCGCACGACACCCCGGCCCGGTTCGGGAATGTCCACCGTCACCATGCCGAAGCTGTTTCCGTTGAGACCCCAAAGCCGAAACGTGTTGGGACGATTCTTGAGAGGCTCAACCTTCTGATCCTGTTGCAGCGGCGAACTGGTGAACTCGAGCAGCGGCGGGTGGCCGTCGCGTGCCTCAAAGTGCAACTCACTGTAATGCCGGTCGCCGCTAAGGAAAATAACGCCGTCGATGCGGTGTTCTTCGATATGCGCAATCAGCCGATGCAACTCATTCTGCGCCTCCCGCCGATGCCCCTCGCCGCTGGTGCTTCGGGTGACAACCTGCGTGCCGTTGGCGATGAGCTTGACCGGAGCAGTCGACCGCTTCAGACCGGCGAGCAGCCAGTCGGTCTGCGCCCTGCCCCAGATTTCCCCGGTAGCCATCGTGACATCCTTGTGTTTCTGCGGCGAATACTTGTAGTAACGGTCGTCCATCAAAAAGACCTCGACCGGGCCATTTCGGAACGAGCTGAAAACACCTGGGATGCTGTCAGTGCCGTAGGCAGGATTGGCCCACATTTGGCGGAATACAGTTGTTGCCTCCTCACGCAGGTCGAACGTGCGGTCTGCGTTGTCCGGACCGTAGTCGTGGTCGTCCCACACGGCATAACTTGGCACGGAACGAAACATCGCCTGAAGATCCGGGTGCATTCGCGTGGTGAGATGGCGCGCCGTCATCGCTTCGGGAGACGACCAGTCACCGGTCTGGCCTGTGGTGTTGAAATGCTTGTTGCTGCCGTCGGCAACAATGAAGTAGGAGTTGTCACCGATGAACAGGGCCATGTCCGGCCGCTCTTTGGCGAGCGCCTTGTAGATTGGCCCACTGTTGAACTGGGACACCTTGCTGCAGGAGCCAAAGGCAATCCGGACCCTGCCGGTTTCCGAGGGAGCCGCCGCCGTGCGGAAGGCGACTGACTCCGTCTCGGTAGCACTGCCTGCGCGCTCGACGGTCAGTGTCACCCGCGTGCCGGCGGCTGGCGCTAGGTGCGAAAAATGAAGCACCGAAAAGCCATCACCCAAGTCCTCGACGGAAAGGCGATTTTGCACCTTGTCGCCCTGAACAGCCTTGGCTCTGAGCGCGGAGCCGCGCTTGGTGCGCACCCACACCTTGGCCTCGTACGGGCCGGCATGCCCGATCATCGGCCCAGCCTGTATCAGTCGAGGCCCCTTGTCGCTTGGCTCGCCAGCCGATCGCTTGGCCAAGCCGGTCTCCGCCGGGGTGGCACAGCCAATGGCCAAACCCAGACCGGCAACAACAATCATTTGCATAGGTTTCATGTAATTCTTAAAGATAAAATTAGCTGGGAGTTGTTACCCCGCCTCGCCGCGCGGTTCAACCCTCGGTGACGGCTTGCCAGTCGGGCGCTTGGCCAAGGTCGAGGTGGCGGATGGGTTCCTCGATGAGGTCGGGATACTTCATCGCGCCGCCGGTGTTGAACACAAGCACGCGCTCGCTTGGCCGGATGACGCCGTTGGCCAGCAACTGGTCGAGGGCACCCATGCAGATGGCGGTCTCGGGGCAGATCGCCAAGCCCTCGAGCCTGGCCAGGCGCCCCATCCAGCCGCCGATGCAGCTCTCCGGCGCGGCGACGGCGCAGCCGCCGCTCTCGCGGACAGCGTCGAGGATCATGAAGTCGCCGACCGCCACCGGCACGCGCAGGCCGCTGGCCACGGTGTGGGCGTTCTCGAATGGTGGTGCGTGTTTTTCTCCGGCC
>Ga0208411_1002643_pt1 | contig 10723 bp, 11 predicted proteins | sample ETN01SmetaG_4_FD_185793 | JGI IMG/M metagenome (GOLD analysis project Ga0208411, IMG submission 185793) | Marine microbial and viral communities from oxygen minimum zone, Eastern Pacific Ocean - ETNP2014F12-01SV261 (SPAdes) (version 2) | ecosystem: Environmental > Aquatic > Marine > Oceanic ...
TCCCCATTATGTGAGTCCAATATCGATAAACCGTGCTTCACGTCTGTTTTGTCCAGCCCTGCCGCGTCCGTGATAAGAACCATCTTTGTTTCCGATAACCCCTCGTGCCGCTTCACCTCCGCCACCGATTCAACGCACTCTGAAAAATTATTAATCATTGTTGGCTCCCCGTCCCCGCTAAAGGCAATGTCCTTCACTTCGCGGGCCAAATCGCCCACCTCATCAAACTTTGGCTCCCTGGCTAATCTACCGCCCTTAACAAACTGAACCATGGCCAGTAGCTCCTCTCGCATTTGTTTGAGGTCAACCTCTGTCCTTGTTCCTGGCGTGCTTCGGTCCACCTCACAATAAATGCAGTCGAAATTGCAAACCTTGTCAGGGTTGAGGTTAATGCCAATCGAGAGCCCTTGGCTGCGGCGCGAAATAACGGGATAAACGAATGTAAAGTCTGAGAAATGCCGTGTGTGATCCTGGACGGCTGCCCAACTCGATTTAATTTCTCCCTCCGCCACGGCCCCGACCCTACGGTGCTATTGGCAGCTTGCCAACGCCCAAGGCTAGCGCCCGAATCGATTTTTGACCTTCCCGTAGGTTCGTAATTTTCCTTTATCTCCGAACTGTTCCCATTTTTTAAGCTCTCCGTTGGTGTATTCGGACCTAAAACTCGGAGACCCATCCTCATGCCAACCAAACCAGGCCCCGGCTCTTTCATTCAGCGAATGGTATCCTTCAAGCTCAATCTGCCCATTGGCATAGAAATAGATAACCTTCCCGTGTTTACGGCCCCGGGCAAATTCGGTTTCCTCCCGCAACCGGCCTTCTTTATCCCAGCGTTTCATCACACCATCTCGATATCCGTCAACCAGTCTATATTTCAGATGCGGGATTCCTTCTGGATGCTCCAGCACAACGGTGCGGTTATTCATCAGCTGCCGCTCTCGTGACTTGCGTTCCTGTTGCTCCAGTTTCAAGCGCTTTAGGCGCTCAAGATGTTCCCGTTTCTCCCGCATCCTTTCCTCTGCTATCCGTTTCTCTTGCGCTAGGCGCAATAATTCACGGCGGCGCTTTTCGGCATGGTATTTTTCTATTCGTTTACGTTCTTCGCTATATCGTCGCTCTCTTTCTCCCTCTCTCCAGGGATCGTATCCTTCAGCGGAGATTCCTTCAGGCCATTGAGGTAGTGTGTCTTTTTCTGTTTCCCAGGTGGACAGCGATTGCCAGCTTTCCAGACCCTCGTACCTTGCCCTCAGAAGATCTGCGCTGCTCACTCGCTCAGGCCACTGGGCCGGATGCATTCCGTATATTTGTTTCATCCATTTATACAATTCCCTCCTCTTGTGACAGAGCATCTCAGAACGTTCAAAGAAAGCTTCGGTGGCACAGGTGAAAAATTCCGCCTTTTCCGTGGTGGCATATTTACGAATGACTTCTGTGTTCGTTTTTTCTTCCCACGCACGACAGATATCCTGGTACTCTTCCTTGAGAAAAGATTTATAGTCCCGCTTAACCGCGCTCTGTTCAAAATGCGGAACACTCTCTTCTATGGACCGGAAATCCAGCATGTGCGCAAACTCGTGGAGGGTCACATTATAATTGTCGCCTCCATCCTCCATCCCCTCCTTGGTCCAATACCAGCCTTGGCGAATCTGTCCGCGGTAGGAGCTGGCATCGCCCGCAATCCCATCTTTTTCTTTCACCGCATCCAGATCTGCGGGGAAAAAAGTGAATTTTTTGAAATGCGAATAATCCTTCTTGGAGCGGCGCGCGATCAGAAGACAAGCCTCACAAGCCACACACACCTGTTGGAGCTCTTTGTCTGGAGCAGCTCCCACCCAATGGCTCCATTCCCACTCGACCTTTTCAATAAACCACGGGATGAGTTCCTCAACAACCAAGGTCAAGTCCTCCGGAAGGCGCCTGTAGATAGCCACATTTTCCTCGAGGATATCGCGCCAATGCGGCTCAAACCCAAGGGGTACTGGGGCCAGATGTGAAGTGATGGCCATGTCCTACGCCCTTATGACACATGAGTTGACTTTTTACAACCAGGCCAAATGGGACTCACAGGCCCATGATTTGGTAACCGCAATCAACGTATAGCACCTGGCCGGTGATTGCTGCTGCTCCGTCACTGGCAAGGAAAGTGCCCGTGGCCCCGAGCTCCTCCGGCAGCACATTGCGCTGCAAGGGGGCATGTTCGGCGTTGTGCTTTAGCATGCTGCTGAATCCGGCAATGCCACGGGCCGCAAGCGTGTTCACTGGTCCGGCGCTAATGCAGTTTACTCGAATTTTTTGTTCTCCCAGATCACTGGCCAAATAGCGGGTACTCGCCTCCAGTGAGGCCTTGGCAACTCCCATCACGTTATAGTGCTGGACAACCCGTTCTGAGCCTAGATAGCTCATCGCTATAATACTACCTCCCTCGGTCATCAGGGGAGCCGCTGCACGGCTCAAGGCTACCAGTGAATACGCACTCACATCATGGGCCACACGAAAGGCTTCCCGGCTCGTTCCAACAAAGGTGCCTTCCAGAGCTTCCTTCGGCGCAAAAGCCACTGAATGCAGCATCAAATCCAGCTTCCCACCAAACTTGTCTCCCGCCTCAGCAAACACGCGGTCAATGTGATCATCCTGAGTTACATCGCATTCGGTGATTAATGTTTCTTCGCCAAAGGTCTCGGCCAATTGGCTCACGTTGTCCTTGAGTCGGTCCCCCTGATAAGTAAAAGCCAGTTCGGCCCCCTCTTCTTTCCACGCCTGTGCGATGGCCCAGGCAATGGACCGCTTGTTTGCTACGCCGAAAACCACCCCTTTTTTGCCAGATAAAAGTCCCATAACGAACGTCAGCCCTACGGAAATCCTCTGTTGTGTGCAAGCCGCAATTGTTCCAACGTTTACAGAAGCTCGACGCCATTGTTTCCAGTGGTATGGTCATTCCATGTTTCGGTTTTTTCTCCCGCTCTGTTTCGTTTTCTTGTCAACACTGTGTGCGGCTGAAACGCCCGCCCAAGCGAAAGCAGCCCTGCTCAAAGGAGCCGCCTTCATGCGGTCCATTTCCGCTGAGGGGGGATATCTCTGGAGGTATTCCCTCGACTTAAAGACGGTTGCGGGGGAGGTGCGCGCCAACCGCACCACTATCTGGATGCAGCCCCCGGGAACCCCTTCAATGGGGATGGCTTTCCTGAAGGCGTATCAACACACCGAGGAGCGCCCCTTGCTGGACCACGCCATGGCCGCTGGAGCAGCGCTGGCCGCCAGTCAGCTCGAGAGCGGCGGATGGGACTACCGCTTCGATTTTTCCAAGCCCACCGAAGCCAAGCGGCGCAATATTTCCACCTTTGATGATAACACTTCCCAAAGTGTTCTGCGCTTCCTGCTGGCTCTCGGAGAATATTGTAAAGACTCTTCTGCCCGTGAACGCGCCATCCAACACGCCCGTGATTATGGGTTAGGCAAACTCTTGGAAGCACAATACCCCAACGGAGCTTGGCCGCAGCGTTATGATGGCGTTCCTAAAACCATCCAAAACTACCCTGTGCTAAAAGCACGTTATCCCGGGACTTGGGTGCGGGAGTATCCCAAGGAAAAATACATCAACCACTATACCTTCAACGACAACTCCCATCGCGATTGCGTACTTCTGGCTCTGGAAGCGCACCGGGTTACGCGGGAAAAGAAATTTCTAGAGGCGGCCATCCGGGGGGGCGACTTTATTCTGCTTGCCCAAATGCCCGCCCCGCAATCGGCGTGGGCCCAACAGTACAACGCATCCATGGAGCCTGCTTGGGCACGGAAATTTGAACCGCCTTCAATTACCGGAGGCGAAAGCGTGGGGGCCTGCCGGACTTTAATCGACCTGTACCTTGCCACCGGCAAAGAAAAATATCTGAAGGCCACAGGTCCCGCAGTAGAATGGTTTTTGAAAAGCTCTATTGGCAAGAACCAGTGGGCACGGTTCTACGAATTAAAAACAAACCGCCCCCTTTATTTCAACAAGGATTACCAGCTGACCTACCAAGATAATGATATGCCCACCCATTACAGTTTTCAAAGCTCCTTCGGGGTCACAGAAATGATTCGTTTCTATGAAAAAGTGCGCACCTCAGGGCGAGAGGCGTATCTTGCAGCCCAAAAACCTCGAGTCTTGTCGCCCAAAGACCGCTCGCGACGCGCGATTAGCCTAGAGAAGCAAGTTCTCTCCGTTATTTCTGCGCAAGACAAGCTCGGCAGATGGATCACCAAGGAACCCCTTGAAACGCGAGGCATGAACTTTAATGAGCGCATTGAGACCCGCGTGTTTATGTCCAACATCAATGTGTTGTCCGAATATTTGAGCCTGATTAAATGACCGACTTATGCCCCACTCTGTTTGATCCGGGGAACAGGACATAAATTCGATCGGACTTGACCTTGTTTTTCTCAAAGGCAGAATCGACTTCCTTCATTGCGAAAGAAAAATGCATTATGAGTTTGAATGATTTGGTTCACGAAGCCCTCAAGAAGATAAACTATCCCGGGTTCTCGCGGGATATTGTGTCTTTTGGCCTCATCAAGGGCGTATCGGTTGCCAACGGCTCCGCTGGCATTGATCTTGAGCTAACCTCGCACAACCCCAAGGTGGCCGCCGAGCTGAAACAGGCGTGCGAAGCTGCCGCCCAATCTGTTGAGGGCGTCACCCGCGCGATGGTGCAAGTGAAAATGCCGCCGGCTGGTCAAGCCCCTACGGGCAGTGCTCCCGCTCAGGCAAAGGCTGTGCCGGGCATCGCTAAAATTGTTGCGGTTGCTTCAGGCAAAGGAGGCGTTGGTAAAAGCACGTGCTCGGTTAACCTTGCTTGCGCTTTGGCCCAAAGCGGGTTGTCCGTTGGATTAATGGACTGTGATATCTATGGGCCCAGTGTTCCTCTTATGATGGGGATCCATGAGAAGCCTGTAGTTTCCCCAGAGCAAAAGATGGTTCCCCTCTCCAGTCACGGCGTAAAGTTGATGAGCATGGGCTTTCTCATGCCTGGCGACGAACCAGTCATTTGGCGGGGCCCCATGATTATGCGCACCGTCCAGCAATTTGTAATGGATGTTGATTGGGGCGAGTTGGACGTTCTGCTGGTCGACCTGCCTCCTGGCACGGGCGACGCGCAACTTTCTCTTTGCCAAACGGTCCCTTTAGACGGAGGCGTCGTGGTGACCACGCCTCAGGAAGCTTCCTTGGGCGTGGTTCGTAAGGGCATCGGGATGTTTGAAAAGGTCAACGTTCCTATTTTGGGGATTGTGGAAAACATGAGCTATTTTACCGCTCCCAACGGGGACCGCGTAGAAATCTTTGGACACGGGGGAGGCGCACGGGAAGCCCAGAACCAAGGGACCTCTTTCCTTGGAGAAATCCCGATTTTTGTGGAAATCCGTGAAGGCGGCGATTCTGGCGTTCCCGTGGTCATGAGTAACCCAAAAAATGAGCCGGCTATGGCTTTTACCAATCTTGCCAATTCTTTACGTGACGTTCTCCTTTAAGGATTTGTCCCTGTTATTCACAGATTGCCCTTCTTTTTAGGGGCCCTATATCTGTCTGAAACAGGTCCTTTTTCGTGTTTTTTATTGTTTTTATCGAAGGACTCGTGTTAAACCCCGTCTAATCAGAATAACCCTATGGCTAAATCTGCTACACCTCCTGATTTGCTGAAAAATTCCTCCCTTTACCGGGAATTTCTCGCTGAACGTGAGGAAATCATGCGACATAAGTGGTTGAAGTCAGAAAAAGGGGGGGCCGACATTGGCTTTGAGGAAGCGTTGACCGATTGGATGGTCAACCACCGGGCTGAATGGCGCAAGCGCCGACAGGCTCAACGAACAACATAACCCTTTAAGGCAGTCCTGCGAGACTGCCAAGGATAAGATGAATAAACCCGGATCATTTCCGTGTTGGTTTCGCGCAATAGCGCAGCCGCACGGTTTTTTTTATGCCTGATAAACGTCCTGTCCTCGAATCGCTCGACCTAACCCGCGCGTGGCGCCGGGTGGGGCATGAAATTGCAGAGGCACATCCGGCTAGTGACCGCATCATCCTGGTGGGAATTCAACGAGGCGGAGTAGCCCTTTCCAAGCTTCTTGGGACAACTCTCGCTGAAATTTGCGGCCATGAAATCCAGACTGGATCTGTAGAGCCAGGTCTGCATCGAGACGATCTCTCCGTTCGCGCAATGAGCGAATTGCTTCCCACAGAACTCCCAAAAGATATCGCTGGTCAAATTGTGATTCTGGTGGATGACGTCTTTTATACTGGCCGCACGGTACGCGCCTCCATCGACGCACTGCTTGGCTTTGGCCGCCCACAGTGCATCCAGTTGGCCGCTCTCATTGACCGAGGGCACCGCGAACTTCCCATCAGGGCTGACTATATTGGGAAAAACCTGCCTACCCACCCTGAAGAACGCGTTGAAGTGCACACCACCGAAGAGGGGGTTCCTCAATCGGTTATGATTCAATCCCCATGAGCTGGAATCAAAAACATTTACTGGATATCGAAAGCTTAAGTGCTGAGGAAATTACCGCCGTTTTGGATACGGCTCGTGAATTCAAGGCTGTCGGCGAACGCGCCATCAAGAAAGTTCCTGCCTTGCAGGGTAAAACCGTTGTCAACTTCTTCGTTGAACCCTCTACGCGAACCCGTGTGAGCTTTGAGCTTTCTGCCAAAAGACTGAGTGCGGATATCATTAACTTTGCCGCGGACGCGTCTTCCTTTCAAAAAGGAGAAAGTTTAAAAGATACGGCACGCAACCTGGAAGCATTGAATGCGGATGTCATTATTATCCGGCATAAGGCTCCTGGAGCCCCCCATTTCCTCGCCCGCTTTCTTGACGCCCACGTAATCAACGCGGGCGATGGTGCCCATGAGCACCCTACCCAAGCTCTTCTCGATATCTTCACTATCCGTGAGAAGAAAACTCACATTGAGGGGCTGAATGTTACTATTCTGGGGGACATCCTCTACAGCCGCGTGGCTCGCTCCAATATCTGGGCGCTCCGAAAACTCGGGGCAAACGTAACCTTATGCGGCCCGAGTACGCTGGTGCCTCGAGTGTTTGAAGAGATGGGGTGTCGGGTTACCTATAATCTGGACGAAGCCCTAGCAGGTGCGGATGTTATCAACCTGTTACGCATCCAGCACGAGCGCCAACGCAAAACGATGTTCCCCAGTATAGGCGAATACACCCGTCTTTTCGGCCTGACTCGAGCTCGGCTCGCTTTAACAAAACCCGATGCCATTATTATGCACCCGGGACCTATAAACCGCGGAGTAGAGATTGAAAGTGAGCTTGCCGATGGAAATCGAGCCGTCATTCTGGAACAGGTGACCAACGGCATCGCTGTTCGAATGGCCGCACTGTATCTGGTCAACGGAAGCTCAAACGATTCCCTTTAAAGATTTTCCTCCAATGCCGCCTGACTGGCCTCAGCCACTTTGGCGTGGAGAGACTGTCCGTGGCTGTCCATAGTCACCACGGCGGGAAAACGATCTACTTCCAGTTCCCAAATCGCCTCCGGGCTACCAAATTCCTCTAAAAAATATACTTTCCGGACCTTCACTATGTGCTCTGCCAACACCTGTGCCGCGCCTCCTATTGCATGGAGATATACATTCCCATTTTCGGTGCACCCATCCAGGGTCTTCGCCCCCATCCCTCCCTTTCCGATTACGCCGCGCACTGCAAATTTCTTCATGATTCCAGCCTGATAAGGCTCTTCCCGAATCGATGTTGTCGGCCCTGCGGCTGTGACCTGCCAGTCTCCTTTGGCATCTCTAACCACTACTGGGCCACAGTGATAGATGACTCCTCCCTCAAGACACACTCCTTCGGGCAGCTCACCGCCCTCGTGTAAATATTTGTGGACCGCATCGCGTCCTGTGAAAACCACGCCGGAAATAGATACCGAATCTCCAACCCTCAGGGCGCGCACCTGTTCCTCGGTGATGGGCGTTGTAAGGTTGGTCATGTCAATACAGCCACTCCTTTATTTTTCCTTCGCTCTCCAACGCTGCTCCATGTCGTCGAAAGGCCCAGCACATGTAGCTGATGCTCACAAAAAAAGACGCCGGCACGCGGTTCGCCGCACATATTTTCACTCCTAATAGTGTCGTGTTCCCCCCAAAGCCCATGGGGCCAATTCCGAGCTTGTTTGCTGTAGTGAGTATGTTTTTTTCCAGCTCGGCTAGTTCGGGGTTCTCGTTTTTATCATCTAGTTTTCGGAGAAACTGATATTTTGAATGTTCATATCCCGTTGCTCGGTCTCCTCCTATACATACCCCGAGCACTCCCGGCCCGCAGCCCTTCCCTTGTGCCTGCACTACTGCATCCAGAACCACCTTCCGGCAGCCTTCCAGATCACGATTAGCCTTTAACTGTGTGCTGGGAAGCGAATACTGAGCCCCTACATTTTCACACCCTCCCCCTTTGAGCATCAGCCGCACCTCCACGTGGTCCGCTTGGTGTTGATGGAAATGAATTGCCGGGGCACCAATACCGACATTTGTCCCATCATTCTTGCCGGTGAGCGAATCCACCGAATTCTGCCGAAGATACCCCCTGTTTGTTGCCTCTGTCACTGCGCGGCATGCTGTTTCTTTAAAGGCAAGCTGATCATAGCCGACGGGGCAGGTTACATAAAAGAGCACACTGCCAGTATCCTGGCATATCGGTTGCGATTTCTCCTTCGCTAACTCAATATTTCGCTCTATTATTTTCATGGCGCTCTCGGCAATTGTCCCCTTCTTTTCGTTTTCCAATGTGGCTATAATTCCACGGCCCACGTCTTTTGGGATTTCCGATGAAGTCCGACGCACAATTTCTATTATCGATTCGAAAAGCTCGCCCATGAAGTGTGCATCACGCTACGAGGTGCTCTCTGTGCTGTCAATGCACTGTGATTGACGCCCTGCATACAAGTGGGCAACTTTCCTCTCGGATGAGCAAAAACAAGAAGCCTAAAGCTCCTGGAAAGCTCAAGCCGTTGCCGCTCCCGGTTTCGGTGCCTAAATGGCCGTTTCTTTCCGCGGACATCATTTTTATCGGCTTGGGTTATTGGATTAGCTCGCTTATTCAGGGAGAGCCTCAGCTGTGGCAAATAATGAGTATCCTTTCTTGCGCAATTCTGGGCGGTTCCTTTGCCGTTGCTCCGTTTTATTTTGAGTATAAAGCCGAGTCCAAAGCCGTGGAAATTGCGCAGCTCACATCTGTAACCAAGGAAATATGTAAAATGGAATTGGTTGCTTCTCAAATTTCTGAAGCCTCTGAAAACTGGACGGCGGTTCAGGATTCTTCCAAGCAAACCGCCTTGCTCGCAGAAGAAATAGCCTCGGGGATTGCTGAGACGGTGAAAAGCCACGATGAATTTATGGCAAACGCCTCCAAAGACGAGCTAAACAGTCTTAAGTTAGAAGTTGAAAAGCTGCGACGCTCTGAAAGCGACTGGGCCAACACTCTCGTGGGCCTCCTGGATTTAGTCTACCGACTTGAACGGTCTGCTGTTGCTTCAGGCAAGGAACAGTTCATTCAAACCATGGGCCTGTTCCAAGGACAGTGCCGCGAAGCCGTCCGGCGAGTCGGTCTTGTCGCTTTTGAGGCGGAGCCTGGCGCTGTTTTTACCCCGGAGGAACATGCGCTTCCTGAGGGAGAATCTGTCTCTGCCGATGCTGTCATTTCTGAAACGCGCCTGCCGGGCATCAGGCTCCAAGGCAAGCTGGTTCGCAAGCCCCTTGTCGCTATACGTTAGTGCTTCCGGCTGGCATGGGAGCAAACGCCGCGTTCACTTTCTGCAATAAATTGAAGGAGTCTCTGGGCTTTGTCTCCAGGGGACTGGGCGAGGGCTTCCTGAACCGTTTTCCCAACATTGTTTCCCTCAATAAAAATTCGTTTGTAATGGTAATGAAGTTCCTGCCGTTGTTCGGTGGTAAATCCTGCTCTCCGAAGCCCTATTACGTTTAGTCCACATAGTTTATTAACTCCAAACATCATTGTATAAGGCGGCAGGTCCTGGCTTATGGCTGCATTGCCCTGCATCATCGCCAAGTCTCCTATCCGGACGAATTGATGAACCGCACAGTTCCCTGAGAGAAACACCTTGTTTGCTATTTCTGCATGCCCCCCCACGAGTGCTCCGTTGGCAAAGATGTTTTCGTTTCCCACGCTTGCATTGTGCCCAACGTGGCTGTGAGCCATAAAAAAATTCCTTTCTCCTATTTCCGTTGCTTCTTCCGGTGTGTTGGAGCGGTGGAGTGTCACATGTTCTCTTATTATGTTCTCGTTTCCTATGAGTAATCCTGTGGGGTCCCCGTTATATTTTATATCTTGAGGAGCCTCTCCAATTACTGCTCCCGTATGGATAACATTGTTTTTTCCAATCTTCGTCCTTCCTGTGAGGTGGACGTGCGGGCCAATGGACGTGCCTTCATCTATGTCGACTTCCCCATCAATAACCACATATGGGCCCACCTTAACTGTTTCATGCAGCTCTGCTTGGCGGCTAATAAGGGCCGTAGGGTGGATCATTTTTCTGTTACGCCCTTTCCTGGTTCTTCAATATACCGTACAAACTCTGCTTGGTGGTGTTCCGGAATCCTGGCTTGAATGTGAACCCATTCTTCCTCATAGAGCTCTTCATCCACCTGGCCCACCGCTTTTATCCGCGCGATGGCCGCTCCATCGGTGGCTGATATCTTCATGCGCAGATGCTG
>Ga0208411_1002645_pt1 | contig 10718 bp, 9 predicted proteins | sample ETN01SmetaG_4_FD_185793 | JGI IMG/M metagenome (GOLD analysis project Ga0208411, IMG submission 185793) | Marine microbial and viral communities from oxygen minimum zone, Eastern Pacific Ocean - ETNP2014F12-01SV261 (SPAdes) (version 2) | ecosystem: Environmental > Aquatic > Marine > Oceanic ...
ACCCTCTAGAGGGAGAGTTCCGTTCCGACATATCTAATCTTTATCCTTAATCATTTCCTCAAATTCATCACGCTGCTTTTTATTCTTCTGATCCATAGCTTTCATAAATATCTCACGCTCTACATCACTCAGACCATGTATTACTTTGCCCATATCTACCCTATGTCCCTTTTTAAGTTTTGTGAGTAAGTCGGTGAGTTCGTCGCTGATTTGCTGATCCACCTAATTATGTCCCCCTCCATATAACTTTATAGCCATATCATCAAACTTTTCCCTCATCTTTGAAAGTCTATTTTCAGTGTCAGAAAGTTGAGTTTTAAGCCTAGTAACCTCTGCTTCCAAAGCTTCTATGATCTTATCTTGGGGAGTAGTCACGGTAATAAATATATCAACCTTATAAATTACCCTAAAAGCACAATTCCATCCCAAAACAAAATACCCCGTAAGTACCTCTAATTACTAAGCGTGTGGTTTTTTAATTTATATTCGATCTATCTATGATATGCTGGAGAAGGTATTGTCTAAGAATTGAAAAAGCCCATCAACTAAGTTGGGCCTTTATTGTCTGACAGTGCAACTTTCGTTTCTTTGTCCGACGTAATAAATTACGTTAAAAATATATCAAACAATTGTAAAAATATGTAACATCATATAGTGTCCATAAACACACCCAACAATAAGTAATAATATTATTAGCCTGCGAATCATAGGGGATTATTTACTCTAATTAAGTATTAACCATAAAACTTATGGTTTTTTAAACACTCAGGTTTCAGTCCCTCAGCCATCGCCTGCAAAATCTGCAATGAAAATAATGGCTGCAAGTACTAATACCATCCATTCTACTTGCACTAAACCACCACTGCCAATCAAAAAACATGCTGTGAAATATGGAAGAGAATCTTTTAATGATGGAATTAATGTATCTCTACGAATCATTTTTGTAAAAAATAAAAAAAAGAAGATTATAACAGCTATACAAGTTGTAATAATATGTTTTGTTGCCATAACATCAGTAAAATATTGATTAAGCCCTGTAATCAACATTATCAAACTAATTCCAAGTAAAATTCTAATAAGTGGTTTTGTTTTTTTCATTTCAGTCCCTTTTGGCTTACGATATTGTTCCCAATGCTTATCATCTTTTGGTTGTTCACTCATTTATATCTCCTTGATTAGATATGTAAACTTAATATGGTTTCCCGATAAATAAAAAAGCCCAAGGACACCACTCGCTTGAGCTTTTTTCTTCTTATTCTACCAAACTTTGAATGAAGCAGAATCAAAGTAAGAAGAAATTGAGCCTGCTGTAAATCGAGAGATTTGATCATTCGGTGCTCGGTAATAAAAGTTATTAGATTTAATATCTATGAGAAGTGACCCAGATCACACATAAAATAGGAGCTAAATCATAAATAAAAAAGCCCCACAAATGCAGGGCTATAGGGGGATAGGCTCACTATAGTTTATTTAGGAAGTGGCTATTAGATAGACGAAAGCCCCGTCATTTAACGAGGCTTATATCGGTGTGGGCCCTCAGGGACTTGAACCCCGGACCAATGGATTATGAGTCCACTGCTCTAACCAACTGAGCTAAGGGCCCTTATTGCAGGGGCAAAAATTTAGGGTATTTTGAAATTATTAAAAGAAACTTATTTTGGTCTTACGGGTCCAAATTCCACATCCTTAATAAAATCGGGTGTAGATATATCCTTTTTCTTATTTGGAGTTACTTCCTTTTGGGGTAGTTTTACATCACTTTTGACAAATTCCCGTAATTGGGTATCTGTAACTTTCCATTTTTTAAATGATTCTGTAAACAATGTGTTTACTTCCTCATTAAAATTCCTTACAATATTTTCCAGACGATTCTGTAATTCTTCCATAAGGATGGGGCCAAAATCACCGCCAATCTGTTCAAGACGCTCATCTAATTCATCTAAAAGCCCCTTCATTTTCTCATCAAAAAAAGAGAGCGGTTTAGCTTCTTCTAATTCTTGTTCGTTATCTATTTTATCGTCTGCCATTAGATTAATTTACGCGCTTCCCATAAAGTGTGCCATAAATAACCAAGCCACTACCTAGCCCCAAACTGGGGGCAGATAAATACATCCATAATGATGTTTGCAATTCCCCTGAAACATAATATCCAAGGAGAAAGCCAATAGAAAATCCAATGATGCTCATTCCGGCTAAAATTGACGCAAATGATTTGAATCCCATATTCATTAAAAGTTTGCTGCCATTCCAATTCCCATAGTGCTGTTAAGGGTTACTTTACCGTCTAAATTACGGTCATAAAATACATCATGGCGGTATATTCGGAGCGATATATTATGCCTGAGTTTTATACCTAATTTGCCCCCAAAAACCATATTTTCGCTGTAATTGGAAGTATTAAATAATTCTGAAGTAAAGTATTGATTAAAATACAAACCACATTCCGAAATACCCTGAATTAATCCCTCCTGAATCAAAAGATCTATCCCCAAAGTATAATAAGTGGTGGGGGTATCGGTAGATTCAATTTCTTTCAAAATGGATATATCAAATGAATAATTGTATAAATTTCGATATTGATAACTATATTCCATTGAAACCCCTATTTTATTGTGCACATTTTTTGTTGGATCTAGAAGTGCATATACATCTTTGGGAAGATAGTAACCCGTAGAATCTAAATCTATATGGTTTTCCGTTATCATTGTCAGCCACTTTTCATCCTCACTATAGGGTTCATTTTTTTCCAGAGTGTCCAAAACGCTGGCAGATATATAATGCATGCGTTCTAAATTATACGTTTCACTAAAAAATGGGGACATATATAAAGATGAAACAAAATTAAATGCAATTTTTATATCTCGGTGATTCCCTATTTTCCACCAAATTCCCGGAGCCATTATCCCGAATGAACTTTGCCGTTCAAACCCTTGTTTTATAGTATCCTCTCCAGATATTTCACTTCTTATATATCGAATTTCATTTGCATAATTTAATGTGGTAAATTCTCCAAACAGATAGATATCATTTCTCAGGTCACTTTTTAGCTCATAAGTAATATCTAATTGATATCCGCTTATTGATCTTTTATGCGGAGTAATTCCATTCCATATACTATCTGATACTGATGAAAATTGATTTAGATCAGAAACAAAACCCACCCCAAATCGATAAGGCAATTTAGCGCCTGAACCATATATCCCAACAAGACCGCCACCATTCGATAACTCGCCAATACTGGAGGTAAATAATTCACCGGCATAATTGCCAGCATCCGACTTAAAATTTAGAACCATACCCCCATCTTGTTGAACAGGATAATTAATAGTATTTGTATAACGTTTTATCAGCATTCCATGACCAAAAGTGAGATTTTTTATTTGCCCTAATTTTAGCTTATAGTACTTATTACTCGATTCGTATTGAAATGTCATTGGTGCCAATAATTGCGATAAAGTGGAAAATGTATTGAGGTTTGCAGCAGTATCTGAAATTCCTAAAAATCCGGATATATTATACCCAAAATGAAATCGGTTACCAAAATATAATGGTAGAATAGAGACTTTAGTATAGGGTTCCCCGGCAATACTAACTGCGCCCACCTCCAATGAAACTTTAAAAGGATCTCTTTTTTCCTTTTCGTTGAATAATGTTCGAGTAAATGACGAATCATCAGAAAAGTAATTCATCACCGTGAAAGCTGCTGCTTCCTCTTTTATATAACGGTTATTGTTATATTGATTGAAAATTTCTGGAGGCAACATCTTCTCGGTAATTTCCATTTTATTCCCAAATCCTTCCAAATCTGAAATTACCCTATTCCCCATTTCAATTTTCAGCTCTGTGGATGTGCTTGAATTTAAAATTTGAGCATCCCCCAGTATAGAAAATACATGGTCATCATTTGTAAAATTCCGGGTTATCCATAATTCCCCCTCATTTTGAATTATTTGGGATGATTGAGTAATAATGGTAAAACTGTTGATATGGTCATTTGAGAATTGAGCGAATAAATCTCCATAATTCAATTCTAATTGAAAAGAACTGCCCTCTTTATTGATTTGCAATTTGGATAAGCCAAATAATGTAATTTTATTGTTACTTCCGGTCAGACTGATTTGCATTTTTCCATTCTCACCTGAATGAATTATATCTCCACTGTATAGCGACCGCCCTGTTATGACAGAACCAGGGATAATATCTGTTGTTGCAGGCTTAATGGTTATTTCTCCCTCTATTTCATCTACAATGCCAACTTCTTCATTTTTAGAGAAGAGAGAGTTTATGAAGAAAATTAGAAGAAATAAATATGAAATTCGGTTCATTATTTAAAAGCAAGGGTTAAATATCATGATGCTAAATTTAATTTGGATTATTAACGTTAATAAAATAGTATTATAAAAAAACCGGGCTTCAATTAGTTATTGCCCATAATTCCATTATTTAGATTATCTTCATTTTACTAAAGATTGAATAGGTTATTTCAGTAATTTTCGGCCTCGTGTTTAAGAAAATTTTAATAGCCAATCGGGGTGAAATTGCAGTACGGGTCATCCGCACCTGCAAGGAAATGGGAATGCAAACCGTTGCCATTTATTCTGAACCAGACCGTACATCTCCTCATGTTTTATTGGCTGATGAAGCATATTGTGTAGGCCCTGGAACTTCATCTAAATCTTATTTGAATGTTATAAAAATTTTGGAGGTTATTCAAAAGTGCAATGCAGATGCTGTTCATCCGGGATATGGCTTTCTTTCTGAAAACTGTGATTTTGCAGATGCTGTGCAGAAAACAGGTGCCGTTTGGATTGGTCCGCCTACCAAAGCCATAACCACAATGGGTGATAAAATGGCTGCTCGGAAATTAGTCCTTAAAACAGGATCGCCGGTTGTGCCTGGTACTACGGAACCATTAACATCAATTAATAATGCCAAAGAAACTGCCAAAGAAATAGGGTATCCTATTCTTATTAAAGCAGCTGGTGGTGGTGGTGGGAAAGGAATGCGAATCATACACTCTGAAAATGACTTGAAAAATGTAATTGGTCAGGCAAAATCGGAGGCAAAAAAAGCCTTTGCTGATGATCGTATTTATTTAGAAAAATATTTGGAAGAACCTCACCATATTGAAATTCAGGTATTTGCTGACAATCACGGAAATGTTGTAAGTCTGGGTGAACGTGAATGTTCTATTCAACGTCGATACCAGAAGATTATTGAAGAAACACCTTCTCCATTTATTGATGATAAATTGAGATTAAAACTGTCAAAAACAGCCCTTCATATTACAGAATCCTGTGATTATTCTGGGGCCGGCACCATTGAATTCCTCGTAGATAAACATAAGAATTTCTATTTTCTTGAAATGAACACTCGTCTCCAGGTGGAACACCCAATTACGGAAATGGTTAATGGAATTGATCTAGTTAAAGAACAAATCCGTGTTGCTGCTAGAGAAAAATTATCTTTCACTCAAGAAGAGATAATCCCTTCTGGACATGCCATAGAATGTCGGATTTATGCTGAAGATGGATTTAATAATTTTGCTCCCTCTACCGGAATCATTACTGAAATTATGTTCCCTCATGGGCTAGGCGTAAGAATGGATGAAGGTGTCCGGGTTGGGCAGGAAATTACTATCTATTACGATCCGCTTCTGGGAAAACTTATTACCTGGGGAAAGGATAGAAAAACGGCTCTTCAACGAATGATTCGAGCATTGAAAGAATTCCAAATTGCCGGAATAGAAACCAGTATCCCTTTTTGCCTTATGGTTCTCCAACATAATTCTTTTCAACAAGGAAATTATTCTACTCACACCTTAGATGCCATAAAAAATGAACTGTCGGAAGCGGTTAATAATCATAAAAAAGAACATGATTGGGCTGCCCGTATCGGAGCGGTTCACGCACACCACAAATCTCAGCAAACAATTATTACCAGAAAGGGCCAAAATAAACTAAATAATTGGACTGTTTCTGGAAGATTGGACGAACTGCAATGAAATTCAATACCATTATTGATGGCCAATCTGTAGAAATGGAATTTTCTTATTCTTTAAATCTACTTTCAATTAAACCAGAAAAAGAGATGCAAATTGATTTAGTACAGCTCGGTGTTGATTCTTATTCCCTCATATTAGATGGTAAATCCCACCATCTCACTATCAATAAACAACCAGAAAAGTATGAAATTACCGTTGATCATTATACCCATTTAGTTCAGGTTCAGGATGAAATGGATATTCTACTGGAAAAATTTGGGATGCAGAGCAATACAAGTAGTCATGCAGGGGAAATACATGCACAGATTCCCGGATTGGTGAGCCAATTATTTGTCAGGCCAGGTGATAATGTGGATATTGGTCAAAAACTATTAATATTAGAAGCCATGAAAATGGAGAATGAAATTGATTCGCCTATTGCTGGAATTGTTAACGATATTCATATAAAATCTGGTGATAAAGTTGAAAAAGGAGAACTCATTATGGATATAAATAACTAATGGCAGGTTGGGCAAAATGGCTTTGGGGTGGTATGGGTTGGGCTATGTTTGGCCCCATTGGCGGAATTATGGGCTATGCCTTGGGATCCATGTCTGAAAACAATTCAGGATTCCACAGCAATTACCAGGGTTTTTCCGGAGGTGCTTCTACAAAAGGCGGGGACTTTGGGTCAGCCCTCTTGATTTTATTTGCGGCGGTAATGAAAGCAGATAATGAGCTGAAAAAGTCTGAACTTGAATTTGTAAAAACATTTTTTATTCAACAGTTTGGCAGAAAGTATGCTCAAGACCGCATCCGTCTTTTTCAGGAAATTCTAAAACAAGACTTTCCCCTAAAAGATGTTTGTCTACAAATAAAAGCAAATATGGATCATCCTGCTCGACTTCAGATGGTGCATATTTTATTCGGACTTTCCAAGGCAGATGGACATGTTCATCCCCTAGAGGTAAAAGTTATTCACACTATTGCAAATTATTTGGGAATATCTGCTGGTGATTTTGAATCCATACAAGCTATGTTTTACAAAAACACTACAGCAGCCTACAAAATTCTTGAAATTAATCCTGATGCTACCGACTCCGAAGTAAAAAAAGCCTTTCGAAAAATGGCGAGCAAATTTCACCCAGACAAAGTTCACCATCTGGGTGATGAATTCCAAAAAATGGCAGAAGAAAAATTTAAATCTGTGAATGATGCCTATCAACAGATAAAGAAGGAGCGTAATTTGAATTAGTTATTCTGTCATTCCGCTTGCGGCAATCATTTGAAGTAAGAAATTCGTGATTAACAATAACTAATCTAAAAATTATAAATGATAAGCTATGACCTAACAATCAATAAAATAATAAATGAAAAAAACTAACTCCAATATACCGCTCAAAACTTTTTACGGGGATGGTCCGAGCCCTGGTGAATTTCCTTATACAAGCGGTATTTACTCTAGTATGTACAGAGATAAACTCTGGACTATGCGCCAATATGCAGGCTTTACTTCTGCTGAAGAAAGTAATAAACGCTATCGCTATCTCATAGATCAGGGTGCAATGGGTTTATCGGTGGCTTTTGACCTCCCTACGCAAACTGGATATGATTCCAATCATGCTTTAGCTGAGGGTGAAGTTGGCAAGGTTGGCGTTCCCATCTGTACATTGGCAGACATGGAAATTCTCTTAAAAGACATTCAATTAAATAAAGTGTCAGTGTCTATGACTATTAATTCTACAGCAGCTATTCTGTTGGCATTTCTGGTAGTGGCAGCAGAAAAACAGGGCGTTAATAGAGCAAGTCTAAATGGCACCATTCAAAATGACATATTAAAAGAATATATCGCTCGGGGAACCTATATTTATCCCCCAAAACCCAGCATGCGTATTATCACCGACCTCTTTGAATTCTGCTCTGCAGAAATGCCCCGCTGGAATACCATCTCGATATCTGGCTACCATATTCGAGAAGCAGGATCCTCAGCCGTTCAGGAAGTTGCATTTACCCTGGCAAACGGAATTGCTTATGTTCAATCCGCAATTGATAAAGGACTGGATGTAAACACATTTGGAAAGCGTCTCAGTTTCTTTTTTAACTGCCATAATCAATTCTTTGAGGAAATTGCAAAGTTCCGGGCAGCCCGGCGCATGTGGGCAAATATTATGAAAAATCGTTTTGGGGCAACGGAACAAAAAGCCATGATGTGCCGCTTTCATACGCAGACTGCAGGGTCTACCCTACAGGCTCAGCAAATTGATAATAATGTGGTGCGCACAACTCTTCAAGCTACAGCAGCAGTATTAGGAGGCACCCAATCATTGCATACCAATGCACGGGATGAAGCATTATCTCTGCCAACGGAACAATCAGCCCAACTGGCACTGCGCACGCAACAGGTCATTGCTTTTGAATCGGGAATCCCAGATGTAGCAGATCCATTGGCTGGCAGCCATTATGTAGAAGAATTGACTGATATTCTTGAGAAAGAAGCACTAGAACTCATTGATAAAATAGATGAGCTGGGTGGAGCAGTATCTGCCATTGAACAAGAATTTCAGCAGAATGAAATTTCTAAAAGTTCTTTTGATTATCAGAAAGCCATTGATAGTGGAGAAAAAATATTGGTGGGCGTGAATAAATTTAAAGCCAAAGAAACTGAAATTCCAGATATTCAGGAAATTGATAAAATAGCTGTCCAAAAACAATTAGAACGGTTAAATAATCTCAAGCAGAACCGGGAGAACGATAAAGTCGATTCTGGCTTAAAAGCACTTAAAGAAACGGCTGAAAATAATGGAAATCTTATCCCTAATATTATCAATTCCGTAAAAAATCATACTACACTTGGTGAAATTTCAGATACTCTGCGAGAAGTATTTGGAGAGTTTTAGTTCGGAAAAAATATATTGAATTTGTTGTAGAGGTGATTTCTTATATTATGGTTGCTGTAGTTAAATTTTCTTCTAACTGAATTTTATTTGTCCTACTAACCTTCTAAAATAATATTGATCATCATCACTAGATCAAGAATATTCACTGTTCCATCATTATCATAATCAATACTACAGTCCAAGTCACCGATTCCTAATATCAAATTGACAACCATAATCACATCTAATATATTAACAATGCCATCATCATTAGTATCATATAGAGGTGCACATGGAAATTCAGAACATAAACCAGATGAATTACCCCCATCCCATTCATCATTACAATCACCACAGTCATACCCAAGTTCAGGGCAATCGTACTGGGGACCTTCAATCCAACACCCACCCATTTCATCACAATATCCATCACCCAACCAGGCTAAAAGACCTATATCCCAACAACAAAGTTCACAATCAAAAAAACCAATCTCACCATCATCTAAAAGACACTCATTACCAATGCAAGAAGATCCATTACCCCCACATTCACCGCATTCATCTACTACAGCAGAGCCCCCGGGAATACCCGCACAGTCAGCTACAGGTGTTGAGAATGTATCTACATCAAAACATCCATTAAATGGATCAAGATCTGCATCGCAGGCATTTAAAGTAACAGAACCGCCCGTAAATGGATTTATACCGGATACAACAAAGTCAGATATTGTAACAGCCACTTCAGCGCCTGTTCCACTATACTCTGGGTTCAGTACAAGTACCGCTAATAAGTTGCCTTCATTAAATCCATCACCAGGATAACCAGCAGGAATAGAACTTACACCATTAATATCAAAACCCATAACCATACCACTACTTCCAGGAGAACTTAAGAGAGATTGTAGACCACTACTATACCCAATACTTTCACAATATGCAACTGCAGAAGCTTCATCCATTCCCACCTCCATAGCTTGTGAAATGCAACCTAAAAACTGAATATTAGTACCATCAAATGGAACTATTACATCTACAATACCTGGATCCAGACTAAAGTTGAACTGATAGCCATTTACGTCAAAAAAGTTTACCATTTTAACCATAATCACCGCATCTACATTTCCATCACCGGTGAGATCACCAAATGGTGAGGCAAGTTCTGCAACTTCAGCATTTGCAAGGCTAACATCCAAGTCTAAAAAAACCTGCAGCTGTGGAAGGGTTGTAGCACATATTTCATCAGAATTTGTACCTTCATTGCCACTAGCTTCAACAACGGTTACCGTGTAGCAATATTCAGTATCGTAAGCAAGACCCCAGCCTGTCTCATCCCCAAATGTACCATCATCTAAATAGTATGGAGTAGATGCAGCAATATTGCCAACGAACTCACCGTCTCTATATATATTATAGGATTCTGCATATTCATTAGGCGTCCATTGTAGTAATACTTCATTTAGCCCGCCTTCAGCAGCTAAGCATAAAGATAAAGGATCTTGTTGGGCACAGTCTAAATAATTGTAAAGAAATGAATATGCATCGGTTTGTATCTGGTAAAAATATTCATTGGGGCCGCCAAACCAGTTTCCGTTAACCGTGCCCCAGTATTCATGCAACAGACCAGACTCAGCATGCAGTTCATTTGTAATTCCCACTTCATCCAAACGATCATGGATGAGATTGGAACCATATACAATTGGTAAGGCAATATCAAAGACAAACGGAAATCCTGAGTTAAAGGGAACAATGGGGTCTAGTGTGCCATGAAACATTATAGCTGGGACGGTATCATCAGTATCAATCCAATCCAAAAGACCAATAGCTCCCCAGCAACTAACAATTGCATTTGGCTTTGGATC
>Ga0208411_1002657_pt1 | contig 10691 bp, 7 predicted proteins | sample ETN01SmetaG_4_FD_185793 | JGI IMG/M metagenome (GOLD analysis project Ga0208411, IMG submission 185793) | Marine microbial and viral communities from oxygen minimum zone, Eastern Pacific Ocean - ETNP2014F12-01SV261 (SPAdes) (version 2) | ecosystem: Environmental > Aquatic > Marine > Oceanic ...
GGTGCCGAAGGACGGACTCGAACCGTCACGGGGTTGCCCCCACTGGATTTTGAATCCAGCGCGTCTACCAATTCCACCACTTCGGCCTTATATCTACTACAATGAAAAAACTTTTGAAACGCACTTTTTCTATATCTATTCTGAACCTGTGAAGCTGCTCCGATATGCAATTATATCAAATTTGACTAAAAATAAACATGTCCGGCCATCGATACTATCAACATAATAAAAATATTTCTACCCATGTTGATATACCAGTTACCGTTTTACAGCTATGCCAGCAATTTAGAAGTAAATAATTTTAAAGTCATTAACGTCTAATTTGTTTGCTAATTTTATTGATTAGAATTCGGATATTGTCTGCTTGTTTTTGATTTGGGTCGATAGATAGAGCTCTCGAAAAATAGACGGCAGCTTCTTTAGGTTTTTTTAAATGAAAATAGTAAATAATCCCAAGGTTTCTCATAGAAAGAGCATAATCAGGTTTAATCTCGACAGCCCGTTTTAAGTGAAATTCTGCTAGTTCAATTTGCTTTTGTTTTAGATATATTTCTCCAAGCAATTCATGTGTCTCTGGAATTTTAGGTTTTATCAAGGCTGCCGTCTGCAACAACCGCAGCGCATCTTCATCCCTACCTCTTTTAAGATACAGGTTTCCTAGATTATAGTTTGTAGCAAAAATATTGGGATTCAGGGCCAGCGCTTTTTCAAAATATTTAACTGCTAAGTCGTCATCTCCAGTTGTGATGTAAGCGTGTCCTAAATTGATTATAGGGCGAATTTTTTGTGGCGATTTTTTTAATGTATCATTCCAAAGCAATACTTCACTTGCCCAAATTTTATTTCTTTGTATTGTTAGCCCAGAAAATATAATTGATATAACAATACTAATTACCAGAATCATGCTTTTACATTTTTTTGAGTGATTAGAAAAAATAAAATGTGGCACCTTGTATACACAAAAAGCTATCACCGCATAAAACGAATACGAAGCAAGATAAGTCCTGTGTTCAGCAGCCAAATCGCTGAGAGTAATGATTGATGAAGAAGGCGACAAAACTATTAGAAACCAACAAATTAAATATAATAAAAGACGATTTTCTTTAGCTCGATATGAAAAATAAATTAATCCTGCGATTCCTATCAATGCGCTAATAAATTTCCACGACCACCATTTAGTTACTAATTGGATATCAGGATCTATATTCAAATTAATAGGGAATAATAATAACTTGAAGTAGTGATAGAAAATTACAGAGGGTTGGGTAAGCATGTAGTTTAGCCTACCGATATCTTCGCCCGCGGTCGATTCTCCAATTAAAAATAATTCGTCTGTCAATAACTTATGAAATAACAAACTGATTCCAACCAAAAGAAAAAACCCTATAGTCCACTTTTGCTTGTTCAACCAACGAATTGATGTGGATTCTGATTCTTGTCCAAAAAGGAAATATAATAACAACATTAATGGAAGGGTTATTACTGTCTGTTTAACACTAAACCCTAAGATGAATGCGATAGCGATAATAAATAAAACTAAAATCTTAAAGCTTGTTTTGATGGGACGCTCTCTAACAAGATAAGTCTGGAATAATAAAAAAGAACTTAGATAAAAGGTTCCCGCAAAAACTTCGGAACGGCTCATTATATAAACAACTGACTCAGTCTGAATAGGGTGTATTAAAAAAAGTACTGCCGTAAAAATTGCTACAAACCGTGTCTCATCATTGCTAGGTTGACAATCATTTAACCTGAGATAACACCATATCCGGAACGTTATAAAATAAACCAACACGGAATTAATCAGGTGTAATGTTAGATTAAGGAGATGGTAACCGAACGTCCGGAAACCATCCAAATGAACGTTAAAAGCAAGGGAGATTTGCAATAATCCGCGATGAAAAAATTCTTTCCAGAGATAATTTAGATTTAGTTGTTCGCTGATGTTATCTAATCGGTGGTGATCGGTTATATACGCTACAGTATCGAATTGAAAAGGATTATGTAAGTGGTTCCCATAAACAAGACTTCCTAGAACCAAAATAAAAAGACAGGATCTAAAGTGCACACAATGATATAACAAGTTTTTTATTAATATCTTCATTGTGTTGGAATACTTTGAATGATTTCGACTACGTGAAGTAAACTGCGGGCTCGTGAGTCATTGGGTTTTCTTTTAATTACGGTTTTCAAGTGAGGAATTGCTTTGCTGAACTCTTTTTTAGCGATATACAAATTTGCTAGATTATTATGAATCGTATTTCTATCGTCCATGGCTAGCGCTTTTTTAAATTCTAACTCAGCTTTATCCAAAACTTTTAAATTCCAATAAATTACTCCAATATTATTTTGTGCTTCGACATGATTTGGTTCTAATTCAAGAACCTTTCGATATGATTTTAAGGCTGTGTCATATTGCTTCAGCATTCGAAAGGCATTTCCAAGTTCATGGTGATATAAGGAGCGATGATTTTTCATTTTGATTGCTTCTAACAAAAAAGGCAACGCTTCCGCGGGTTTGTTAAGCCTTAGCCTCATTAATCCAGAGTTAAAAAATACCTGAGAACGGTTTGCTCCTAGTTTCAAGGCAAGGTCATATTTTAACTTGGCCTTATCCCATTCCTTATTTCTAGAGTCAATATGTCCCATATTTATATAGGGATCCGTGCTTGATGGAGAAAGTGCTGATGAAATCTCAAACGATTTTCGTGCTTCCTTCAATCGCTCTTTAGAAAGATAAGCTGTTCCTAGGTTGTTGTGTGCCATTGATTTATACGGAGACTTCTTAACGGTATCTTCCCAGAGATTTATTTCTGATCGATAATCAAGGCTTCGTTCCATAGTCAGAAATCCATAAATAACTAGAAAAATTATAAGTGTTGGATGTATTACTTTGCGATGAGAGGCACTTCTTAAAAACAATATTCCCAACCCCATGCTTATCCCAATTCCGGGTAGATAGGTTCTATGTTCCGTGGCAATTTGTTTTAATGGAATAATACTGGAAGTGGGTAGTATTGTAATTAATGCCCAGATAAAGGCGCATTTTAGAAGAATAGATTTTTGATAAAATACACCAATGGCAATACCAACACCCATTATAAGTGATGCAATCCATTCCCAGTCCAAGAAGCCTGATACTAATCTTATGTCTGGTTCGAAATTAAGGTTGATAGGAAAAATTAACTTTACGAGATAATAGGAGATAACAACCTTAATTTGAGTCAATATATAAAGACCTCGGTCGATCATATATGAATATGGATCATTTTTTATTACCAGCAAATTTCCCATTTGAACATAGCGATATAAAAGATAAATAATTAGGGGAATTAGAATCACCGCTAACTCAGGAAGAAACTTGTTAAAGTTTTTTGTTGAAGACTGTACCCATAAATAAAGGACCGCCACAATTGGCAGTGTTACAATTATTTCTTTGGTCCCCAGTCCTAAATAAAATAGAAATAAGATAGCTATAGGAAAGTGAACATTTTTCCATTTATTTTTTTGCTTTTCTTTTGAATTCACAAACCTTATGAAAAGGTAAAAAGAGGATAAATAAAATAGTGTTACCAGCACAGAAGAACGGCTTGATAGGTAGGTGATAGATTCTACATTTATCGGATTAAAAAGATGAATCAAGGATACTGCAAGAGGAAGCCTTTGAAGGGTAGGTGTAAGTTTTGGGTTTTCAATTGTCAAAAGCTCCATCGTCAAAAAATAAAGTATTATTCCGACACACAGATGCAACATGAGATTAATTAAGTGATACCCAAATACATCCAACTGGCCTATTGCATGATTCACCGAGAATGTAAAAAGTAAAATAGACCTATTAAATATATTTTGAACCCCAACCATTTGTTGAAACTTGGATAGATTCTTTATATAAGGATTATCCTCAATGGCGTGGGCGTCATCATATAAAAATGGGGAATGTACTGTAGCAAAAAAAATAATGACCCCACAAACACAAATCAATGCCAGGGCCTTAACTTTCTCCGATGTGGGGTTTTTAAATTTCATAAATCTAATACGTCGATATTTTTTTTAAGAGTTTATTCAAATCATCTGACTGAGTTTTGGATAAGTCTTGTTTTAAGGCCCGCTTTAAATAGGACTCTGAAATTTTATACTTCCCAAGGCGATAATTAATTTTTCCTAAATTAATTAAAGCCACTATATGGTTAGGTTCATAACTCAAAACTTTTTCATATAATGTATTGGCTTGTCCCATATTCCCAGACATCAGGTTATTCCATGCGATTTGTGAATAAACTGAAGGATTCGGGCCTTTTATTTTAATAAATTTTTTAAATGCCTCATTAGAATTTATCCAATTTTTTTTATTTTGATAAACTCGAGCCAGGTTATACAAGGCGGGTTCATGGTTTTGTTTGAGTTTTAAACAGGCCTTAAATGAAAGTTCTGCCTTATCATATGATTTTGTAAGCATGTATGCGGTGCCAAGATTATAATGTGCTAAAAACATAGATGGATCAGTTTTTATTGCACGATTTAGTTCAATGATAGCTTTATTGTAACGCTGGGTCTTTCCATAAACTTCTCCAAGATTGAGTCGAGCAAGAGCATAATCCTGTTGACCTGTTGCTTTTTTCATCAGAGTTATTGAGTGTAGAAAGTGACCAACCGCCAAGTCATACTCCTGTTTTATATTTTTTACTGATCCAAGTCCCAACTCTGCTGAAAAGTAGTCAGGTTTCAATTTCAAGGAAGCACGATATTGAACTTCTGCAGCATCAAGTTGTCCGAGGTCTAAATAAACACTGGCCAAATTAAAATGCGGCTCGGCAAAATCCACTTCAAGTGAAATATTATTGGAATATGAAACATTCGGATCTTGAGCAGTTTCATCAATAAGATTTTTTCGCTCAATAAAACTCTTTTGGTTTCCTAAATTAAATTGTGTTTTAGCATATTCTGGAATACTGGATACGCTCTTTTCAAGGTGGGAACGTGCGATTTTAAGTTTTCCTGCCTCATAATATGCCTTACCAAGGTTATTGTGAACTCTTGGCGATTTTGGGTTTTTTATTGCCGAATCAGACCATAATGAAATTTCATTTGCCCATGTTTGATTTCTCTTTCCAACCAATATTCCACAAATTATTACTATAAAAATAAAAGAATATAGTTGAGTGGTTTTTTTTAAACGACTGATGAACCATCCTGTTATAAGACATAAACCCAATGACATTGGCAAATACATTCTGTGCTCAACGGCAAGGTCATTTAAAGGAACAATACTGCTTGTCGGGGCAATTGTTAGTAAAAACCATGCGAAGCCAAGCTTAACCCAAATATTTCCCCATTTTATAATCACCAAGGTTATGCCGCTAATTAATAATACTGAAAACAATATTTTCCAATCCGTTGAAAGTTCCGTAAATGGGAACCCAATATCGACATTAAGATTGAAAGGAAAAATAAATTTTGATAGGTAATAAAAAATAATTACCTTGGACTGAACTAATAAGTATGGAATGCTCCCATAAAGTTCGAACCCCTGGTCCTTTGGTAAATACAGTGCCTCCATTAAATAAGCTATGCATATTAAAGTAACCCCACCACATCCAAAAACCCAAAGCATTTTTGAAGTCGTAAAATATTCTCTATAATTTTTAAAATACCTAGGAACATAAAGTACCAAAAATAAAAATAAAATAATCACGGGCAATGTTATTGCTATCAACTTTGAAGCTACAGCCAAATATATTCCTGGGAGAATCAACAAACCTGAAATGATTCGGTATTTTACTGTTCTGGTAAGTAATAACGTTTCGGTAAAACAATAAATCGTCAGAAGATAAAAAAATGTTGCCAGTAAACTTGAACGTGATGAAATATATACTACCGAATCTGTATTAATTGGATGTAATGCAAATATGAGAGATGTGATAAACGGAAGAAATAGAACGTTATTTGATTGATGGTCTGCTAATTTAGTCTTTTCTTTTTTATGGCTGACATATTCTTGTGGTATTAGATTTTTGATACGAACCAAAATTATAAATATTAGAACCGTTATTAGTATGTGAACAGTTAAACTTGCAAGGTGAAAACCAAAAGTGTCTTTTTTATCGATATGATTATTTATTGCAAAAGTCCATAGCAAAACGGGTCGGTTTTGATAAGACTTCATACTTACGCTTTCATTAAAACTATTTAGGTCTGCTATCCATTCTTTGTTTAATAGATTGCGGTCATCAAATTGAAATGCCCCTTGTAACGAATTGAAGTAGACAATTGTTGGTAAAATAATAAGAACTAGTAGGCAAGAAACCTTAGATTGTAATGAGTTTTGTTTAGCAAATAAGTTCATCAGGTAAGCTTATAGTCGGTGGGTTTGCATGCATGAGCAATTTATTTCAAGCTGCCAGTTCTTTCACTTAATTTATCACTTGAATAAATATTGTTCTAGATGAAAAGTAAACTAATTAAGCTATAATATTATCGGTCAACAGAGCTTTGAATTTTAAAATAATTACTTCTGGTAAATATTTAAACTTCCGTTTCAACCGATTCTCTTCATGGCAATATTTCTATTGAACTAGAATAAATCATGCAAACCAAGTATCAAAACTTCCTTAAAGTATCCTTAATTTTTATCATTATTCTTGGATTCAATTATGGTGTAAGCTTTCAACAGTTTCTCCATTATGATTGGAATAATCCACGGGGCTTGAGTGACACAACAAGCTATCTGGCAATGTCAAATGGAGATTATACGATCTCTTCTGGGCATCGTTACCGCGTAATTATTCCATTTCTTGCAAATATTGTAAGAAACCTGATCCAACCATTAATTCCCTCCGAACAATTGCATTGGTTTGGGGGTGTTGATGCATTTAGCTTCTATATCATTAATTATTTCTTTTCAAGCCTTACTGGTTTATTCCTGTATTTATTTCTTGTTCGGTTAAAGTTCAACCCTCAGTTATCATTATTGGGAGTATTTATATTTTTAGGAAGTCGAATCACGGTTCTGACAACGGGTGCTCCTATTGTTGACTCCTTGTATTTTCTTTCAATTATTATAATTGTTTATTTTTGTTTAACCCAAAACACTACCACGCTAGCTATACTCACCCCCATATTAATTCTTTCCAAAGAAACAATAATCCCGTTTTTATTTCTTCCGCTTTTGGTTAAACAGATAAACCGAAAACTTTTCGGGGCGTCTTTGATGATTTCGTTTGCAGTTTTTTTCTGGATAAGGAACAAAGTTTCTTCATGGTCACCTAATTACATCGAAAAAAATGATCCAATTTTTGATGTTGTTGTAAACCATCTGAAATCAGGTTTTGAAAATATTATCCAAACCTATTTTTCCATAGAAGGTTGGCATGGAATTTTTTCAACATTTTCAATCTTTTGGATTGCTGCTGCTTTTGGAATTTGGCTTAGTTTTAAAAAATTGAATACGTTTTATCAAATCCCTAATTTTTTGTTTTTTATAATTCCTATTACCTTTGGGTTTACCGTTTTAAGTTCTAATGTTGGGCGTATGTTACTTAGCTTATTTCCCATTGTCATTCCTTACACCTTGGTTGGGATTAACTATCTTTTTCCTATAAAATCCGGCGACCATTCTATGCCAAAGAATATTCGAATTCTTGATGCACATGAAAACAAATGATCAATCCATACATGTTTTTTTTAATCTACTTATATTAATAAGATATTAAATCTATCAGGTTTTTCAGAGGTATATTGAATTATTTTTCTGGGCTTTGGTGGTTCATTTTAGTATAAATCTACACAAAATATTAGAAAGCTAGAATAATTATGCTGCCTCCTAGTTCACCGGTTTATTAAAAATGAAGCTGCTAAAGCACCTCCCCGCTGATTTTCAGTACTGTACAATTTTTAATTAACACTTTTTTGGAAAAATTATCATGGGTATTATTGACGGTAAAATGGTTGCCTCTCAGATTAAAGAAAATCTTACTACTGAAGTACAATCATTGAAGAAAAAAACTGGAAAAACTCCGGGCCTCGCTGTGGTTTTGGTAGGTGATGATCCCGCATCAGCTGTGTATGTTCGCAATAAAAATAAAACCTGCAATAATATTGGATTTCTATCCTTTGAGAATATTCTTCCTGCGAACACCTCCGAATCCGAATTATTAAACCTGATTCATAAGTTGAATAATGATGAAAAAGTTAATGGAATTCTTGTTCAACTACCTTTACCAAGTCACATCTCCTCAAAAAAAATTCTCGAAGCCATTAACCCACAAAAAGATGTAGATGGATTTCATCTCGAAAATGTTGGCCGACTGGTAACAGGCAATTCTTTATTTAAACCATGTACTCCTGCTGGTATCATTAAACTTCTCGATAAATATGATGTGAAGATTGAAGGGAAAAATGCCGTAATTCTTGGGCGTAGTAATATTGTTGGGAAACCAGTTGCATTCCTTTTACTCGAAAGAAATGCTACGGTTACAATTTGTCATTCCCGTACTAAAAATTTATCCAACCTTGCGCGATCTGCAGATATTCTGATTGCAGCTATCGGAAAACCAAATTTTGTTACCGCGGATATGGTAAACGATAACTCAGTCGTCATCGATGTGGGTATCAATCGCGTGGCGGGAAAACTTGTTGGTGACGTTGATTTTTCATCAGTAGTAAAAAAAGTCTCTCTTATTACACCTGTCCCTGGGGGAGTTGGACCCATGACCATCGCCATGCTTATGGAAAATACTTTTCGGTCTTTTAAAAACTCCTTATAATAATTTTCAATAAACCACCTGATAAGAAAACTGCATCGCATAAGAATCGTCTGTTAATTATCTATTCACATTATTTGAGCTATAATAATGCTAAATATATATTGAAGTGGCACCTGGTATATTTTTATAACTCAACTTATTTTTTTTAATGAAGCGAAAAGAAACCACTCCTCAAATCTACTCCGTTTCAGAAATCACAGGTGATGTAAAATCTATCTTGGAATCAGCATTTGACACAATATGGATAGAAGGCGAAATATCCAATCTTCGCATTCCTGGTTCTCAACATGCTTACTTTATCCTTAAAGATAATCATTCACAGATACGTTGTATTTTATTCAAAGGTTTCCGAGCTGGTTTAAAATTTCAACCGGATGATGGCGACCAAGTCCTTCTATTTGGTCGCCTTACGGTATATGAATCAAGAGGTGATTACCAAGTAATAGTAGAACACATTGAACCCAGAGGCTTGGGTGCATTACAAAAAGCATTTGAAAAGCTTAAAGCTCGTCTCATGCAGGAAGGACTCTTCGGTGAGGATAGAAAAAATCCAATACCACAATTCCCATGGAGGGTTGGTGTAGTAACCTCCGCTACAGGAGCAGCAATCCGAGACATCATAAATATTATTCAACGACGCAACCCCAAGGTTTCAGTGCTGGTTTTTCCGGTAAAAGTCCAAGGAGAAGGCTCTGCGGAAGAAATATCGGAGGCAATCCAACAAATGAATAAGGTCAGTGGTTTAGATGTTCTTATCGTTGGAAGGGGCGGTGGCTCTATAGAAGATTTATGGGCTTTTAATGAAGAAATTGTTGCTCGTGCCATTTCTAAATCTACACTACCCGTGGTATCAGCTGTTGGACACGAAATAGACTTTACCATCGCTGATTTTGTTGCAGACTTGCGGGCGCCTACACCTTCGGCAGCTGCAGAGCTCGTGGTCCCTGTGTTGGATGAACAAACCAGCAAGTTAAATATGCTGGCGGAACAACTCTTAGTAATTTTACAGAATAAAATCCAAAAATATGAGGATTTACTAAAAAGGCTCATGGAGAGACGATTTTTTAAAGACCCGATGTATATTATGCAACCGCAAGTTCAACGTTTGGATGATTTGAATAATCGTCTATTCCGTGGATTAGACCAATGGGTTTTAGTTCAAGGGCAAAAATTATCGGGGATGATTCACCAATTTGTTCAACTTACCCCTGCAAAAAATATTCGTCAATTAGGAGAGAAAAAAGCCCTGTTTCATCACCTGTTGACCCAAAATGTACACTCCCGAATTCGTTTTGATCGTGAGAGATTCGATGGCGTTCTAAAAAACCTCAAAGCACTCAGCCCACTAGCTATTCTGGATCGCGGATATAGTATTGCAAATTTTCAAGGTAAAGCTCTCACGCAAAGTGATCGAATTATGAAAGGAGATTCCATAAAGATCCGCCTAGCCAAAGGTCAATTAAGGTGTACGGTTGATGAAATAATGCCATCTCAAGAAAAATAATGATAAGTAAATTTAATAGAGGCCATTATGTCTGAAATAAAATTTGAAAAAGCAATGACCCGATTAGAAAAAATTGTAGAAGAATTGGAACGTGGCGATTTGGACATTGATAAATCTCTTGAAATTTTTGAAGAGGGCATCAAAATGTCACGATTATGTTCTAAGAAACTTAACGCAGCAGAAGCAAAAATCGAAAAACTTAGCAAAGGGGAAAAAGGGGGGTTGATTACAGAATTTTTTCCTATGGATGATAAAAATGAAGAACAAGAATAAAAAAATTAGATTGGATCATTTACTCTTAAAAAAAAACTTGTTTTATCAAGAGAACGCGCAAAAAGTTTAATTTTAGCCGGTAAAGTCAGAGTAGCTGATGAAATAGCTGACAAACCAGGCCGTATTTACAATGAAGAATGTACGGTACGAGT
>Ga0208411_1002660_pt1 | contig 10675 bp, 8 predicted proteins | sample ETN01SmetaG_4_FD_185793 | JGI IMG/M metagenome (GOLD analysis project Ga0208411, IMG submission 185793) | Marine microbial and viral communities from oxygen minimum zone, Eastern Pacific Ocean - ETNP2014F12-01SV261 (SPAdes) (version 2) | ecosystem: Environmental > Aquatic > Marine > Oceanic ...
TGCGTCGGTCGGCCGGGATTGCCAACTTATTCCCTGCCTCAACACGCATCCGCTCTGAGTGGAGACCCTGCAGAACATGGCGCGTGAATTTGAGAGTGGAAATTAAGCGGGTACTGCCTCCACTTGCTGCGGCTTTGCCGGGCACGGGCAGACCAGCACCGGGTGGTGACTGTGACGAATGACCTGCTCGGTGTTGCCGCCGATAAGGTAATCCGAGAGGCTATCGCAACCATGGGTTGCCATGACGATCAATTCATCAGGTGACTTGTCAGCCAGTTCATTGATACAGACGGAGACACTTCCGTGTTTGAGGTGCTTGCGAACCGATATTTCACCTGAGCCTTTCACGGCCTCATCCAGCTTGTCCTCCCAAAGTTTCTGGTCATCCTCCTCCCGATACGCGTGGGCGTAAACGCCGTAACCGCCATGCGTTTCCTCGGTCACATGCACGATATCAAGGTCGGCGTTGAATTTCTTTGCCAGGAGCATGCCTGCATCCACCCCTTCCTGTGCCCGCCGGGAAAAGTCGGTGGAGCAGAGAATTCGGCGGACGTCGATCTCATCCATGTAGGGATCGGGGCCACCGTGGATGCAGAGCACGGGGCAGGCCGCTTGCCGCACCACCCGCTCGGTTACACTTCCCAATAGGACATGATCAAACCCGGTGTAGCCGTGCGTGGCCATGACGATCAGGTCGAACATACCCTTCTCGGCAAATCGCAGGATGCCTTCATGAGCAGCGGCATCTCTCACCGTTCTGACATCCATTTCGTGCGTCATCAGGCGCTCGTGGATCATTTTTTCCATTTTCTTGCTAGCCTGAAGTTCCGTCTTCTCAATGTCAAAATCCGTCGTCTGGGATCTGGCATAGTAGTCATGGGAGTCGGCCAGATGGGGATCAATGACACAGAGAAGCATCATCGAAGCCTGAAATTTTCCGGCAAAAATTTCCGCCCAAGGGAGGGCTATCTCCGATGCGGGGGACAGGTCGGTGGTCACCAGGATTCGCGAGATGTTCCTCATTATACGTTCTCCCTTGTTCTGGGATGATGGCACGGTTGATTCACGTTTATTGGATGATTTGCCGTTCGACCGTCTTGAATCGATATTGGCGTTAATCCACCCTATCTTGTCTTCTGGGAAATAGCATGGTCTTCGCTGGGAAAAGGGCTTTGTCATCGAGCCGATCCTGAGAGCCCACTGGTCAATCCGCGATTTATGAGGCAACCTCCGGCCCGCTAGATGGGTGTTTCATTGGAAATCAACCTGCAGGATGTCGCCTCTGACTGCGAATCGACCCTGTTTGAATTGGCTGATCAGGCCGGTATTCGGGTGCCAACTTCCTGTGAGGGACGGGGTAAATGCCGCGAATGTCTGCTGGAGGTGACTCAAGGAGTAGAATGTCTTTCGCCCCTGACTGAGGAGGAGGAACATTTGCCAGGGAACTTTCGTCTGGCCTGCCGCACGCGGATGATTGCCACTGAAGGCGTGGTGCGAGTTCACACCCTCAAGCGCGGTGGGGTGCGTGTGCTGGAGGAGACGTACGGGCTGCCGGATACCGGCCAGCTACAGGAGCCCGACCCGGCCGTGACCCGTGAAGGTGACTGCGTTCTCCTTGATGGTGAAGTTATTGCCAAGCGGGCCGGACCGATCCATGGGATTGCCATGGACCTGGGCACCTCAACTGTGGCCATGCGCCTGATGGATTTGTCCAGCGGGCAAGTTGTTGCCACGCAATCCTTTGAAAACCCGCAACGCTTCGGCGGCTCGGATATCATGGCTCGGATTCAGTACGACACCAATCATCCGGGCAGGCTGCTGCAGCGTGTGCTTTTGGGTTACCTGACCCGCGCCATTGAGACGTTTGCGGTGGACGCAGACTCAATTTATGAAATTGTGATTGCCGGCAATCCGACCATGCGCGACCTGTTCTTCGGTTTGGAGGTGGAATCCATTGGGTGTAAACCCTACCGGTCGCGCACTGAGCAGGAGATGATTGATGGTAAACGATCGGACACAACTCTGGCCCTCCCCGGCGCGAAGCTGCGCCTGCCGATGCATCCTAAGGGCCGGGTGTACGGGCTGCCGTTGATCGGTTGCCACGTGGGCGCCGATGCGGCTGCCTGCCTGCTGGCGATTGGGCTGAGCGGGGAAGATCGGACGATTGCGCTAATGGATATCGGCACCAATACCGAGCTTGTCATTGGCAACTCAGATCGGATATTGGCGACTTCCTGCCCGGCCGGGCCGGCTTTTGAGGGAGGAGAACTGTCCTGCGGGATGCCGGCAGTGGATGGGGCGGTGGAACGCGTGGCGATTGGAGAGGGTGGAGTGCCGGATTTGCGCGTGATTGGCGGTGGAGATGCTGAAGGCGTCTGCGGTTCAGGCCTGATCGATCTATTAAGTGAACTATTGCGTACGGACCGGATGAACGCCAAGGGACGGTTTCAGGACGGGTCAGATCATTTTTCAGTTCATTCCCCCAACCGGGTCAGCCTTACGGAGAAGGATATCAGTCAGCTGGCACAGGCCAAGGGGGCGAACATGGCGGGCCTGCGGATTGTGTTGGAGACCTTCGGTATCGATGCGGGCGATCTGGATGTGTTTTATCTGGCGGGCGGATTTGCGCGTCACATCGACCTCGACGCTGCCATGCGGATTGGTCTGATTCCCACTTTGCCGGCGGGACGTGCGGTTAAGGTTGGCAACGCCTCGCTGGAGGGGGCGACGATCGCCCTTTGTTCGATGTCACGCCGGCACGAGCTGGAGAAATTGGTGGGGCGCATTGAGCATGTGCAGCTGGAAAATCACCCAAACTTTTTCGATTACTTTGTCGATGAATGTCAGTTTGCCCCGGTGAGCTCAGGCTGAGGCCGCCATCCATTGCTTGGCCTGGGCGACAGCGTCGACAGCGTTTTTGCTGTAGCCATCAGCGCCGATTTCATCGGCAAACTCCTGAGTAACCGGCGCGCCGCCGATAAAGATTTTCACCTGATCCCGGGTTCCGTCCTCAATAAACGCTTCAACGGTCAATTTCATGGATGGCATGGTGGTGGTCAGTAGGGCGGAAAGCGCGATAATGTGCGCCTTGTGTTCTTTGGCCGCCTCCACGAACTGCTCGGGCGCCACGTCTGTGCCCAGATCGAATACTTCAAACCCGCCACCCTCGAGCATGGAGCCCACGAGGTTCTTGCCGATGTCGTGCAGGTCGCCCTTGACGGTGCCGGAGATTACGCGACCCAGCGGTTCCACGTCACATGCAGTTAAGAGCGGCCGAATGAGTCCCAGCGAGGCCTTCATTGCCCGTGCCGAGAGCAATAGTTCGGGCACATAATATTCATTGGTTTCAAATCGGCGGCCCACCTCGTCCATGGCCGGCATCATGTACTCATTGACCAGCGACAGGGGATCGATCCCTTCCTCAAGCGCCTGCTCGGTGATGGAGTGGGACACCTTGTTGTCACCAGTGATGACCGCATCATGGAGTTGTTGCAAATCTAGAGGCATGGAATGCGGGATTACTGGACTGGAACCGGCCTGATGGCAAGGTTTTTGGCAGCTCTTACCATTTCAATTCTCCCCGTTGAACTCCTTCACCGCATCGATCATCGCCACCATGTTCTCAACCGGGCTTAAGGCCTGGAGGTTGTGGATGGAATCGAATACAAACCCGCCATCCCGTGAGAAAATCTCGCAGCGCTCGAGTACCTGTTCCCGCACCTCTTCAGGCGTGCCGAAGGGCATGGTTTTCTGGGTGTCGATTCCGCCACCCCAGAACACCAGCCGTTCGCCATATTTTTCCTTGAGCTGCCGCGGCTCCATCCCGCTCGCTGAGCACTGGACCGGGTTGATGATGTCAAAGCCGACATCGATGAAATGCTCCATGAAGGTCTCCACGGCACCGCAGGAATGCTTGAAGGTTTTCCAGCCCGTGTTCCGGTGAATCCAGTCGTTCACCTGACGGTAGTAGGGTGCCCACAGCTCGCTGAAGGTCTGTGGCGAACAGAACGTGCTGGTCTGGGTCCCAAAGTCGGTCCCACACAGGAAGACCACGTCGATTCGTTCCCCCAGTACTTCATTTAGTTTCTCCAGGTTTTTTAGGGCATAATCGCACTGTTTGGAAAAGACGTCGTGTATATATTCCTGTCGTGCGGCGGTGGACATGTACCACTCGGCGATATCCCGGATGCCCTTGGGGTGCTTCAGGAACGGTGCGGGCACCAGCGCGATATCCCCGAAAGCCATCCCGCCCAGGGTCGCGACAATGGCGCGATCAGTTCCCTCCAGCCGGTCCAGTTCAACCCGGTAATGTTCCAGGTCCTCCTCGGAGATCAGGCCGAACTCCTCCAGGTTATCTTCCGGGTCGAGGTTGTCCTCGTCGATCTCCGGCTGCCGGACAATGGTGTCAAAGAAAAATCCGTTGGAAGGCATTTGCCCGCTGGGTGGCACGCTCATGTCGCCCTCGGGGTAGATGTACACGTCGCCGTTGGGTTTCACCTGGGTGTTAAAGTGTTCGGAGACCAGGACCGTCTGCCCCCAGGGCGTTTGGAATTCCTTGTAGTTCTCGTTGGGAAACCCAAAGAGGGTGTTGAGGGGAACCACGCCGACCGTGTCGATCCCCATCACCTCAGCCAGATCCTCCTCCACCTCTCCGAGCATCTGGTAGGGTTCGCAGATTTTGACCAGCCGATTTTCCAGCCCGTAATGCTCGCGCAACTGCTCAACGCAGGAGGCGTGGACGCCGGTCACCGCCGTGCTGCCAAAATCCATAGGGAGCCGGCCGCCACCCTCGTGCGCCAGTGTTTTTCGGAGATGATCCCTGCGGGTCAACATGCCAGTGGTTGCCAGTCAAAATCACGATACCTGAAAATGCAAGGTTTCATCTGTAACCTGTGGGCAGTTTCGACATTTCTTTCCGCTTGCCTTCATTCTCTTGCCTCGTAAGGCTTGGGCCCAAGCGCGTTGCGTTTAATATTCACCCATCAAGACCGATGAAAGAATCCCTACTGCAAGCCCTCACCAATCGGACCCTGCTTGGCGATGGGGCCATGGGTACCGAGTTGCAGGCCGCCGGGCTGGATAATGGCGCCTGCGGCGAGCACTGGAACCTCGTTCACTCCGACCGCATTGAGTCCATTCAACGCCGCTACGTTGAGGCGGGATCGGATTTGATCATCACCAACACCTTCGGCGGTTGCCGTATCATGCTCACCCGCCACGGTCACGGTGCGGACACGGTTCCTATCAACCGAGAGGCCGCCGTGATTGCCCGGCGCGCCTTTGGCGATCGGCCGGGTTTTGTTCTTGGAAGTATCGGGCCCTTTGGTGGGCTCATGGAGCCCTACGGAGACCAGCAGGAGGGGGATGTCCGCGAAGCCTTTGAGGAACAGGCCAAGGCACTGGTGGATGGCGGTGTGGATGCCATTATTCTTGAGACCCACACGATGCTCGAGGAAATCGGCATCGGCATCGAGGCAGCCCGGCAGGCAGGCGCCCCCTGTGTGATCGGTTCCTTTGCCTACGATGTGACCCATGATGGCAGCGAAATCCGGACCATGATGGGCATCAATGTGGAGTCGGCCGCGGAGTTTGTTGCCCAAGCCGGGGCCGATATGATCGCGCTTAACTGCGGCACCGGTGTGGATATGGATTGGGCCGCCAAGGCTGCTGAGCGTTACCGGGCCGCCTGCGGTCTACCGGTCATGGTTCAGCCCAATGCTGGTTTGCCGGTAGTAAAAAATCAGGTGACCACCTACCCGCAAACGCCGGCAGAAATGGCGGCCTGCCTGCCTGGGGTGGTTGAGGCGGGGGCCTCAATCATCGGTGGCTGCTGTGGTAGCACCCCGGTCCATATCGCTGCCCTGCGTGAAGGGTTGGATGCACTTTTACCTCAGGAAGAAGACGAGGAAAACTAGGGGACGACACTCAGGCCGGGCTTTTTCACGCTCAAGCTGTCTTGGGTGAAAAATTTCAGGTGGTGGATCGGGCGTAGTCGAACATGGCCACCACATTTTCCTCCGGGGTCTCCGGCGGCACCTCACAACCGGCTGCCAGAATAAAATTCTCCCCGGCCTCCTCGTGAGCCTGGGCAAAATCCGCATGGATTTGATCAGGCGTACTGTCCTTGATCTTGCGCACCGGGTCGAGATTGCCCGACACACACTGTCTGGGCCCCACACCCTCGCGTACTTCTGCCACCGTCTGCAGGTAATCGATGTCCAGCAGGTCCACACCCAGGTTCCTGATTGACTCGTACTTGCCCTGGATATTGCCGCAGATGTGCAGGCGCACCCGGGCGCCTGCCTCGTGGATGGCATCGACAATCTTCTTTTCCCGCGGCGCCACCTCTTGCGCGTAATAGGTGGGGTTGATCAGTGAAGCGGCCGCATCGCCAATCCCAATCAGGGTGGCTCCGGCTGCGATTTGGGCCTGGGCAAACTCGATCTCCATCTCCGTCACCCAATCCATAAGATCGAGTACAAATTCAGGCTCAGTCACCGTCTCCAGCATGACCTCGTTGATCCCGCGTAAATCCGATGCCTGCGCCATCGGCCCTTCCACCCAGCCCTGAATGGGAATGGTGTCGCCCACCTCCTGGGCGAAAAGCTCAATGGCCCGAATCCGTTCGGTCATCAACCCGCCACCATGAGGATCAGGCCGTTTCAACTTCTGCAAATCAGCCGGCTCCTTGAGAAGGTGATTGCGACAGGCCGGCGGTTGGTTGTCGTAATACTCCAGCTCGGCACCACAATCGGCCGCCTCGGAAAAAGGCTGGCAACAGCAGGAGACCAGATCGATACCGTAACGCTCCACCAGTGCCATGTTGCCCTCCACCAGTACGCGGTGATCGCTGCAGTATTCATCATACCGCCGCCCGATCAGGTTGCCCGCATAGACCATGAAGATGGGCAAAGCCGGTATCCGATCCACCGACTTGCCTTCCAGCCGCGCCCAGGTTCGTTCAGCAGAATTCATGGTTGGTTAATACAGTCAGCCATCCACCGGATCATGAGGCAGGGCCAAATCCAACACCAGCTTCGATTGAATGGATCGGCCGGCTGTTACAATTTTGAATTCCTGACATTTGGCTTGTAGGGTGCAATGATTCGTTTTCGATGGATTTATTGACTCAAGGGCTTGTTGGTTCCGCTGTTGCCCAGTCTTTCTGTGAGCCAAAGGCTCAACATCGTGCGGCGTTATGTGGAGCCATTGCCGGTTTGGCTCCTGATCTGGATGCCCTAATTAGTTCCTCGGCTGACCCGCTTCTGAACTTGGATTATCATCGGCACTTCTCCCACGCCTTGGTGTTTATTCCGCTGGGTGCGTCGATCGTGGCACTGTTGATTTGGTTTCTTTCGCGCCGACGTTTCTCCTTTCGTGAAACGTGGATAGCCTGCTTTCTGGGGTACGGGACTCATGGGTTACTGGATGCCTGCACCAGTTACGGGACGCATCTCTTGTGGCCTTTTGCTTTGGAGAAAGTTTCCTGGAATCTGGTTTCCATCATTGATCCGTTGTTTAGTCTGCCACTTCTTGTCCTGGTAATATTGGGTGTTTGGCATCGTCGGATTTGGGCTCCGCGGGCGGCTGCACTTTTCTGCCTGAGTTATCTTCTCTTTGCATCCAGTCAACATCGGGTGGCTGAAATAGCCCAATCTGAATTGATCGGCATGCGGGACCATAATGCCACCAGGCACATCATTAAACCGAGTATTGGAAACATTTTCCTGCATCGTTCGGTTTACCTGCATGATGGGATCTATTATGTGGACGGTATTCATGTATTTCCCGGTTTATCTTCAAAGATTTATGCTGGGGGAGAAGTGGAAGCTCTTAACATAAAAGAAGCGTTTCCCCAGTTGAAAGAAAACACCCGGCAGGCAAAGGACGTGTCCCGGTTTGATCAGTTTTCTGATGGTTATCTATGTCAACACCCTGAATTGGATCAGGTTATTGGGGATATTCGTTTTGCCATGCTCCCAACTTCAGTAAGTCCCTTGTGGGGAATCAGGATTGATCCTGATAATCCGGATCAGGCGCCTGAGTTGATTAAACACAGACAAATGGATCAGGGTGGCCTTGATAGATTTTTTGGGATGCTTTTGCGGCGTTCAATTTCATCCAAAGAGCAAACTCAGTGAGTTTTTTAGTTATTCAAGACCTTTTACGGTCGCACCTTGTCTTGAGGCGCGAGTTTTTTGTGGGTACACTCGGGCCGAATGAAACATCCCATTATCTCGCTTCTGCTTGCAAGCCTTGCGGCAACAGCGACGGCAGATGAATTCAATATCACGAAGTTTGGCGCAACTCCGAATGACGAAACGGATGACACGACCGCGATCGAGAAGGCCCTCTTGGCCTGCGGCAAAGGTGGCGGTGGGAGCGTGTTGATTCCGGCCGGGACGTTCATTTTGTCCCGCCGCAACAATGAGTCGCCAATTCTTGAAATTCCGCCGAACACGACACTTCGCGGGTCAGGTCCGGCATCGACCTTGAAGTTTGCCCCTGGTGTGAATCAGGGAAACTTCTGGCGGATGATTGGAGCACCGGTTGAAGGCGGAACAAGGAATGTCGTCATCCGCGATCTGCATCTTGACGGCTCCAATACACACCCGAAGTATGTGAAAGGCGAGACGCCCGAACACAACGCCGGGCTATGGTTCTATAACAAGGACCATGTCATCGAGAACGTGAAGGTGCTCAATGTCTTTGCCGAGAACTTCTCCGGCGACTGCATGGCGTTCTCGTACAATTGCCGAGGCGTCACCGTTCGCGACTGCACGCTGCGAAATTTCGTCCGGCAGGGCATACAGATGGGCGGCAGCCCCGGTGCGCGGGACTATCTCGTGACCGGTTGTCGTGATCTCAAGCACTCCGTAGAACCCGGCGGCTCAACGATTCACGTCGAACACGCCCGAGGACTGAAGAATGTCATCATCGAGAACAACCAGTGTCGAAAATCGATCCTTGCCGGTGGTGTCGACGGGATGATCATTCGAGGCAACACCGTCACGGGGAGGATTGTCGGCAACTCCAACACCAATCTGCTTTTCGCAGACAACATCATTCGGTCCGGTGATAAACCCGGAGCCCTTGTCCAGTTTGGTTACACGAAAGGACTAACGATCCGCGGCAATTCCATTCTTGGCACTGGGAAAAATACGGTTGGCCTCTATGTCTGGGGCAAATCGCGCTACAACGACCAGCCGGGTGAGGATGTTTTAATCTCTGGAAACCGAATCGTCGTCGCCAAAGACGCCATCTCTTTGAACGGTGCGAAAAACATCCGCATCAGCGGCAACCTGCTCAAGGCGCCGACACAACTCCTGCAGCGACGGACCGAGGATGTTGTGACTGATACGCAGGATGATTGAGAGCCAGCCATGAAAAACACCCTCAGCTTATTCTTTTTGCTCGGCATAACGGTCGGAAGTTTGTTTGCGGCAGAAGTGCCACAGGCCAATCTTGGGCAGTTTCGCAAGGAGGTGGAGTCGGTGCTGAAAGCGGCGTGTGTTGGGTGTCACGGCCCGAAGAAGCAAAAGGGGAAGTTTCGGGTTGATACGTTGGATCCGGATTTACTGAAGGGGAAGGATGTCAGCCGGTGGCTGGAGATGTTCGACGTGATCAGCAATGGCGAGATGCCACCGGAGGATGCCAAGGTGCAGCTGGCGGATGCGGAGAAGGTGCGGATTATTGGCTGGTTGTCCGGTGAAATTCAGGTTGCCTCTCAGGTGCGGCGCAGCGAGCAGGGGCACACGTCGTTCCGGCGCATGACGCGTTATGAGTACAAGTACGCGATGCAGGATTTGCTGGGGTTGCCGCATGACTTCTCGCGCGATTTGCCGCCGGAGACATCCTCTGAGGATGGTTTCAAGAACAGCTCTGAATTATTGCAAATGACTTCCGTACAGTTCGCTCAATACCGCGAGCAGGCGCGCCGCGCCTTGGAGCGGGCCACGGTTCGCGGCGAACGGCCAGCACCGGTTTATTACGCGATCACGATGAAAGCTGCTTCAGCTAAAGTCGATGCTACCTATGCGGCTTTTGTGGAAAAGAAAAAGAAGCAGATTAAAAATGGTGTTATCACGCCTGAAAAAGCCCTAAAAAAACAGGTTACCAAGTACGCGCTGAAACCAGACAGCACGCATTTCAAGAATTTGATCACTGGCGATGCCGTCAGGACACATTGGAGCTATGGCGGTGCCAAGTATGCTTGGACGCCGAGTCGCACCCGGCCAAAGGTGCCGCCGATTTTGTCTGATGTGGTGGTGATTCCGGCCAATCAGAAATTCATCATCGACTTGGGCGATGGCCTGCCGGATGTGGGCGCCATGCGCGTACGCATTCGGGCGGCACGCGTGTCCGACGAGGGCAAGCATCTGCCAACGGTGCGGCTGCATTTCGGTAACCAGGCAAGCAACGACTCGCGTGTGTCGGTGGATGTCGGTGGGCGCGATATCGCTATCGAAGCACCGCCGGGCAAGCCGCGCTTTTATCATTGGGACGTGCCACTGACCGAGGCACCGCGCAATGCCTTCCGCGCAACACACAAGCTCGGCCAACTGCCTAACCCAGCGGAGTTTCTCTCGCTGCAAAACATCTCCAGTACGCCAGTGTCGCTGTTGATCGACTACGTGGAGATCATTGCTCCGGCATTGGACCAGTGGCCACCCGA